>SMTZ1_10000839_pt1 | contig 33602 bp, 29 predicted proteins | sample DeeMarSWOR136_30_FD_25667 | JGI IMG/M metagenome (IMG submission 25667) | reverse complement strand
TAGACGAAAAAACAACAACTTAAAAAAGGAGGGTGCTATGAAAAGGGAAATCTATGGATTGTTGGCAGTAATCGTGGTTGTTGGCCTTGTAGGATGCGCTAGCATGGGCCTTGGCACAAAGGAAGCAAAGGAAGGTCTGGCCGAACCTGGCCCGACGGTGATCGTGGCTACTCCCATGGTCAAGATGGACAAGAAAGCCACAATGTCCATCATGGGCACGGGTTTTAAGCCGGGTCAAGAGCTGAACCTGCTTATTACCACAACTGATGGGGTGCAATCTGACATTGGTCATGCTCTCAAACCGAGTCCTGTGGTCAATGAGACAGGTGCATGGACGACGACATGGAGCTGTGGCCGTTATATTGCGAAAAAGTTGATAAAGGAGCTGTGGCCGTTATATTGCGAAAAAGTTGATAAAAGAGGGCGCCTACACCATCACGGTGACCGATAGTGAGTATAACACCCTGGCCCATACTCCTGTTGCCTTCTACAAAGCAGAGGAGAAGAAAAAGAAAAAGTAGCCGAGTTCAGTGGAGGCAGTAGGTGGTGCCACAGGAATACACAAAAGACAAGTATCAAAACTTCCTTTCCCAGTGCAAGGGTATGGGAAAAGAAGCAGGCATATTTGTCGCAAGCCCGAATTAAATCGGGTTTGGCTCCTGGGTGAAGGTTTGTCTCGGGTTGGTCTTAACACGGTGGATATGTGAGGAGAAAGAAGGATGTTGGATCTAAGAAGTTTTTTGGACAGGGCTAGAGAGGAGGGAGACCTTTTGGAGTTGGAGGGAGTGGATTGGGATGTTGAATTGGGAACTCTCACCGAGCTGCTGGCCGAAAAAGGGGGGCCGACTCTTCTCTTCAACAAGTTCGAGGGCTATCTCGAAGGATACAGAGTGGCGACAAACTTATATACAACGGTAAGGCGTTTTTCCATCGCTATTGGCATGCCACCGGACACGGACAAGATGGAGATCATCAAGAGATGGCGTGCTAAGGACTTTAAGCCGGTTAAGCCGGTCGAGGTTAAAACAGGTCCTGTCATGGAGAACGTTCATATCGGGGATGATGTTAATCTTAATAAATTCCCAGTACCCCGATATCATGAGCGTGATGGAGGTAGGTACATTGGAACAGGCGTAGTAATCATAATGAGGGACCCAGACACGGGATACCTAAATGCTGGGGTACAGAGGGTGATGGTACATGATGAAAAAACGGTGGGGCTGTATATTTCTCCGGGCAAACACAATGCCATAATCCGGAAAAAATACTGGTCCAAGGGGGAGAGTTGTCCCGTGGTTATGGATTTTGGCCCCGCCCCGATTTTGTGGCTCAGCGCGGCATCGCATGTTTCCTGGGGCGTTTCTGAATTTGATTGGGCGGGTTACTTAGCGAACGAACCTCAAAAGGTTATCCCGGGAGAAATCACGGGCCTTCCAATTCCCGCTAACAGTGAAATTGCGATAGAAGGCGAGTATTTACCACCAGAGGTTGAAACGAGAACGGAAGGTCCCTTTGGGGAGTGGACCGGATACTATGGGGGAGCCGAAAGGGATGAGCCGGTTGTGCGCGTGAAGGCAGTCTATCACAGAAATAAGCCCATCTTGGCGGGTGCACCTCCAATAAAACCGCCTAACTACGCCTTTGCGGTCCCAGTACGAACGACTCCCTTGCTGTGGAATGCGCTCGAAAAGGCCGGCGTTGGTGGTATCAAAGGGGTCTGGAACCACGAAGCTGGCGGGGGACGGATGATAGTCATTATATCCTTAGAACAGAGTCACGGCGGCCATGCCATGCAAGCAGGACTTGCCGCCATTGGAAGCCACGCGGGTGGATACATGGCCAAGCTGGTTATAGTGGTTGACGAGGACATAGACCCAACCGACCTCAACGAAGTTCTGTGGGCTGTGGTCACCCGGGCCAATCTCGAGAACTCGGCGAGCATACTAAAGGGGTGCTGGGGTACCAGGCTTGATCCCGCTTTGCCGCCGGAAAAGAGGGAGAGAGGCGATTTGACGCATGGCGCCATGATCATAGATGCTTGCCGGCCCTATTACTGGAAGGATCGCTTTCCCCCGGTCAATAAGGCCAGTGAGGAACTGCGGGGGAAGGTGATTGAGAAGTGGCGGGATACAATAGAACTTCTAAAAGCATAAGGAAGTTAGAGACCTTTCCATACCCCGAGAAGGAAGGGAAAGAATGACATTGGTGTTTAACGACGAGGATGTGACCCCGATGCTTCCCATGAGTGATTGCATCGCTGTTCTGGAAGATGCCTTTCGCGAACTGGGGCGCAGTGGCACGGTGAACGCGCCTCGCCGGGATAGCTTCATGGTTAGCTCACGGCCCGACGCATACTATTCGTTTAAGACGATAGAAGGGGGGCTGGAGAGCTTAGGAGTGGTGGCACAGCGCATAAACTCCGACCTGATCACCCACCCCGTAATTGAAGGTGTTACCCGAAGGGTAAAGGCTCCGTCTGCCCCGGGGAACCGCTATGTGGGGCTTGTCTTCCTTTACAGCTCAGAGACCCTGGAGCTCTTGGCCATCATTACGGATGGCCATCTTCAAAGGATGCGTGTGGCGGGTGTCACCGGAGTCGGGGTTAAATACCTGGCCAGAGAGGACTCCCACACAGCGGCCGTTCTGGGCACGGGATGGCAGGCGGAGACTGCGGCTTGGGCACTGGCTTCAGTGAGGCCGATATCCACGATAAAAGTCTTCAGCCCCAACCCTCAGCATCGCGAGTCATTTGCCGAGAAGTTGGCGAAAGAGTTGCACATCGAGGTAATAGCGGAGAAAACCCCTCAGCAGGCCATGCGTGGAGTTGACATCGTGGCTTGCGCCACCAATTCTGCTGGGGTGGTCGCCAAGGGGGAATGGGTCGAGCAGGGAGCTCATCTCACCTGCATTCGGTGCCATGAGCTCGATGAGGAAGCGTGGCGAAGGAGTGACCTCGTCGTGTTCTCTGGCCCTGGGGGCTCGGGAGGCTATTCCACCTATGCTACACAAGGCTTCGAAGCTTCCCACCGTGGGGTGGAAAGAGAGGGAGAAAGGACCGAGCTGGAGGATGAGAGGCTCAAGCGATATAGGGAAAAGGTACACTTCCTCTGCGATTTGCTGACAGATAGGGCGCCTCAGAGAACCACACCGCCCCAAATCACCCTTATGAACAAGAACTGGGGTCTTGGAATAGAATTCGCGGCGGTGGCCAAATTAATCTACGACCGGGCTCGTGCTGCCGGCATCGGGAAGGAAATACCGACGGAGTGGTTTTCACAGACCTCCCATCCTTAGTGCTTCGATTCGCAATTACGGTGACGTACCCGAGCCTTTCGGCAGTGAGCGACTCGACATGAGCTCGTCGACATGTCTCAAGGTCGAACTGCTCATGGCCGAGGGCAGCACTAAGTCCTGAGTGAATAAGTTCGTCATCGAACTTATGAATCGAAGGACTTAGGAGGTGCTGGGGAGAATCTGGGGGTGGGTTGTGATTGTCTTGAGCAAGTTAAAACTACTCCAGATTAACGAGAAGAGAAAGGGAAATTGCCAAAGAATGGTTTGAGCTAAAGGATTTCGACCGAAGGAGGAGTAGGATGCTCGAAGCAATGCTAAGCGGACTGCAGCAACTGATGAGCTGGAAGGTCTTAAGTTTGATACTGTTCGCCACATTCCTTGGGAACTTCTTTGGAGCAGTTCCGGGGTTGGGCGGCAACGTGGGACTTGCCCTCTTGATTCCCTTTGTCTTTGGCATGGAGCCATTTCACGGGCTTGCCTTCCTGCTGGCCATGCATTCGGTGGTACATACCGGGGGTTCTATCCCGGGTATCTTGTTTGGCATTCCCGGAACCGGTCCAACCGTAGCTACCATCGTTGACGGCTATCCCATGACCAAACAGGGGAGAGGTGGAGAGGCAATGGGAGCCCAGCTTGCTGCCTCGGGCCTCGGGGGAATCATAGGGGCAGCAGTGTTAGCCCTGCTCATACCTGCTATGAAGCCCATTGCCATGGCATTTGGCTCCGCTGAGGTTTTTATGCTCATTGTCTTTGGGCTTACGTTCATCGTCGTAGTCAGCCGTGAATCCATACCCAAGGGATTTATCGCTGCTTTGCTGGGGCTTTTATTAGGCACGGTCGGCCTGGACCCTCATACCGGGGTGGGTCGTTTTACCTTCGATCAGCTGTGGCTGTGGGACGGTTTACACATTATTCCCATCGTACTGGGAATATTTGCCTTTGCAGAGATGATCGAACTCGGGGCACGGGGTGGAGGCGCCAAAATTGCAGAAAGTGCTACTGAATTGAGGATGCGCTGGAGCCAACTCTGGGAGGGGACCATAACGGTCTTCCGCGAGTGGTGGCTCTCGCTGCGCACGGCAATCATAGGCACCTTCATCGGAATCATCCCTGGTTTGGGAGGCGATGCCGCAACATGGATCTGTTATGGACACGCTGTGCAGACGTGCAAGAATAATGAAAATTTTGGCAAGGGTGATATACGCGGCGTTATCGGGGTGGAAACTGCTAATAACTCCAAGGAGGGTGGAGCGTTGCTGCCTACGCTCGTTTTCGGCATACCAGGCAGCAGCGGGATGGCCATTCTCATGGGGGCCTTTCTCATCCTCGGCATTGTTCCAGGCCCCAAGATGATAACAGAGCATCTGGACATGGTGTGGGGCATGGTGTGGGTCATGGTAATCGCCAACATCGTCGGGGCAGTTAGTCTGTATCCGATCAGCGGTTACATGGGCAAGCTGGCCTTTCTTCGCGGCAGCCTGCTTATTCCCCCTATTATGGTGCTGGCTTCTGTGGGGGCTTTCCTGATTAGAAGTCATTGGCAATATGTAGTCTTAGCTGTTTTTTTCGGGCTCTTGGGATATGGATTCAAGAGGTGGGATTATCCTCGAGCGCCTCTTATCCTCGGGTTCATTCTCGGGCCTCTTGCTGAGGATTATCTTCATAAATCGCTTGGTGTTTGGGGGATCTCTTTTCTTATACGGCCTATAGTGTCGGTATTGCTGATTATGGTAATCCTCTCGCTTGGCTACTCCATATGGCATGCCTATCGCGAAAGGCTCAAGAGAAAAAGGGGAAAAACAAAAAAAAGTGGAATCCTCTTTGGTTTGATCCTCCTGGTCATGTTTGCAGGCAGTCTCTATATGTCCACAGAGTGGTCGATGAAGGCGCGCCTGTTTCCTTTATTGATCGTGATTGCCGGGATATGTTTCTCCGGCTGGATCGTGTTGTCTGAGATAAAACGTACCCGTTCTCCTGAGAAAGAAGAAGGAAAACCCAAGGATGATACACTAAAGGCCGCCCTTAAGCCCGCCAAGCAAAAGATCACGCCCAGAGGCGAGATAACAATGATCCTGTGGGTGGTGGGATTTCTGGCTATGATTTTGGTCTTCGGCTTCTGGGTTGCCATAGCGGCCTTTACCCCTCTTTTCATGCCCCTGTTTGGCAGGGAAAACTGGAAAACCTCGGCAATCTTTACCGTGAGCATCTGGCTTGGAATCTATCTTGTCTTTGGTGTAGCCATGCAAGTGTCGCTCTACGGGGGACTACTGGGAATTGCCTGGTAGTTACAATCCCTTTTCAAGAGGCTCGCGAAAGGAGGTGATGGGAATATAGAAAATGAAACAATAGGCTAAAGTGAACCACAGTTTTAATTTTCAAAAGGAGGTAATTCTCATGAAAAAAAAGATAGTGCTCGTTTCGTTGGCTCTCGCATTGCTGCTGCTACCTTTACTCGCCAATCATGCAGTGGCTAAACCATTCTACCAAGGGAAAACCATAAAGCTCATTGTTGCTACCAAACCCGGGGGCGGGTATGATTTTTACGGGCGGTTAGTAGCGAGGTTTATGCAAAAATATCTTCCCGGAAGCACCATTATCGTGAAGAACATCCCTGGTGCGGGACATATTATTGGTTGTAATACGATTTACAACGCAAAGCCGGACGGCTTGACCTTTGGCATTTTTAACAGAGCATTACCTCTAGCCCAAGTGGCCGGACTGAAAGGGGTCAAGTACGACCTGGCCAAGATGACGTGGTTAGGCTCCGCTTCCTCCGAGGTTTACTCCCTGGTTACAACCAAGAAGTTCAGAAACGTGGAGGATCTGCGGAAATCTGACGGGGTGAAGTTCTCGAGCGCGGGGATTGGCTCTCTATCACATGTAGCTGCGGAGCTGTTTAAGGAAATGACCGGGATAAAGAATATCAAACTCATAACCGGTTATGGAGGCGGGGAGGCTGAGCTGGCTATGATGCGGGGTGAGCTAGACGGCCAGTTTGGTTCATGGAATACCATGGGGCGACCATTTGTTGAGGCTGGCCATGGGGTTCCCCTGCTATTTATTGGCAAAAAACAACCAAAAGGGTATGAGGAGGTCCCGCTTCTTCAGGACATTGTTGGGGAGGAAAAATATAAACCTGTGGTGGACTTTTTACTCACCATTAATATACTCGGACGACCGTTTGCCGGGCCTCCTGGTATGTCTAAAGACCGGACAAAGATACTCCGGGATGCCTTTGCAAAGGCTTGCGAAGATAAAGAGCTTCTGAGAATAGCTGAGAAGAGTGAGAATCCAATTGTTTACACCGATGGCGATGAAGCCCTCAGGATGGTAGAGAGTCTCCTGCATTTATCACCCGAGGTAATTAAATCGATTAAGCAGGCCTACGGAAAAAAGTAAATCTACGTAGCGTAACGTGTGGTGCCGTGATTCTCTGAGCTCTTCACCGTAAGTAAGGCAATGGGGTAGGCAACAGTTCGCATTTTGTAATGGAGACGAGCAGAGCTGGGGGCCGATTATTGAGATTTGGCATTGATGTCCTCAGGGCTATAAGGCGGCAGTGTTCGTCTCCAAAAAGGAGCTCATTTCGGCTCCGGAGAATACCATGGAGAAAAACGGTCTCCACGAGTAGTATAGGAGAAGGGGCGATAGAAATCAGCGTATAAGCCATGATACCCGAGCACCTCCGGACTCGGGCACGAATGCGAAATGCTTGAGGGAAAATATCCGCATTCTCGCAACCAAAGCAGACCTGGCATTCCGACAGTGATAGCTGCTTCGTATGAAGAAGAAGGTCAACGGGCGAACCCCTTGCGGTAACGGGAAAGGAGAAGGAAGATAACCCTCTTTCTGAACAACGACGATGTGAGCAGTGTTTTGACGATGGAGATTACGATCAAAGCACTGGAGGAATCCTATGGGAGGATGATAAGGGGTGAAGCAGTTTGCCGGCCGCGAATTGATTTACAGATTCCAACGGGAGACCCGAGCAAGACATACCAATGGGGTACTATGGAAGGGGGTGTAGCCGAAGGCTATTTCGCAATACGAATGAAATCCGACATTCTCTATGAAAGCGAATATGGTGGTACCGTCACGTTGGAGAAGTATTGCCTGAGGCCTGGAACTTTCTGCGGTCTCATTTTCTTGTTCCGGGTGGACAACGGGGAACCGTTAGCCATAATTAATGACGGCTTCTTACAGCATATGCGGGTGGGGGCCGATTCAGCGTTGGGCGTCCGCTACATGGCCAATGACGTTGCTGAAGTTGTGGGGATGTTTGGATCGGGCGGTATGGCTCGAACTCACATTGAGGCTTTTCATCTGGTAAGAAACATCAAGAAAATCAAGGTTTATAGCCCTACCAAGGGGAACAGGGAAACGTATGCCCGTGAGATGGAGGAAAAATACGGGATTGAGGCCGTGCCACTGGATAATCCCGACGGTGTGTACAAGGGGGTCGATATCCTTTGTAGTTGCACGGACGCCAATGTGCCCGTCATTCTCGGCCAATATGTTGAAAAGGGAACCCATATCACCTCGATCGGTGGCAGGCCTGACAAAGAGACCTTTAAGAAGATCGACAGGTACCTCCGGTTTGGAAACGCAACACCGCCTTTTGGAGAATCCGCACCGGTCGTGGATGAATTCTTGAGGTATGTGACACCACAGATGGAAGGAAAAGTCAAGCAAGCGCATACGCATGCCAAGGGGACGGTGATGGAGGTCGCTAAAGACAGGGTCGTATACCTCAAGGATATCCTTCAAGGGGAGAAAGGGAGAAGATCATCCACTGATATTACCTACTCCGAACGAGGAAACTTACAGGGGGCGCAGTTTTACGCAGTGGCCGGAAAGGTCTACGAGTTGGCAAAGCAAGGGGGGTTAGGGCGGGAAATCCCTACAGAATGGTTCTTGCAGGATGTTAGGGATTGAATTAGCAATTGCTGATGGTCAAGGGGATGGTGGAAAGGAGGTGATGAGGTTCATCCCATTAAGATTAAGACGCGACAGAAGAGACAGTATCGGGTTTGGTTGATCCTGGAGCAGTTTCGGTAGCTTCTACGCGAGAGAAAATTTGTCGCGTGAAGGTCCTGTAAGCAAGGAAAGACTTCATTGAAATTGAAGGGGAGGTGTCAAGCATGGGTGACGAAGAAAAAGAGGTAAAATGGGAACGTTGGCAGAAGAAACGGATATTTGTGAGAGAAGTTTCCGGCAAGTATGGCGAAGTCTATAGAAGTCTCTTGGAGCAGCCACGAGTTTATAGCAGCAAGGAAATTCCGTTCAAGGGTGGGCCAGCCAAATTCGGTAAGCATATCATCAATCCACAGCGGGTTTTTATAACGCAACTGATCGAGTCCCACATAGACGAAATACCGCCGGGGAGTACTGGCCAGAAACACGGGCACATGAACAGCGCTGTATTTTACATCCTTGAGGGTGAGGGTCATGATGTGCACGATGGGAAGAGGTATGACTGGAAGGCAGGCGATGCGTGCATTGTGGAGAACGCGTGTGTGCACCAACACTTTGCAGATGGGGATAAGCCGGCACGATACGTTATCATTAAGGCAAAACCGGCCTTTCTCTTTTCCCATCTTATGTTCCAGAAGATCATCTCATATCCCCCGGATCATGCTCCGGCAGGATATGAAGATTATCACCCCGAAGGTTAGAGGAGGTATGAACATGCCGTACGAGGAAAGCAAGTACACCCATGAGGGCCAAATGCAGGCGAATTTCTACGAAGAGGCACTCCAGGAGTCAAAGGCGTTTCGTGAAGAGTATAAGAAGCGTAAAAAAATCGTCAAGGCTGAGGAGATGCCCTGGGAAAATTCACCTGACGGAAAGATCAAGCACGTCATCAATGAAAAACTCAACACCGCGGAATGCGCCCTGGATATGTATATACAGTTCTTGGATCCGGGGAGCAAGTCGGGCAAACACCGGCACCTATCCGAGGAGGTATTTTTTGTCCTCGAGGGACAGGGCTATGATTTACATTGGGATGTGGATTTTGAACTTGGAGAAGAGTACGAATGGGTGTGGAGCGAGGAACCGAAGAAGTTCGAGTGGAAGGAAGGAGACTTCGTATACATTCCCCCCTACTCGACCCACCAACACTTCAACAGTGATCCTTGGAAGCCGGCGCGTTTGCTTATCGCCACAAGCCGAATACCCAAGGCTCTCGGTTTCAACTGGATGGAACAGGTGGAGAATGCTCCGGGATATGAGAAATAAATGGCGGTCTTTTCCGAAAAGATCGTGCTCACTCTTGACAGCTGAGTTTCTCACATTTCGAGATGACCTTCCTCCATGCGGTACGGGCTCTCGGTTTCTCCGCTGAAGGATTTAAGACCGCCGAAAAGCTTCGATCCATGGTTGTGAAAATTGTAACCTTCCGATTTTGTGAGGTTTCTTCATAAACTCATGAATCGCACGTTTTTAACAGCTTTAACAATCTCTTGAAGCTCACTTCCAACCTAAACGAGCCGGGGCAAACCAGTGCCCCTGAATATGGGAACTGGCATCAAACGGCATTAAGAGGAGGGAACCTGTATGAATAGACCAGAGCCAATGCTACCACAACCTGAACCAGTAACAATAACCGTTGAAAAAAGCGCCTTACTGGTTCTTGACGGCAGCCAACGTTGGGGTAATCCCAAGCTAGCATGCCATAAGCTGGGACCCGGGATAAAGGCCTTCTTGGATAGGGCACGAGAGGTTGGCCTCCCTATTATTTACTCAATCTCAGCCCGTCAAAAGGGAAAGCCAGAGGGACAGGTATATTCACTCCTTAACAGGAGGCCATCAGAACCTGTCATATTTCCGGACGGTTTTGATAAGTTCACGGGTGGGGAATTGGAAAGCTTTCTGAACCTCTACGATGTAGACACACTTATTATTACGGGCTACCGCTCCAACATCTCCGTGCTTAATACCGCCACCAAGGCTACCAGGGAACTCAAGTATAACGTAGTCATCCCTATTGACGGCATAGCAGCACTAACAGACTATGAACAGGAGTACACCCTCTTTCATTTCACTGTTTTGCCCGCTCAGGCAGCGGAACTTTTCACCTTCACTACGCTTGATATGATTAGTTTCCGATGAACAACATAAGAAGCAAGGATGGACTACTCCATACGACCGGTAAAAAAGAGGATCCGATAACTTCTCCAACGATGTTATTATAATGCTTTTCAGTCTACAAAAGATAAAGGGGGTCATTTTTGACCTCGATCAGACAATAATTGATTCTCTGGGAACTCTTACAGAGGCCTTTAATACGGGAACAGGGAAATTTGGGTTGGAGCCAGTAACCGGGGAAGGAATAGCTCACTTTTTAGACAAGGGCCTTAGGCTCGGTGAAATGCTTTTGGAGCTGTTTCCCTCCGTCTTTGAAGAGGACGGGAAGCGACAGGCATGTGAGGATGAGATACGGAAGGCATACTTCGAATTGGAACCGCACAGAGTTTTGCTAAAACCCGGGGTAAAACGAACGCTTCAATTCCTGAAAGAAAGTGGAGTCAAAATAGGAATAGTTACGGGGAGAAGGTCCAAAGGGGAACGGAAATGGCTTGAGCTTCGGAGATTACGCATCCATCAGCTTGTGGACGTAATGGTTACCGGAGCCGAAGCCGCTCCTAAGCCGGCCCCCGACGGCTTGACAAAATGTATTAAGGAGCTCGGGCTATCCGCAGGGGAGTGTGTGTTTGTCGGCGACTCAAGCGTTGATATTATAGCTGGGAAGAAAGCAGGAGTGAGGACAATAGCGGTTTGTACTGGAGTTGCCGATAAAGAGCTTCTGGCTGAGCAAGGGCCAGATTATGTTTTACCTGATTTGAATTCGCTCCTTTCGTTTCTGAGTGAATTGCAAACAACCGAGGAGAAGTAACGTGGGAGTATATGAAGAATTATTTAAATTTGCCGCTAAAGCGGGTTCCTTGGAGGGTTACCTCTACGAGAGGGAAAGGGTGGAATCCCTGGATAACTGGGTAAGTAATATAGAGAGGATGTATGCCAGTCTCCCTGATAATGCAAAGGAGGATATTGGGGATGAATTTCGCAGCGTGTTGAAAAGAACATTGAACTACGGAGGAAAGGTTCTGGAGGAAGAAATAAGAACAAGGCTCGAGCATTTGCTTTCGGCACTGTGAAACCATATGCAATCTTCTCCTTCTGGATCAATAGTATTAAAAGGAAGAATTACTGAAGGGCTAAAGGAATCTAGTTTTTTTACCCATATCCCTTGGGTCAGAGAGCAATTCAAAACGAAGCTTGGTATTGACCCTTATCCCGGGACCCTTAATCTCGATATCATTGATGCTCAAGATGCAGAAAAACTGAGGGAAATTAAAGAGCGAAAAGGCATCGAAATAATTCCCGTCGAACCAGGATTCTGCTCGGCAAAGTGCTTTCATGTCTTGGTGTGCGGGAAAATAAAGGGAGCACTTATCATCCCCCAGGTTCCTGATTATCCCGAATCGAAACTCGAAATTATTTCTTCTGATAGGATTAGAGATGTTCTCTCCCTAGAGGTTGGGGATCTCGTGCCAATAGAGATTCTTTGAGTGAGAAGGTTCGAAAATGACCTCTGTAAAAAAGGCCGGACCTACACAGGTGGTTGGCTTAAGCCCTTTTCAACATCGAATCCCCTGTTTCCCGGGTTAAAGCAGAATCAGGGGAGAGAATCATCCACGAGGGAGTTAAAAACCGCAATACCGATGGAAATTCGCACTACCCAAAAGAGGTAATCGCTGGATGGGTACGTCAAATGTATTTGACTCTGTAAGAAAAACAAGATCAGCGGTATTACTATCCCTCGGTCATATGACCACCCACTGGTATGTGGGGGTATTGATGGTCGTCCTTCCCTACCTTAAAAAGGATCTTTCCTTGACCTTCACCGAGGTGGGACTGCTAATGTCTGTAAGATCCCTGGCAGGCGCCTTGGGAAACGCCACATCCGGTATTATCGCTGATTTCGGGGGAAAACGTACTTTCATGCTCGTACTCAGTGTCGCTGGTGTGGGGTTTTGTTGGTTTTTCGTTGGATTTGCTCAATCCTATCTCCTCCTATTAATACTATTTCCGCTGGCGGCTCTGTCCAGTAATCTCTGGCACGCGCCCGCTATGAGTATCTTATCCGAAGCCTATCCTGAACGAAAAGGGTTTACCCTCGGGATCCATGGGGCGGCAGCCAATCTAGGACAGTCCATATCCCCTCTCGTCGTGGGCTTACTGATTACCTATTTGGGCTGGAGAACAGCGGTAAAGGTCAACACATCCCCAGCCACTCTGACAGCCATATTACTTGCTGTGATGCTCCCCGGGTTGGGGATCCTTGAGGCTAAGAAAAGAACAAGAGGGGAATTTATCCAGTTGTTGAAGAACCAAATTCTCAAGAATAAGACGCTCTTTTTCATCTCCCTCATCTCTGCTTCCCGTACCATGGGTCAAAGGGGGATAGAAACTTTTCTGGCCCTGTTTTTAGCCGGGCGACTGGGGTTAAGCCCCGTCTTGGTGGGGGCTTATATTTCCATCCTCACCGTCTCTTCCACATTTCCAGAGCCCCTCATGGGTTCGCTTTCCGATCACATCGGCCGAAAGTCCATATTATGGATAAGTTTCACCGTCAGTGGATTATCGGTGATAGCGATTACCCTGGTAAAATCTGGAGCACCGCTCATTGCTAGCCTGGTTTTGCTTGGTTTTTTTCATTATTCACTTCGACCTATTATTGTTGCGTTCGCCCTCGATGTTACCCCTCCTGAAATTGGAGGAAGCACCATCAGCTACGTTTTCACGTGGAATCACAGCCTGTCGGCCTTGGCCCCAATTGTGGGTGGTTTACTCGCCGACGCCTTTGGGATCGAATTTGCCCTCTATTTCATCGGCTTCCTAAGCTTAACGGCCGCCGTGCTCGTGAGTATGCTGAAACCGAGATAAAAACAGGCCTAATATTGAGCCGTGTGGGTATTTCCAGGTTTATTCAAAACGCTTATATCATGACCTAAGAAACGATGTTGTGCCTAATGAGCAGAGACCTATGCACGAAAGGAGAAACATGGCTAAAATTTCGGGAGCAAGAGCCATTGTCGAGGTCTTGAATGAAGAAGGGGTCCGGTATGTATTTCATCTGCCGGGATCACAGATCATCGACATACTGGATGAGATTTACCAAAGTCCCATCCGAGCTATTATGACCCGGCACGAGCAGGGGGCTGCCTTCATGGCGGATGGATATGCCCGGGCTACCCGGGGGCCAGGGGTATGTCTGTCTACCGTGGGTCCTGGGGCCGTTAACCTGGTCTCCGGCATAGCGGCTTCTTATAAGGCCTCGATTCCGGTGATTGCCATAACCGGGGTGCATGACCAAAAAATTCTGGAAAGAGACTCCTTTCACGAGATCGATCAAGTGGGAATTTTTAAACCCATAACCAAATGGAGCGCCTGTATACACCAGCCCGATAAGATTCCCGAGATGTTGAGAAAGGCTTTTCGGATTGCACTTGCGGGGCGGAAAGGCCCCGTTCATCTGGCCATTCCCAGTGATGTCTCCGGAGGCACGTTGAACTACGAGTCGAGCGATCCGTCAAGGTATCGCCCGGCCGTCCCGACGGCCTGCCCGGATGAGGTTGTGGGGGAAATAGTCAATCTCATGGAAAGGGCACGGTTTCCCGTCATCCTAGCTGGAGGGGAAGTTCTGTGGTCCCGAGCGGGCACATCTCTGGTCGAACTGGCTGAAGCCCTGGAGGTACCCGTTGCCACCATACGGGATCAACCGGATGCCTTCCCCATCACACATCCGCTGGGTGTGGGCTTGATCGGGAAGGGAAGAGGTGAGGCGGGCAATACGGTTATGAAGCAAGCCGATCTCATTTTGGCGATGGGTGTGAAATTCGACTACCAATCCACGCGCTACAATTTCGAGATCATTCCCCAGAAGGCCAAAATTGTGCATGTCAGCATTGACCCGGAAGAGGTGGGGCGCATTTATCCGGTTGAAATCGGGGTAGTTTGCGACGTGGGCACGGTCATAAAAGCCCTTGTTGACAAGGTGAAAGGAAAGAAAATCTGCTTTGGATTAAGGAAAATGGTTGAAGAGGTCAAACGGGAAAGTCAGAAAGTACGGGATTCTGAAATCGACTTGGAGGCCTTTCCTCTCCGGCCTGAGGCTATCGCCCGGACCTTGAGGGAACTATTGCCTTTTGAGACGATCATCGTCGTAGATGGAGGCAATTTTGCGAAGCACGTTCGGCGCCACTTCGAGTTTTTTGAAACGGACACATTTCACTATCCTGACAATTTCGGATCCGTGGGGGCGAGCTTTCCTATGTCCTTGGGGGTGAAGGTGGCTTGTCCCCAACGTCCGGTCGCATGTTTGAATGGAGACGGTGCCTATCTGCTCAACTGTCAGGAACTGGAGACCGCGGTCCGGGAGCACATAAACGTGATCGTGATTGTTTTCAACGATTTTGGATTCGGAAATGTACGGGCCTATCAAAAAGCCAGGCTCAGAGGACGGTACATGTGTGATCATGATAATCCTCCCTTTGGGGAAATGGCACGCCTTTTTAAGGCCGATGGGGCCCAGGTTGAACGATTGGATGAACTGAAAGAGGCCGTGAACACGGGGCTAAGAACCGACAAACCCTATGTCATCGATGTGATCATGACCCGTGAGGCCCTCGAAAAGCCCGGGTTCCTGGGCGGATAATACGTTGTGACAGCGGGATGGACGAAGTAGTAGATAAAAAAAAGCTGAAAAGCGGCGCCGAGATCATGGTGGATTGTCTAAAGGCCGAGGGGGTAAAATTTGTCTTTGGGGTCATCGGAAGTTCCATCCTGGATTTTCTGGATGTGATTTACAGATCTCCTGAGATACGCTATGTCCGCACCCAACATGAACAAGCCGCGGCCTTCATGGCCGACGGCTATGCAAGGATAACTGGGGAACCCGGGGTGTGTACGGCTACGTGCGGTCCGGGAGCGACCAACATGGTGAGCGGGATAGCCGGTGCTTTTCACGATTCCTCTCCAGTGGTGACTATCCTGGGAGACATTCATACCTCCCACTACGGGAAGGGATCTTCCAACTTTCACGAGATCGATCAGGAAAACTTGTTTCGAACTATTACAAAATTCAGCAAGCGCATTGAACACGTGGAACGAATCGGAGAATTCACGCGCATGGCCTTTCGCATAGCACAGAGCGGACGGAAAGGGCCTGTTTATCTCGGCATACCGCGAAACATTCAAAAAGAGAAGATCCCTGGAGACGCGTGGCCGAGAGAGCGCTACCGTTCCGACTCCGTCGTGAGGGGGGACGCAGAATCTATTGATCGGGCCTGTGAGCTTCTCCTGCAGGCTAAATCTCCTGTAATACTCGCAGGAAGTGGCGTTCGGGGGCCCGTGCCGAACGAAAGGTCTTGGAACTCGCTGAATTGATGGGAATTCCCATTGCCGTTAGCCATAAAGGTCTTGATCCCGAAGACCACCCATGGTCCGTGGGCCCCATCGTTATGGTCGGCTATCCGGTGGCCATGGATCGTGTCTCAAATGCTGATCTCATCCTGGCCCTGGGTTGCACCTTTAATCAGGTGACCACGGCCAGTTATACCGACCGGATCATTCCCAGCAAGGTCAAGATCATCCAGGTTGACCTCGACCCCACTGAGTTCGGAAAGAATTTTCCCATGGAACTTGGAATTATCGGGGATGTCAGAGCGGTTCTCCAGGACACGATCGAAAAACTCAAGCCCGAAGGTCCGAAACGCCAAAATGAGGAGCGTTTGCAAAACCTTTTCCAGGCCAAGGCCCAGTGGGAGCAACGACTCCTGTCTGAAGGTGCGGAATCAGACGCCGTTCCCATTAATCGGCTTCGACTGATGAGAGACCTCAATACAGTCCTCGGTAAGGAGGCGATACTCGCGGCCGAATCAGGAGCTACACACGGTTGGTTCTATTACGGCTATAAGGCCTATTCGCCCATTCTGGAACCGGGAGATCTGAGCTGCATGGGGAGTGGGTGGTGTATGGCCATGGCAGCAAAATTGGCCTATCCCGACCGGGCGGTAGTCTCCGTGACCGGTGATGGGGCCTTCATGATGACCCTGAATGAGCTGGCTACAGCTGTGGACAATAAGATCCCCCTAGTCGTTGTAGTCCCACACAACTCGGTTTATGGAAACGTCCGACGGAAGCAAATCGAGCATTTTGAGGACCGATTTGCCGGCAGCGAACTCTACATTCCCAATTTGGCCGAGGTCGCCGAGTCCTTCGGAGCCTACGGTGAACGTGTTGAAAAACCCGCCGAGATCATTCCAGCACTAGAACGTGCCTTGGCCTCGGACCAACCTGCTGTTCTGGACGTCATCGTCGATGGGTCCCGAGAGCACCTCGAACCACCCGTGAAGCTTCGGGTCAAGGATCGATATTGATGGTAATACCCTTCGTTGAGTCCCTCTTTGAATTTACAAGAGAGGGCATGCTAAAGTTATGAAAGGGAAAGGTGGCTGGCAACGGCTCTCTTGGAAACAGCACACGGGCTAAGGAGTTACCTCAATGGAGGGAGTGGGCAACTATAGAATTTAAATTTTAACTGAAAGAGGCATCGACTTCTTAAGGGAGTGTCTTTATGAACGATGAGCAAAAACGGCAATCTTCTGGTTTGACAAAAGCCTCGTCATCTCAGGGAAAAGAGGGATGGGGGATGGAGAATCTGCCCTTTCCAGAGGGAGTTGCCTACATTACCACCCGCTGGGATCTCTGTATCGGGTGTGGAGCATGTGAAGTTGCGTGTTCCATGGCCCATTACGGGGTAATCAATCGAGAACTCTCTCGTATCAGAATCTACCGCTATCTTCTTCCCCTTCCTAAATCAGTCCAGAACGTCTGTTCACAGTGTCCAGAAAGGGAGCGAGAGTGTCAAAAAGCGTGTCCAATAGATCCTCCTGTTATCCATTACGACGAGGAAGTTGGCCATATGGTGGTCGATGAGGATCGTTGCACGGGTTCTGCCTGCGGGCAGTGCCGCGAAGCCTGTCCTGCTGATGTCCCGCGCTTCTATCCCCCGAACCACGATTTCGCTATGGTCTGCGATCTATGCGAAAAGGAAGGGGAGAGGCGACCCCAGTGTGTGGAGATCTGTCCGACCCAAGCCCTGGAGTTTATGACCCCCACATTTCCCCAACACCTGGAGCGAATCCATCCCGATGAAAAGGCGAAATGCCTGGGGAAAAGGCTTTACCCCTTACCAAAGGATAGGGTCATCAGATTGCCAGAAGAGATTTGGGGAGGGGAGTGATATGGACCAGATGGGATTCCGGTTGTTGGAAGTTGATTTGACCAGCCAGAAGACCAGGGTCCTGGACGTAACGGAAGAAATGCGAACATTCGTGGGAGGGAGGTCTCTAGGCGCGAAGATCCTGTGGGACCGAGTTCCGCCAAAGACAGATCCCTTGAGCGGGGATAACGTCGTTTACGTAGGCCTCGGCCCAATCACCGGCCTGCTGGGTTCCGTAACGAATATTAGCGCGAAATCTCCCTTGACCATGCTCAGGGGCCAATCCAATTTGAATGGGCATTTTGGCATGGAGCTGATTTATGCCGGATATAACGCCGGGATCCTTATTACCGGGAAGTCAGAAAAACCCGTATACCTTTATATCAAGGACGATCAGGTGGAGATAAGGGATGCCTCTCACCTGTGGGGAAAGTCCGGGTTGGAATCCCAGCAAATCCTCAGGAAAAATTTGAAAAAAGAGATAGATGACCAGAACTTCCGTTTTATGGTGATCAGCCCGGCCGCCGAAAACCTGGTAAGAAATGCCGATGTATGTCATGACTTTTACCACCATGCTGCCAGACTGGGCATGGGAACTGTGTTGGGCTCCAAAAAACTTAAGGCCATCGCCGTGAAGGGAAGTAAATCCCCCAATTATCGTCATCCCGACAAGGTTTTTGAACTGATAAGGAGGGTTTTCCATGAGGCAAGATTGTATAAAGCCCAACACAGGCGCTGGGGCCATTCGGTCTCGATGTCGAGGCGCTATCATAGTACAACAGAAGGGGTGAAAAACAAGCAGTTGGGTTGGGATCCTATGTGCGACCTATTTAATCCGGTTCTTCTCGAGCAACAATACAAACTCTGGAGCGATTCATGCCACGGCTGTTTGGTGGGATGTAAGGTGCCCTACTTCAGGAGGGAACCACCGCTGGGTCCTCATGTCGGGGAATTACGCCATGATAACGCCGGAGGGTGGAGTGCCAATGCCATGATCGCCGGGTATGAACTGCAAACCTACCTGTGCTCCTACGTAGACCATCTCGGGCTGGATAGCGAGGACGTTTCGGGTGTGGTGACCTGGATGATGGAGTGCTATGAGAAGGGGCTGGTAACGAAAGAAGACTTGGACGGAATAAATTTGACCTGGGGTAATCTGGAAGCGATCTGCGCCTTGCTCAAAAAGATAGCCTATCGGGAAGGCATCGGCAACATCCTCGCTGATGGACTGAAGATTGCTCCCGGGAAGATTGGGAAAGGGACGGAAAGATACGCGATGACACACAAGGGGGTGGCCATCTCCTCCTATGAGCCCCGCGGAAGTTTGAGCGATGCCTTGGAATTGGCGGGGACACCTGTCGGAGAGCTCCACGGAGGCAGGGGCACTCCGGAACGGATCATGTATGACTCGCTGACTACCTGTTCCTTCTTGAGGAGGACCTTGAGCAAGATTTTTGGGAGCGCCGGCGGTTGGGGCGTACCCATGCTTAATGCAGCCTGCGGATGGGACCTAACCCTGGAAGATTGGGACAAACTGACACTGCGAGCGGCCACTATGGAGAGATGCTACTCCATGCGCGAAGGATATGTGCCGGAAAGGGATGATGTGTTGCCGAAACGCTTCTTCAAAGAGACCATCTACAGCAAATACGGTGAGCCGAGAATACTCAAGCGAGAGGAATTTCTGGAAGAGAGAAGGAGGGTTTACAAGTCTTACGGCCTTCAACCAAACGGTACCCCATCTCCGGATTTCCTGCAAGAACTTGGTCTGGAATTTACCATACCGATGCTGGAGAAGAGCTTGGAAAGAGAGAAGGAATCGTAAAAAGACGTCTCGAAAAAAGCAATATGTGGAGTAATGAGCAACTAAGAAAGTTGTGACTGGGCCTTCGAATTCGTGAAGAACTCCAGCCAGTTGGGAACGAACCGCTTACCGCCACTTTGCAATCTCAAGCCCCTTTTGAGGACAAGTTCAAACCATTGATTATGTCTTATGGTTAAGGAGATAATATGATGTCTTACAGTATTGTAAGTAGTTGGCGAGGAGTAGTGGGGGTAATAAAGCCTACTCATAGACCAGGCTCTCTGGAGGAGTTCATTCGCCTTCTTCCCGAGGGAATTGGGGTGATTCCCTTGTTTCTCGGAATCACGGCAGGCACGGAGAAAGAATTTCTCGACGTCCTCGAGGCGATGAAGGAGAAGGTGGCAGAACTAGCCAAACTGAAGGTGGACCTAATCCATCCCGAGGGTGCCCCCCCCTTTATGTTACGGGGGTATGAAGGTGAAAAAGAGATCGTGAGAGATCTCGAAGAAAAGTATGGAATTCCCATTGTCACCTCGGGAATGACCCAGGTTGAAGCCTTACGAGCGTTGGGGGTCAAAAGGATGGTCGGAGTAAGCTACTTCCAGGACGAGTTCAAACTGCAGAAATTCAACCGCTACTTTAGCGAGGCGGGCTTTGAGGTTTTGGGGATGGAAGGAATTTCAATCCCATTTGCCGAGGTGGGAAGACTTTCCTATAAGGAAGTCTATGCCTTCTCTAAGAAGCTATATCTCAAGCACCAAAACGCCCAAGGGATTTATATGCTTGGATCCGGTTGGCGCGTCCTTGACGTTATTCAGATATTGGAGCAGGACCTTCAGGTTCCGGTAGTACATCCGATACCTGCCCGCGTCTGGGCCGTACAGAAAAGGCTCTATGTTAGACAGCCAGCCAAAGGATATGGACGCCTACTAGAGGAAATGCCCTGAGGAGCTCAGTCGATTCATACCGACAAGATATTTACAAGGGTTCATCCTATTCGTGGATTTTTTCAATTGATTGACGTACGCTGAATGGCAGCTATATTCGCAATCACTTCGGCATTTCTATATGGAGTTTCACATGCCATCACTAGAGTGGGATTGCAATACGCTAATATTCTACAGGTGCATGTTACGGCGTGGCTCACGCATTGAGAAAAATGGGGCTCAACATCGCACCGGACCCTATTATGGGAGTCATGATGCAAAATGTCGGAGTGCTGGCCTTTACTCCCCTGCTTGTTCTCACTCAGAAGAATCACCAAAGGTACCTTGCAAGGAACAGAAAAGCCTGGTTTATTGTCAGCTTGGCCGGAATCTTACACGTAGCAGCCCAATGGTGCCTCTTCAAAGCCTTGGATTTGGGAAGAGTACTTGTGGTTTCACCCCTCGCTTCTCTAAGCACTTTCTTTGTGCTCCTCTTGGCAGCGCTATTTCTCCGCGGGTTGGAAAAAATCACTTGAAAGATAGTCCTGGGGGCTGTGCTCATTGTTGGAGCCACATGGGTGCTGACAGTAATGACCTGAACATGATGGTCTTCGGACGGGCTCTTAGTAAGAATTAAAGATGGGTAGAATAAACACTATTTTTTGCAGAAGGGGGAAAAGTTTTTAGAAAATCACGTCCTCTTATCGTATCAACCTTTTGGCAAGGAGGAGGGAAATGATTAAGAAGGAGATAGCTTATTTTGAGCGAAGTGGGGTCGAGAATACTGAAGACGTAATTGAGATTGTCTATCAAAGGCTACAGGAAGGAGATATAAGAAGTGTTGTAGTGGCCAGTTCTCGGGGAGCGACGGGTCTCAAATTTGCTCGAAAAATGGCAAAAGATACCAATTTGGTGATTGTCTCCTCCCATCCCGGAAGGAGTAAACCGGGGGTGTGGGATTTTGATTTAGACATCCTAAGAGAACTCGAGACGATGGGCTGCAAAGTAATCAAACAAACTCATGCAATGTCCGGGATGGAACGCAGTTTCAGCCAAAGGTTTTCCGGAGCGTCCCATTCTGAACTCTTGGCGGAATGCTTAAGAAGTCTATTCGGCACGGGGATGAAAGTAGCCATTGAATGCGCCATCATGGCCGCTGACGGAGGAGCGATTCCTATCGAAAAGACCATCTCTGTGGGAGGAACATCTGCTCAAGGGAGGGGCGCGGATTACGCTATTGTGGCCCTCCCAGCCCATGCCAGCAATTTCTTCGACTTTAGAGTCCTCGAGATTTTGGCAAAGCCCTTCACGAGAGATTGAGCCATTTTCAGAATAACGAGCCACTTTATTGGTTGCTTTTTCAGTCATCAAACTTGGCATCCCAATATCCCTCATCAGGAATGGATTGAGGACGCTTACGTTGGTACGTCCTGTTTTCTATTACTACCATCTCATATGACAACGGCATCTGACGATTTGAGCATGAGTTCGGTCGACGTGAAAAGAAAAACTCGGTGAAAAAGAAAGCGATTCCACTCTATCTATTCAGTTTTTCTATGATCATGCCTATTATCGCGGTGATCCCGCTCCTTCCCATGATTCGTGATGAAATCAGTGCATCCTATTCGCAGATCTCCATTTTTGTCGCATGCATCGGCGTAGTCAGGATTCTCTTTGCATTTCCTAGTGGTTTCTTAGCCGATAGATTTGACAGGAAAAAAATTTTGCTTTTGAGCGGTTTCCTCACCGTAAGCGGGCTCCTCATTCTGAGCTCCTCGCGTACCATCTTCCAATTAATTGTATCCAGGATCTTAATCGGTACAGGCTCAATAATCTGCACCGTAACCATTCTCGTTCTCCTCGCTCAGATAGCCGATCCCGAAAACAAAGGAGCAATGCTCAGCATGAATAATGTGGTACACAGCGCGGGAGGGATCATTACCCCCGCGTTGGCCGGTATTCTCGCCGGATGGTATAATTGGCGCCTTTCATTTTTAGTATTTGCCGGCTTAATCATACTGTCGATGATTACGATGGCAGTAACCTTTAGAGATGAAAGGCCGAATTACAAAAGAGAACAAGACCCAATGGGGATGGAGACAGAGTCCTCTCTGCGGAAAACCAAAAGAGCCGGGATTTTTGAACTTGCACCTATTTCTGCCATCAGCCTCTTCGTCTTTTTCTACCGGAGTAGCTTCCGGCATACCTTGATCCCCTTCTATGGAAAAGACGTATTTCATATTGATGTGGTAACCCTGGGCTTTTATATTTCGCTGATGGGATCTATAGCCATGGTCAGCATATTTCTTTTCGGCTTTATGTCCGATCGCTACGGGAGAAAAGTTGTACTGATCTCGGGAATCTCCCTTTCTTCGATTGCTATGATAGTCCTGTTATTACCCAGGGTATGGAATCCACTGCTGATGGCTTGCATATTTGTCGGAGCAGGCGCCGCTATCAATAGCATGCCGAATATCCTGATTTCAGACACGACCCCTTCGGACTCCCTTGGGAGAATGATGGGGATCAACCGAATTTTTGCGGATTTGGGCTACTTCCTGGGCGCAATCATTGTAGGGAACCTCCTTGATTATTTCGGCTTTAGGGTCCCCCTTTATACCGTTGTGGGGTTCTCCCTCTTCACTTTGACCCTGGCTTGTTTTTGTGTCCAAAACAAACCGATCGAGAGTTGAAAGAAGATATTCATTGTAATGAAAGGGACACTCATACATCGCACCATGGCTGAAAAGAATCTCAATGGGAGAGTGCGGTCGTACTGTGCTCAGTGTCAGTCGGCGTGTCCGATCATTTGTACCGTTAAGGATGGAAAGCTAGTCAAGGTCAGCCGGGACGGGGAACACCCCAATTCCACAGCCTTGTGCCCGAAAGGCCTGGCTGGCCCAGAGCTTATCTATAACAGCCAGAGGCTCCAATACCCCTTGAAGCGGACGCGCCCAAAAGGAGACCCTGATCCGGGATGGAAAAGAATTTCCTGGGACGAGGCGATGGAGATCATCGCCCAGAAGCTAAGAGGAACTAAAAAGGCATACGGTGCCCATGCAGTAGCCTTCAACCGTCCGGGACCAGGCGGATCGCCATCTAGAGACTATGCGGAATGGGTTGTGAGGCTCGCCTATTGCTTCGGTTCCCCAAACACTCTCGCCACCGGCCATGTGTGCCAATGGCATCGAGATACTGGTTCAAAATATACGTATGGATGGCAGAACGTTCCTGAGGCCGATTATGAAAATACAGCGCTGCTCGTCATCTGGGGACACAACCCTCATACCAGCGTGCGCTGCAATGTCCGCGACATCAACAAGGCCAAGAGCAGAGGCGCGAAATTGGCGGTGATTGATCCACGCTATACCCAAGTGGCAAAAGAGGCAGATCTCTGGCTCCAAATCCGTCCAGGGACAGATGGAGCCCTCCTTTTAGGGCTAATTCATCGCCTAATCAAGGAAGGGACCTATGATGATACGTTTGTCAAGGAATGGACCAATGCTCCCTTCCTTGTCCGAACCGATACAGGAGACCTACTGACTATCCAAGACATTGCCATGCTGCCTCCAGAACCAGGATACCTGGTATGGGACAAAACCAAGAAGGAAGCTGTCGCGTGCCCCGCTAAACATACGGTCCGTGAGCGTGTGGGTGATCCAGCACTCTTTGGATCATTCAGGGTCGCGCTTTCAGACGGCAAAATGGCCGAGGCCAAACCGGTTCTTGAACTTCTGCGTAGTCTTGTAGCGCCATATACTGCCGAAACCGTCGAATCCATTACCGGTATTCCTCCTGAAAAAATCAAACAGCTGGCCGCATGGCTCGGCCATATAAGACCAGCAAGCTACTATTCCTATAATGGTATAGAACAGCAAACAAACGCCATGCAGACCAATCGAGCATTATGCATCCTTTACGCGCTTACTGGCAGCCTTGATAAACCGGGCGGAAATGTCTTTTTCCCATCGTTTCCTGGACCCAGGGTTCGCGATCCAAAACTTCTTCCTCCGGAGATCCATCAGCTACGACTCGCTGGTGATAAGCGCCCTTTGGGACCAGCCGGCAATCCCAATTCATCAATCCAGGCTTATGAGATCTTCGAATCCATTCTTACCGAAAGCCCCTACCCTGTTAAGGCGCTGGTGGCCTTTGGGGGAAATCTCATCACGGCCAATAGCCACAGTCTCATGGCTCGCGATGCCCTGAAGCAATTGGAATTTCATGTTCAGACCGAGCTCTTTATGACCCCAACGGCGGAACTCGCTGACATTGTCCTTCCTGCAGCCACCCATTATGAATCGTTCCATCTTAAAAGGGGATTCCCTAACGTAATGGCGGCCCGCACCTGGGTGCAGTATCGACCTCGCGTGATTGCACCCCGCTTTGAGGCAAGATCCGATTTGGAGATCATTTTCGATCTCGCACAGCATTTAGGCTTAGGGGATAAATTCTGGAACGGGGATATTGAAGAAGCATTCAACGATCAATTGAAACCCCTTGGCCTCACCCTTTCCGACTTAAAGAAAAACCCTGGAGGTCTCTCCGTTGATTTACCCATGGCTTACGAGAAGCATTCCGGAATAGACCAAGAATCAGGTACCTCGAAGGGCTTTAAGACTCCGTCGGGCCGGATTGAGCTCTTTTCACAAACCTTCAAACAACATGGTTATGATCCCCTGCCCGTGTACCAAGAGCCGCCTATCGGTCCTGAGAGCAAATCGGAATGGATAAGAGAGTATCCACTGATTTTAACATGCTCCAAGCTTCTTCACTTTTGTCACGGGCAGCACAGGGCCCTACCCTCCCTCCGACGTGCTGTACCCCATCCCTATGTCGAAATCAATCCTGAAAAAGCAAGAGAGTTGAGCATCGAGAATGATGAGTGGGTTTCCGTAAAGACGCCCTTTGGACAAGTCAAACTAAAAGCCAAACTGACGCATCGGATTGCCGCTGATGTCGTGTGTATTCAACACGGCTGGTGGCAATCCTGCCCGGAATTGGATCTGCCGGGCTATGACCCTTATTCATCAGAAGGTGCAAACGCTAATCTTCTCTATTCGACTGAATCCATTGATAAGATCAGTGGCTCCGTTCCCTACAAGGCCTATCTATGCAAGATCTCAAAGATTCTAGAATAAATGATATGTGAGCTTGTGCTCTTTTTAGAACAGTTATATTATGGAGGCTTTTCGAATAGCTTCAAGCTTAGCTGAGATTAAAGATGACGTTGGTGAACGGATAAACCCCATGTCCTTCAGGAGGTGTACTATGCCTTCAGATGCAGAAAAAATCAAAGAGAATGTGGTTGTTGCCAGTCGCATCCTCGTTAAGAGAGGAATGTGTGAGGCCTTTGGGCATGTGAGTGGTCGACTCCCCGGAGCCGAGCTTTTTGTTATTACTCCGAGAGCCAGTATGGACGTAGTCCAGGGACCCGAGGACTTAGTCACGGTCAACCTTGAAGGCGAACGAGTGGAGGGGAAAAACCAACAACCCCTGGAAACGTGGCTGCATACCTGTATTTATCGCCAAAGGCCCGATGTAGGGGCTATCGCTCGCACCCATTCCTTTACGACTTCTGTCTTCAGTATCTTGGGGGAAGATGTTAAGCCAGTTCATGACTTCGGCGCTATTCTCCTGGGCAAGGTTCCCGTTTTTGAAGATTCCCACTTGATTGAGAACACGGAGATCGGTTCGAGGCTCGCCGAGTTTATCGGCGCCCAGGGTACAGCAGCGCTCTTGCGTGGTAACGGCACCGCGGTTTTGGGCAAGGATGTCATCGAGGCCACGATTCGCGCCATCTACCTTGAGGAATCGGCCATACTCCAGTTCAAAGCCCGACAAATCGGACAACCTGTCTACTTCTCCGAACAAGAGGTCCGCGAGAGAGGTACCCAACTCCTGGACTCTTCCCATATTCTTCGGGCGTGGGAACACTATAAGGGAGGCTGTGGGTAAAGTAAGGAGTAACCGAGTCGACCAAAAGGAAATCGTGGTGTCATAAAAATTTCTTATGAAATCCATAAGGTAAAATGGCTTGACAGTCCTTTAATACGCATGGGATCATTAGCTGCGGAGGAACGACAGGATTGAAACCACTCAATAGGAACCGTTGATCCCGTCTGAAATCACCGGTTGACGAGAATTCGATCGAATCTCCCGTTCCTCAATTTCGAAACCTAAGACATTAAGATGTCTGTAGATCCCACCGCAACAGTCGCCCAGAGCCAGCCAATACACCAGAAGGTACGGAGGGATGAGAAACGTTGGCATATCTTCTTGAGGGAAATTGGAATGTGAATGGGTATCCCCGCACCTCTTTTACTCTTATATGAATAGGAGGAACCACATGAGTGAGAAAAAGTACAAAGATCTTCATGAACATCTCGAGCTCTTAGAATGGAAAGGGTTACTCATACGGGTCACCCGGGAAATCAACAAGGATACGGAGATCCATCCCTTGGTCAGGTGGCAATACCGGGGGGGAATTGCAGAGGAGGATAGGAAGGCTTTTTTGTTCGAAAACGTGACCGATGCCAAAGGGCGGAAATATGATATCCCGGTTGTGGTCGGTGCGCTGGCTGCCAACCCAGAAATCTACTGCACGGGCATTGGTTGCAGCAGAGAAGAGGTTGGTGAAGTTTGGGAAAAAGCTCTGGCTTCGCCTATTGCCTCCGTTACAGTAGATAAAGCTCCGGCCCAAGAAGTGGTTATTATGGGTGATGATCTAGATAAAGAAGGAAATGGGACGGACAGATTCCCGATCCCCATTTCAACGCCGGGATTTGACAATGCCCCGTATTCAACCTGCTCCCATTGGTTCACAAAGGATATTGAGACGGGGATCCGCAATGTAGGCAATTACCGCGGACAGATGAAGGGGCGTCGAAGAGTGGGACTCTTTCCCTCAGGTCTGGGGCAGGATATCCAGGTGCACTGGGAGAAGTGTAAGGCAAAGGGAGTACCGTTAGAGGCTGCACTGGTCATTGGCGCGCCGCCCGTCGTTTCCTATGCTTCTGTGCAAAAGGTCCCCCGCGGCGTAGATGAGATTGCGGTTGCAGGTGGTCTCATTGGTGAACCGATACCCGTGGTGAAATGCAAGACGGTGGATATTGAAGTTCCGGCTGACGCCGAGATCGTGATCGAGGGGAAGATCTCGACCGATTTTCTCGAACCGGAAGGCCCCTTTGGGGAATCCCATGGCTACATGCACCCTCGTCAGATCAATCCCTATATGGACGTGACGTGCATAACCCATAAGAAGAACCCAATTTTCGTGTCCTGGATTAGTCAGGTAACACCGAGCGAGAGTTCCGTGGTCAAGAAGGTAGGGTATGAACCGATGTTCCTCAACCACCTGAAGAATGCCTGTAGCATCAAGACCATTAACCGGGTAGTCCTGCACGAACCGCTTACAAACCTCAGGAAGTTCCTCATCATACAGATGGACAAACCGAGTGAATCCGAAGTATGGCGCGCTCTCTTATCAGCAACCTCCTTTCATCAAGGCGTGGGAAAGATCGTGGTGACAGTTGATATGGATATTGATCCCGAGAACCTGGACGCAGTGGTGTGGGCCATGTGTTACCGCATGCGGCCGCACTTGGATGTGCAGATCGTAAGAGGTTTTGAAAAAGGGCATGCGCCCCCGTTCGTTGGGGCAAGCGAGACCACGGATATTGCGTCACTTCACGATCCGGCGAACGAATCTGCCTTGCTGATCAACGCTATCTTGAAGGAACCGTATCCACCTATCTCCCTGCCCAAAAAGGAGTACATGGAAAACGCAAGGCGGATATGGGAAGAGTTGGGTTTACCGGAACTAACTCCTCAGGCGCCGTGGTATGGATACTCCTTGGGGCAGTGGGATGAAGAGCTGGAGAAAGAGGCAGAGCGAGCGGTAAGGGGAGACTATTTCATCACTGGTGATAGCCAGACCAAGCTACGGGTGAAGGTTTAACCTCATCCTGTCTGCTCGGGACGGCTTTTCATAGCGCGAGGGGCTTGTCCGGGAATGGGTCCAGAACAGTGGCGGAAGGAAAGGTTAACGAGCTAACGTATGAATCCTTAATAAAGGAGGAAAAAGCAATGGGAAAACAAAGTATGGAGGACAAGTACGAAGATGCGGCAGCTGGACAAAAGGTTTATAAAAAACCCAGGCTGTACGTCAGGGAAATCACTGCATTTACCTATAATCTTGCCAAGGAGTTGAAGAAGCTGCGGAGTATTCCCAGGGTAATCAAGGGAAAGGATATGAAATTTTCAGACGGCCCACAGTATTTCAACTGCAACATATTGACCCCCAGTCACGACACCGTCCAGGCGATATACGCTCACCTGGTGGTGGTCGCCCCGGGGGGAAAATCCCAGAAACATGGCCACATTAACGAAGCACCTTTCTACATTTTGGACGGGAAGGGATACGATATTCATGACGGGAAAAGGCATGACTGGAAGGCCGGGGATGTCTGCATCGTGCCCAATGCGTGCGTGCATCAACATTTCAACGCAGACGATCGCCATTTTGCGCGTGCCCTGATCATTAAGTCCAAGCCGTTGTATATGTTTATGAACATGCTTTTCCAGGACACGCTGGAAGAACAGCCCAAAACACCGGTTCCGGGGTATGAGGATTTTAAACCCAGTATCGTGTGATTCCTTATCACTCAGGAGTAAAGGGGGTAAAACATGAGTTACGGGGAAAAAGAGTACGCTTTGATTAGGAAGGTGGAGGCAACGTATTACCAAGAGAGGCTGAAGGAGGTTGAGGAAAGGAAGAAGAAGGAAGAGGATTTGAAGGATATCATCTCATCCGATGAGATGCCGTGGGAAGTCTGCCAGCAAGGAACGATCAAGCATTTACTCAATGAGAAAATGGACACCCGGATTAAGACCCTTGATATCTACATGCAACTTATTCCTGGTGGGAGCCGCTCCGGGAAACACCGCCACATGGCGGAAGAATATATGTTCATCCTGGAGGGTAAGGGGCATTCCCTACACTGGGATGTTGATATGGAACTCGGTGAGGAATACTACTGGGAGGCGCAGGAAACGCCATCGAAATGGGAATGGGAACAGGGAGACTCCGTGTACATTCCGCCCAATACGATTCACCAACATTTCAATGCAGACCCTGACAACCCCGTACGCTTTGTTGCAGCCGAGAGCCGCATAATGAAATACATGGGGTTGGACGACCTGGAACAACTGGAAAATGCACCTGAATTTGAGGGGAAAAAGTAACTTTCGGGTTCTGGAGGATCACTGAGATGCTCTCCCTGTAGATTTGTTGGACGCATTGTATGTAGCATGTTGGCGATGATCGACAGGCAATAACAATGGGCGGGAATGGCGGGCTATAAAGCCTCGTTTTTGTTGACACCGCGGATTGAATAGCATATACTTGTCTCGTGGCTTCCCAAAGAAGCTGGTCATTTCTTTAACTCAAAGAGGAAAGGAGGGTATTGGCATGAAAGAGTTATTATTTGTAGGACGTTTCAAAAGGATAGTTTACGGGGGACTGGTATTCTTTTTTGCGGCGGGAGTTACCCTGGGTGTAAGAACGGCAGAGGCGCAATCCAAGAAACCTGCTGCCTTTTACAAGGGCAAGGTCCTGACCTTTATCGTGCCCTATACACCTGGCGGCGGATATGATGTGTATGCCCGCATATTGGCTCCCTATTTGGAGAAGCATACCGGGACGCGTGTCATTGTGAGAAACATGCCAGGGGCCGGCGGCATGCTGGGGGTAAACGAGACCTACAACGCGCCGCCAAACGGCCTGACAATTGGCATTCAAAATTGTGTTGGCTCGGTCACCAACCAGTTAACAGGGGTAAAGGGGGTCCGTTATGACCTCACCAAGTTTAGCTGGATTGGCCGGATGGCCATCAACCTCAGAGTATTGGTCATGCGGAAGGGCTCAGATATTACGAGCATCCAAAAACTGATGAATGCCAAGAGAACGGTCAAGATTGGGGCCACCGGATTGGGAGGAAGCACGTACGTTGACGCTGTCATAACAAAGAAGGTGCTAAATCTACCTACAGAGGTGATCCACGGCTACGACAGCTCTCCCGCGGTAGACCTGGGAATGCTTCGCGGTGAAATAGAGGGTCAATGGGGTTCATACAGCAGTCGCCTCAAAATGATGAAGGCAGGTGAACAGTTCGCCATTCTGCAAAGTGGGGACAAGGGTAAGAGAGACTCCAGGACGCCTGATATTCCGACCTTTTTTGAAGTCGCACCCTCGGAGAAGGGGAAGCGAATCCTTTCAACACTGGCAGGCATGCATGAGACGGCGAGACCTATAGCAGCTCCGCCTGGGATTCCTCAGGAGCGTCTGGAGTTTCTGCAACAGGCCTTCTATAAAGCCATGCATGATCCGGGCTTTCTTGAGAAGGCGAAAAAGGCAAAAAGGCCTCTGAATTACCTGTCAGGCGAAGAGATGTCCAAGCTGGTCAAGAGTGTGCTGGAAATCCCGGAAGAGGATATAAAGCAGATCTTCATTCAAGCCGTCAAAGGATCCATCTAAATGTATGTCGTTGATGGTCTGCTCCAGGGATTTGTTACGGCTGTTAGTCCGGAATTACTCCCATACCTGGTCGTGGGGGCCGTCCTCGGGTTGATCATTGGGATCATTCCCGGGCTCAGCGGGCATTTCGCCATGGCCATGATGATTCCCTTTGTCTTCCGAATGGATGCAGCCGTGGGGGTAACCTTCATCCTGGCCGCTCATGCCGCCGTCGCCCAGGGGGGCGGGGTGACGGCGATCCTTTTTGCCACCCCGGGAACAGGTCAGAATGCCGCCACCCTGTTGGACGGTCCCCCAATGACGGAAAAAGGCGAGGCAGGCAGGGCGATCGGGGCAGCTATGACCGCTTGCTTCCTGGGGGCCTTTTTTGGGGTGTTCGTCCTCACCCTCCTGCTTCCCATATTGAGGCGGGTCGTCCTACTTTTCGGCCCGCCGGAGTTCTTTATGCTTGCGGTGCTGGCTCTTACGTTCATCGCGGTTCTGGGTACCAGGGGAAATACAAATAAGGGACTCATTGCAGGAGCCCTGGGATTGCTCTTCTCCTTTGTGGGAATGGGCAGTGTAACGGGGGAAAGGCGCTTCACCTTTGGCCTCCTCGAGCTGTGGGATGGATTGTCCATGGTTCCGGTCCTGCTGGGTGTCTTTGCGGTTTCCGAAATGATCCACCTGTGGATCGAGGGGGGGGCCCTGGCCCGCAAAGCTACGGATGAGCATCCCCGTGCGTTGCAGAGGCAAATTTTTGGGGGGTTAATGGATACCGTGCGCCGCTGGTGGCTGGTGATGCGGTGCAGCGCCATCGGTACGAGCATGGGATTGATTCCCGGGCTGGGCAGTGCCCCCGCGGCCTTTGTGGCCTATGGCCACGCCAAGCAGACTTCCAAGAATCCGGAGAAGTTCGGCACCGGGACGGTGGAGGGTGTTATTGCCCCTGAATCGGCCAATGATGCCGTGGAGGGCGGGGCCCTGGCCTCCACCCTGGCTTTTGGAATCCCCGGGAGCTCCTCCATGGCAATCCTGATTACTGCTTTAATCATTTTGGGGGTGGAGCCAGGCCCCAAGTTTATGGTAGAGCACCTGGACCTGGTCTTTCTGATGATCTGGACCGTCGTTCTTGGGAATTTAGTCGGGACGCTCCTTGGGATGGCGGTGGCCAACCCGTTGGCGAGGGTGACCTTTCTGCGCAGTTCGCTGCTGGTACCGGTACTGCTGACTGTTATTCTTACTGGCACTTTTGTTATCCACAGCGCCTGGTTCGACATGATTGTGGCCCTTGTATTTGGATTATTGGGATATGCCATGAAGAGGCTGGATTACTCGCGCCCCGCCTTCATCATTGGATTTGTCCTGGGACTTATGGTGGAGAGGAACCTCTATCTGTCACTCAAGCTATACGGGAGTACCTTTTTCATGCAACCTCTGTCTTTAGGTTTGATGTTGCTGACCATCGCGGTGCTTGTATACAACGTGCTCAAGATGGTCAAGGAAAAAAAAGAGGAGGATTCTCTTGGCAGATGATGACAAGGAAAAGACGAATGTCCAAGCGGATCTGTTGTTTTGCTTGCTATTGATTGTACTGCTTGTGGTTTTCTTCGTGGCGACTCTCGGCTATAAACCCGTAACCAAGCGTGCGCCACTGGTCGTCATGATCCCCCTTGGAATGATGCTCGTGGGACAGTTAGCGGTGCTGGTGAAAAAACTTAAACAAACCCGAGCTGAAAATGTCGAGAACTCTCTTCTGCCCAAAATAGATGTGAAAAAACTGTGGAAGGCAGCACAGCTCTTGTTGTGGATGATGCTCCTCATACTCATGATCTACCTTGCTGGACATGTGGGGGGAATTCTGCTATTTCTCATTCTCTTCCTCAGGTTTGCTTCCCGTGAACGCTGGCTTTTGTCGATTTCGCTCGGACTCAGTGTTACGGTTGCTCTGTATATTCTGTTTGAAGTGGCATTACGGATCGTTTTATATCCCGGGGCTATTTACGAATACGTGAGCGCGTTGATATGGTCGTGACGTATAGAATCTTGATAATACCTCTCCTTTTCCTCCGCCTCATCGTACAGTTTACGCGCTGGCGCTGAGGTCGAAGCGAACTCCCTGAAAAACACACGTCTTCCTGATTATTGCGGATTTAGCTGGGCTACCCAGAGGTTGACAAAACTGAGTTTAAACAAAATGCTGGAGTATTCGGTTCAAGAATCGAACAGCACTGTACGCAGGGTTGTGATCTGGGTGGTTTACGGCATTCAGCGTATAAAGGGACAACAACGTGATCTGGAGGATGCGGTTCTCTATGGGAATCGAAGGCTTAAGGAGATCGATTCCTATGCAGGATGGCTAGCCTATGATTTCCCCGTTCCCAAGGGTATCGGTGTACGCTTATACGATCTCTATTTTCCCTCCCCCTTAACCTTGGCTTCATTCAAGGATGATTTGAAAGTAGTTGAGATTTGGTTTGAGATTTGGTTGCGTTTTGGGTTAGGGGGCGCCACACTAAAAACCATTCTGAAAGAGGCCAGCCAGGGCAATCCACGCCCAAGGTTGCAGGAAATTATTGTGGACGGCCAAACCGGGCTTATCAACGCGCTGGGATTACCCGGAGAAGGTATCGCAGGACTGATTGAGTCCCTTCGTGGATCCGCGTTGTTCACCTATGGTCGCCCCATTGGGATTAGTATCGGGGGGCATACAATTGCAGAATATCAAGATAATTTCATAGAGCTACACCGATTTTTGTCCTCCCTTGGAGA
>SMTZ1_10001910_pt1 | contig 33622 bp, 35 predicted proteins | sample DeeMarSWOR136_30_FD_25667 | JGI IMG/M metagenome (IMG submission 25667) | reverse complement strand
CCTAAACTAATCTATGCAAAAATATCTGGATTTGGAAATGAAGGATTAGAAGAATACACAAAAAAAACGGCATTTGATATAATAATACAAGCACAAGCAGGAATCCTTGATGCATTAAATATAAAAGAAGGTCCGCCAAAACTTCCTATTTCTGATTACACAGCGGGCCATATATGCGCAATTGGGATAAGTCAAGCATTATACTATAGAGAAAAAACTGGAAAGGGACAATTAATTGATATATCAATGCATGATATCATGTTTTCTATGAATATTCGTGCTCAAGCAAGAGAATTTATGCCATTAGCTAAAATTGATGTAAGTGCTAAATTTTTACCGGTGTATAACCAATATCATTGTAAAGATGGTTTGATTGCAATGACTACTTTAACTGAAAATCAATTCCGAAGATTAATGAAACATGTATTGAAAAAACCTGAACTTTTAGAAGATCCTCGGTTAGATAATATAATGAAACGTTTCAATCATGTTGAATTTCTTGATGAGATTATTGAAGAGTGGAGCAATTCATTATATAGGGATGAAGCAATTAAACAATTAGAAGCTGTGAGGATACCATGTGGTAAAACATTGACCGTAGAAGAAGTTCATTCTCATCCAAATCTCAAAGAAAGAGGGATGTTATGCGATAATTTTGACTTCACTAGGTGGGGAGTTAAAAAAGCTACAATCCCAAATCGGTTAATAAATTTTTCTGATTCTAAAGGTTCTGTAGAAACAATAGGTCCTGAATTTGGTGCCAATAATGAAGATATCTATTGCGATTTACTTGAATATACCAAGGAAGATCTCAACATATGGAAACAAAAGAAAATCATTTAATAGATTTCAAATGAATTTTAATATTTGAAAAAATTATTTACTTTAGTTACCTTAAAAAAGGGAAAATGAAAATGAGTGAAGAAGGAGAAGAAAAAGAAAATTTCATAGATAAACTGAATAAATCTTTTACTGATTTCTTTGGTTCAATTTTTGGTGAATCGGGTAAGGATTTCATAGAGGAAACTTCTGAAAAAGTTAAAGATTTCTCTTCTGGGGCCATTAAGAAATTGATTGAATTTAGTGATGATGCAATTAAACGATTTAATCTAGATGAAAATGAACAAGTAATAAAAGCTCGTGATAGTATAGAAGATATGCTAAAGCAAGCTGGACTTCTTAAAGAAGACGAGGAAGAAGAGGAATTCTAATCCCGAGTCTAAAAGTAATTCTATAAATATTATATTTTATTTTTAAAAATTTAAATTTTAAAAAAAGAACTCTATTCCTTTATAACATTTGCATTTTTTAAGAAAGATATAATTTCTTCCTGAGTTGCATTAAATAGTTCGGATATAACCATTAATGAAGTTACTTGATCCATACCTAAACCTATATAATCCTGATATAATTTTATCCATGTTTCCTTCTGAGTGTATTTATCAGGGTGTTCTGATTGCACATGAGCCCAATAGGGATGTTCCAATTCAATCCCACAATAAGGACAGAAACGGGATTCTTGCTCTTGACTCATATTAATTACCAATTTTTTTATGAAAAATAATCTCTTGAATTATTTTAATATAATTTTAATATACTATCCTTAGTATAAAAATTTTTAATTTTAAAAGGCAAAATTAGTTTTTTAGTTTAAAAAAAAATTAGTTTAGAAGTAATTATTCCCATTTCCTTTTTAAATCTTTTCGATTTAACTTTCTTACCTTATCCACAGCCCAAACAACAAATTTATAACAAGTTTTTCCCCAGATTCCCTCTTTTGTATATTCTAAATATCCTTCTGGTGTGCTAAAATCATAACCACATAATTCTGAACATATTACCGTACCAAATTGGTTTTCAAATTCAGTGGCATATTTGGCTGCTTTTAAGTACGCCATTGCCATAGTTTCATCATCCATTATTTTTTTGCCTCCCATAATTGCTCCTATTGCGGCACACCCTCCTGCTACAGCTCCACAGGCACCCATCCATCCCTTTTTAGATTTATATCCTCCAAATCCACCTGCTAGAGGTTTGGCAATATTGTGAAAAAGATATTCATCAACTCCAAGAACGTTTAAGACACTTGTTAAAGTTAATTCTGCACAATTGACACCTTCTTTCATATGAGGTAATTTTTCCTCTAATTCTTTAACTTTTTCATCAAATTTTTCATTCATGCTTCTTTCTATAACATTATGTTCCATTTTCACTCCTTCTATTAATAATTGAATTTCAATAATATTTAATTATCTTTTAATTTTAATCTTGTTATCTGATTGTATGAAAATATCCATTAAAAATTAGAGATTACTAATTCTTAGATCATCGCACTTAATAATAAATCACTTTAAGAAGGTATCAAGTTGGTTTAAAAACTCACTAATAATTTGTTCAATTTAATAGAATAAATAATTAAGCTAAAATTAAATATGAAAAAAGCTATTAATTTTTTAATATACAATTTAGTTATAAATTATCAACCTCTGATAGAAATTTGAAAGAACTTTTCGAAATTGGTATCGTGTTTCGTGGATTTGTCTTAGTTAATCATACTTTTAAAGATTTACCAGTTCAAAAAGATAAAGGAGTTACCAAAGACCTAAGAGGGGCTTTCATATCCGCTATAAATGCATTTGCCGATACTGCATTTAGTAGAAGTTCTTTGGAATATTTAGAGTCAGGTAATATTTTATTTATTTTCAAGATGGATGAAATCCAAGCGGGAGACAATGACTACAAAGAATCTATAATCGTTTACGGCTTAGTAGATAAATCTAAGAAAAAATCTGACAAATTGGTTAGAAAGTTTTTTGAAAAAGTAAACCCCATGCTACAATTATTTATCCAAAAATATAGTGGGGGAAATTTATCAGAATTGAACCAATTTGAACATTTTCAAGAAATTATACCAGATTTTTTTGTTAAAAAGGATTAATTAATTACTTTTTAAGACTCCAACCTTTAGGGGTGACTCGAGAATATTGGATTATGCCTTCTACTTTAAGAGCATTGATTTCTTTTTCAACATCTTTAACCTCAAAACCCTTTGCTTTTATGTCAACAACAAATTCTGCTTTAGTCGCAATGTGACCTCTTTGTTTGAGATAATCAATGATAACCTCTCTCAATGAGCCCTCTTTACTCGGCAATATCTCACTTAGCTTTTCTTGATCTTTTTTAATAGGTTCCTCCACAACCACAGCTTCTACCACAACCTTTGGTTCTGTAACTATTGTTTCCGCTTCACCTTTCTCCTCTTTCTCTTCTTCACTTGATATTAATGTACTAAGCTTTTCTATATCTGTTATCGGAGTCTCCTCTACCAACATTGGTTTTACAATTACCTTTGGTTCCTCTAATAGAGGTTCTACTTCAATTATCTCCTCTTTCACTTCTTCTTTCTCTTCTCCTGGTATACTCCAAACAGGATAAATTACTTTTTCATATGTAATTGCTTTTTGGGTTTTAAGTAGTGTAAGCTCATCCAAGATTTCATCTTCAGTATATCCTAAATTTTTTAACTCTGTTTCTATTTCCTTTAGGTAACCTTTTTCCAATAAAATTTGAAAAATATGCTCTCTAATATTTGTAGGAACTTCTTCAATTTTCGCTAATTTTTCAATTAAAAGTAATTCATCAGGAGGTTGTATCTTTGTTACTTCTATTTGTTGAGGGATTTCAAGTGGTTCTTTATCTCCCCATTCAAAATCAGTCACAATCCTAATTGCCCGATCATAGCCTCCAAACACAATATTTTTTTTATTCTGACTTCTATCTAACTGAAAGCATATGTGTTTAATTGAAGTAGCCACTTTTGTCTTCCATTTAACTTCAATATCCGTAGAATCAAGAGAGGGATTATGATATACTTTTAAGGATCCATCTGCACATCCCGCTACAAGTTCTGTTGCCCGATCACCATCAATATCTTCTATTAATAATGATAATGGACGACCTTCCTCAACAGTAATCTCTTTAATAAATTGTCCTGTTGCATCTAAGATCTTAATTGTAGAATCATCAGCGCTAAATATAATTTCATTGAACCCATCATTTGTAATATCACCGATTTTAATATCATTAATTTGTATCTTAAAATCTTGTTGCCAAAGTATCTCTGGTAATTCATCTTTAAAACGAATGAGCTGAATTAAACCATTTTTGGTACCCACTACTAATCCATGAATGGGAATATCTTCATCAGGTAATTTTAAAAATCCCAAAGCACAAACTGTTACCCAAGAATCATAATAAAATATAAATTTTGGCTCTTTTGCTTGAAGACTATCAAATATCTTTACTGTTTTATCTTCGCCGCCTATAATTAATTCTATATTTCCATCTTGAGTAAAATCTCCTGCGGTGCAACAATTTATTCTCTTTTTTGACCTATACCGCATTAATCCAACTAATTTCTCCTTTTCTACATTTAACTTCAATACCATGAAGTTTCCATCTCCAGCACCTACTAAAATTTCATCACAGCCGTCGCCATCAAGATCTATAGGGAAACTACAACGAACCCATCCATCAAACGCCCTATCATCAACAATATTCATTCCTTCGTTCATTAAATAAAGTGTTTTATCATGCCCACCGAAGACTAAAAAATTTTTCTCATAGCATTTTAAAACTGAGCAAGTAAGGATAGCATCGGGACATTCAAACATATAATTTAGCTGGTAGCGTTTTCTAAGTGACATAATTGCAAATGGTTCTTTGAATCATCCAATTTTTTTACTAATGATTAAACTTAATTTTCTTCTTTATTCATTTAATAATTATTTTAAGATTTATTAAGGTATTATGGTAAATTATAAAAAAAAAATAAAAAAATAAAAATTGTTTATTAAACTTTAGAGCGCTAACTGTGCATCTGAAGGTTTGTATTTGCCACTACCTGTAATCTCGTAAGAAATTTCTAATTTATCACCGGGTTCTAATACATCAATATCCCATTTAAGAGTATCTTGTCCAACTTCATCAGTGACTTGTGGTGCTTCTGGTGAATATTCACCATATTCAAATGAATCTGGAACTTTATCTAGCAATGTCAAATTAGGTAGTCTTGATTCTCCGATATTTTCAACAGTCAATATTATTTTGTAGTGACCCAAATCTCCGATTGCAACAACTTCTTTCCCAATTCTGAACTTTCTTCTAATGTGTTGAGCTTCAATAATAGGAACTTCAGGTCGAAATTCTAGTTCTTGACTAACTGGAAATGTATTAGCAAGATATATTATTTCAGATTCGAAGGTTGACTCACGTGCAGGTTTAATGCAATGAATTGGATATTCAAATTCTAAAGTAGAGTCCGAATTGAACATACCAGTACTACTATCTTTTAAATCTTTGAGATCAATTTTAAAGACATTATTTTCAAAAGTCACAGCAGAAGCAGCTACTTCAACCTCTTCACCATCCCATATTAATTTTACCTCATTTGCTTTTGGTGGTTGATATTCGTCGGAGAAATATTGTTGCATTACTATTACTTCATTTAAAGGAGCTGATCCGTTATTAACTACTTTAAGTGTTGCCATGACATCTTTAGTTTTGTAGGTAGGGACTTCAGTTAGATCATATGACATAACTCCAGTAATACTTCCAATCTCTAAAATTACATCTGAAAGAGCGAGGGCACCGTTAACTCTCGTTTGAAAATCTGGCATTACTCGAAATTCTAATCTCTTTCTAAAACTTGGATATTCATCACTCTCAAAGACCCATTTTTTCGAATGCCATTGTGCTCCAGCAGGTAAAAATGGAACATCATTTGGATCGATATCAACAAATTTAGTTGATTCATCATCTGGAGAATGCACATCAGCATTAAAAAGCTGGATTATAAACTCTGATGAGTTATCAAACACAAGTTTACAATCGAATATGTTTGGTTCTTCATCTCTTTCAATTTTCTCAACATAAAACTTGTTTCTAGTGTATGCATCGAACTTTTCTATCGCTAAACCTTCAGCAAAAGAAGTAGATCCTTGATAAGTTACTTCAATTGTACCTGTTCTTCTTTTAGTAATATCAGATACCATAATATTACATGTAAATTTTAACAATACTGTATAATCTGGATCTAATTTATCTATTGTCCAAACAATTATATTTCCTTCTCTTACAGCACGCCCTTCAGTAGTTTCTTTTATTGAAGGATTAGTAAATTCATTTGGAATATTTTTAACTACTCTAATATTGGAAATAGGCTTTTCAAACATATTTCTTAGAGCAATAGCAAATGTAACTGTATTTTCTTTATCAATTGTTATACCAAACGATTCTAGAGCTGATTCGATAACTGCAGTACCACCATCTCCCCATGTATCTTCGTCATCATCTTCTGCTTCCTCTGGTTCTTCCTTGGGTTCAGGTTTAGGTTCTTCTTTTGGAGCTTTTGGTTTATTAGAAGTTTTTCCAGTTTTGTCTTTTAATTTTAATAACTCTTTTTCAATATCATTAATGTTAAGAACATCGTCTGCATTTGGGAGAGTGCTAATATATTCCTTAACTAATAGGAGATTTTTGACTTCTTTCTTTAACTGAAATTCTCGTGAATCAATATTTTCTGGTTCTTCAGTACCTAATTCTTGTATTGATATATCTTTTGATTTCAAATTAGTACTGCCAATATTTTCAAGAGATACATCGATATCCCATAGTCTATCAACTTTGCTGGGATTTTCTATATTTAGTTTTCCAGTAAATTGAAATGATTCAATATTGGCATCGTGATCTTGCTTTACATTAACTTCTTCAATAATTTTTACTAATGCTAATAAACCTTGTCGATTTCCATCTTTTAATACAATTGAACCTTCTATTTCTCCTGTATCCCGATCATATGTCTCAATAACTGGTGTTGAAGTATCTCTATCAACTAATTCAACTCTTCCTTTATCCAGATCTTTTCTTTTTAATCTATCTGCAACTAATTCTTCTTCGGCTTCAGCGGCAGCAAATCCCATTCGAGTTTCTGCTTTCTTTTTCTTATCCTTCTTTCCCATTGTTTTTTCCTCTTTAGTTTTTTATTTTAGATTGTGATTTATCGAGTATAAATTATTTAGGAATTAATAAATACTAATCGATAGAATAAATTTGACGACATTGTTTAAAAAAGTTTTTCCTACTTAAATATAAATTTATCTTTGAGAGCTTAAGGTCAATTTAACTATTGATTTTATCAATGAAATTTTAAAAGAATTTTTTGTCGCGCTCATCTGGCTTTTGAGGAAAAACATGAGGTTTGATAAACTTATATCCACACATTGGGCAAATAGTTTGGGATTTTTTTAATTTTGGATCAAATTTTCTAAAACTATACCCACAAACTGGACATGTAATAACAATTGGGTTAATTACTCCTTTGATCTTGATTTTTTTATGATTTTCCTTCATCCTTATCATTAAAATATGTTATTCCTTAAAATTATCTTTAGAAATCAAAACTATAATTATATCATTCACATTACAACCGGTTGGACCTGTAATAATTTCACTATTTAAGATTTTGAAAAAATTATTAGAATCATTATTATTTAGATATTTTACTGGATCTATTTTTTCAATATTCATTTGATTAAATGTAAAATTATCTATCAATGCTCCCATTACTTGGCTGTTGCCTTCAATACCATCAAGATTTGCTCCTATAATTAAAAAATTGTAATCTACATTTAGTTCTTTAATATAATTTAGAAATGAAAGCAACATTTCTTGATTTCTACCACCAATACCTTTACCTTGGATTGTTACAGTTAATTCCCCCGTTCCTATTAAAGCCAGTTTATTGAATTCTCCTGATATCCTTTGAGAAATGATATTATATAATGATTTTCCGAATTCACGCGCTTCTCCTGTTATTGTATTTGAAAAATATTCAGTTATAAACCCTTGTTCGCCTAAATACGAAATAATAGCATCAACAGCAGATTTTACACTGCCTATTAGATAATTATGAACCTTCTCAAAACACTTATCATTTGGTTTCGGATTTTCTAACCTTATATCTTGTAGTCCCTTTTCTATATAATCCACTATTGTTTGTGGAATTTTTTCATAAATATTATATTTTTTAATAATTTCTAATGCATCTTTAAAAGTAGTAGTGTCTGGAACTGTTGGTCCCGAAGCAATTATATCCAAGTCGTCTCCAACTACGTCAGAGATAATTAAAGAGATTATAGTAGCCCCGCTAGAAATATGTATTCTTTTAGCTAGATTACCACCTTTAAATTTTGAGATATGTTTTCGAATAGTGTTTATTTCATGTATTGAGGCTCCAGATGCTAAAAGTATAGCATTAACACTTTTTAGGTCATCAATAGATATATTATTAGCGGGCAAGGGTAATAATGCTGATCCACCTCCTGAAATTAAGCAAAAGATTAAATCATTCTTATTTGACTGTTCTATTAGTTTAATCATAGATTTTGTACCCTCAAGTCCCCTATCATCAGGAATAGGATGAGATCCAGGATTTATAGAGATCTTACTATTTTTGAATAAAATGAATTTTTCTGATCCTTTCGGTATATTGATTATACCTTCGTAATCAATATCATTTAAACTTACCAAAATTTCTTCAAATGAAAGAGCCATTTCGGCAGTTGCTTTACCACCCCCTATAATGTAAATTCTTTTGAATTTTCTTAAGTCAAATTCCTCCCCTTTAATAATTAAGGTAGATCCTCTTGTCCTTATTGATATATTCATTAAATTTTTTGGTTTAACAGCAGAAATTGCTATTTCTAACGACCTCAGTCCAATACGTCTTAAGAGTAATTGATTTTCATTTAGATCTTCCGTAATAAGTTGAAAAGTATTCTTAATTTCCATTATTTAAATAATTAATTATTTTTCACTACTTACTATCAAACATCAAAGCAATGTATCTTTTTTATTTAACTATTTCAAAGCTCTATAATCAAAGAGATTTTTTTCTTGCTATTCAAGAAATTTAAATATTACAACTTTTACTAATTATTTGCTTTATTTATAAAATTTATATAAAAAATAAAGAACATGCTTCGTCAAGTATTCGTAGTTAAAGATGATGAAATTGTTTATCAGAGAATATTTGCAGACGCTTTGAGTAATTCAGAGGTTGAAGATCTCAGTATTAAAATTATAACGGAAGCAAAAAGACAACTAGGTAGAACAATAGGGTACTTTGATTATTTTAAATCCAGAATAGCATATGATGTAAAGCTAGAATATAATCTAACTTTTATGTTTGTAACTGGATTAATTGATGATTTTTATGGATCAATAAAAATAACATTAACCGATTTTAAAAATCAATTCCTAAGTAGGTTTGGAGATAAGTTAAAGGAAGGTGAAATTAAAACTTTTGACTTCAAAGGCATTGATGTTATGCTTGATGAGATGCATAGAAATTTAAAACCAAAAATTGCTATTGTAGGTTTCGCTGGTGTTGGTAAAACAACCATAAGAAAATTAATTAAAATGGATGAGATTCCACTTCATCATGTTCCCACTATTACAGGAGATATCGCCACCATTAAAATAGGGAAGCTTTTTTTCCGTTTATTTGATTTTGCTGGCCAAGAGCAGTTTAAATTTCTATGGAAAACATTCATCAAAGAAAGTGATGCAGTGCTCATTGTTACAGATTCTACTCCTAATAATGTGGAAAAAAGTAAATTCTTCTTAGATTTGAAAGTAAAAGAAGTGCCCCACGCTAGAGTCGCTATAATAGGAAATAAACAAGATTTGCCGAATGCTATGAGTGTTGAGGAAATAGAAAGTTTCACCGGTTTAAAAACTTATCCAATGGTAGCAAACAGGAAGGAAAATCGGAATAGAATGATCCGGATTATAGCAGATATATTAGATATAAGCACAGCAAATTCTCCGTTGCTAGCTGATCTTTTCAAATCTACAGATTTAAGTTATGAAACGTTGTTTGGTATTAGTGAAGAGCCTGCAGCAAAAGAAGAATTGAATGCAACTGAAATCCTAGATAGTACAGCTTCTAATCAAACTAGAATAAAAGTGGATGATATTACCACAAGAGAAATAATTGACCAAATCATAACTAAAAGCATTGAAATGCAACCAATTTTTTTTAAAAAAGAAAGTATTAAGAATAAAGAACTTAAGATCCCAATGGAAAATGCTTTAATGAATTCTGAATTATTTAAGGAATTATTAAACAACAATTCATTTACCCTAGATGAGATGTTGAGTATTTTATTTACTGCTATTAATTGTGTTTATCTTACCAAAACTGATCCAGAAGATTTCCCGAAATTTGGCTCTTTTTTAAGAAGTTTTAGGATGGATATGTTTAATAGTATAGAGATCAAAACAATTCGTAAATATTACAACAAAATTCTAAAACAATTGAAAACCTAAAATTATAGATATAAACTACTTTACTTTACATGTTATGTAAATTAAAGAAACTTAAGTAATCCATCTGATTATTAGTGCTCTCAATAATTTTGGTAAATTAAGTATATGTAAATAAATAAAAAGCCAAATGAACAATACCACCTATTAATAATGCAAAGAAAATTTCAAGAAGGGATATTTTTAATGCGTATTTCCAATTAGTTTCCTTAGCTATTATAACGATAGTTGTGAAACATGGAATATAGAGCATTGTAACTAAACTAAAAACAATCATTTGTATAGGGGTAAGGAGTTCTAAAAGAGTAAAACCCATCGAATTCGATAACAATGCTAATAGAACCAATGTTAATTCTTTCCTTAGGATTCCATATATGAGAAAAATTCCAGTAATAAGTGGTAATCCTAGCCAATAGACTGTTATAGGGGATAAAAAAATATTTACGGGATCTAATAATCGAAATATAAATAAAATTTCTAAAAGAATTCCTGTTATTATTATAATCGGCATTGCTTTATAGATGAATTCTTTTGTTCTTGTCCAAGTTTGTTTCAAAATTACAGAATAATTTGGAATACGATATTCATGCATTTCCATAATTAATTCAGTACATTGACCAGGCATGATCTTATTTAGTATCTTTCCAATAATTAATATTACAACAAAATTAATCGCAAATAGTAGCAAAACCCAATTTAGACCTAAATATCTCCCCACTAATCCTAATACAACCGCCATTACTGCGGCACAGGGAATTAAAGAAGTTAGAGCGATTGAAATTTTCTTTTCTCTTTCTGTTTCCATAATTCTACATCCAGTGCAAGCGGGAACATTACACCCAAATCCTAATATCATTGGGATGATTGTTTTTCCATGCACACCTAAGATATGCATGAATCGATCCATAAGAAATGCGGCACGAGGTAGATATCCTGAATCTTGCAAAATCTCAATAATTAAAAAGAAAGGAATTACATATACTAAAACACCTCCAAGTGCGCCAAAGATGCCTCCTACACCGCCATCCCAAAATATCTTTACCCCTGAATCATCCTCCCCATAAGTTTTATAGATGATATTGCTAAGGTTATCAAATGCACCTTCTATAAGACCACCTAAAAAAGCTCCAATAAGAAATGTAAAAAAATATATACCACAAAGAACCAAAGCTAAGATAATATATCCCCAAAAAGAATGTGTTGTTATATGGTCCAATTTTTCTGACCAAGTATGTTCTTTTTCACCACGTGCTTTAATAATGACAACTTGCTCAATGATTTTATGGATGTTATTATATATTTCAGAAGAAATTATCGTGTTGATGTCTTCACCATGATATTCCTCCAATTCTTCTCGATATTTTTCCGCTAAATTAATAATTGGAGAAATTTCCTTGTTAGACTTAAAAATTTTTATAATTTCTTCATCGTTTTCTAAAATTTTAATTGCTAAAAATCTTAAAGGATAGTTGTACTGAGTAAGCAATTCTTTATATTTACTAATTGCTTTTACAATATTTTTTATCTTTATTTCAATTTCTTTGCCAAAAGAGACTAACAATGATAAATCAGGAAACTGGAAATATTTTTTTATAGATTTATACTTATCTCCTTTTATTTGACTTTTCCTTATTAAGTCTCTATTATGAGTTAGATGTTCATGAATTCTTCTACCATTTTTTTCATAATGGGAATGAGGGTGATGGTAAACTGTCATTTCAATAGCTTCTTCAAGTAATTGGTGTACTCCAATGCCATGAACAGCTACTACGGGGATGACAGGTAATTTGAATATTTTCTCTAATGTTTTAAAATCTAAGCTTAGATTTCTTTTTCTTAAAATATCCATTTGATTAATAGCTAATATCATAGGAACCTTTAATTCTAACAATTGGAATGTAAAGAATAAATTGCGTTCTAGATTAGTAGCGTCTATGACATTAATAATAATATCAACCTTTTCTGAAACTATATATTCTCTACTAATAATCTCTTCTAATGTAAATGTAGAAAGTGAATAGATTCCAGGTAAATCTACAATATTAAAATGGTATCCTAAAAATTTTAAATGACCTTCCATTTTTTCTACAGTTTTTCCTGGCCAATTTCCAATTGTTTGAGAAAGCCCTGTAAGTTGATTAAATATTACGGATTTTCCAACATTTGCATTACCAGCTAAAGCAATATTAATGGTACTCTTATATTAAAAATATAATAAAATTTTTATGAATCTTCGTTTCTAACTAAGATCTTACTTGCCAATCCTCTCCCAATTGCTAGTAATGAACCTTTCACTAAGATCTCAATAGGACCTCGAAATGGAGCAGCTTTCTTCTTGATAATTTTTACTCCTGGAAAGATTCCTAAATCTGCGAGTCTTCTTTTTGCTTGATAACCAGCATCTACTTTTAGAACAGTTAGCTTTTCTCCTATTCCACATTCGATTAAACGTTTTATAAAAAGCATACTTTTTTAATTATCCTTGAAAGAATTTTTTGTTCTTGAATCCACTTTTCTTTTTATATTAATAAGAAAAACTTTTTTATATCTTTAAAATATTAAATGATTATTCGTATTTAAAGTATTAGTTGAACCTAATATAAATGAATTTTTCTTTCATTAAAATTTAGGTATATATGAATTAAAGGGAATTTGAAATCAAGACTAATAAATTAGATATAAAAATACATGTAATCAAAATTGAGTAAATAACGTTAGAGTATTATCATCGATAACATTTATGTCAAATTTAAATTGAGAATTATGAATCATTATTCATAAGGAAAAGCAGCCCAAATGAGTTTAGTTGTATGATTGAGGATAATGAATGATTATTCAAAATATTTATATAATCTAATTCGTTATATATATTTAGGAAAAAATAAAACAAAAAGAGGTGAAAAAATCAAGATGCCGGGAGGAGATAGAACTGGACCAAGGGGAATGGGTCCAATGACAGGTAGAGCTTTAGGATATTGTGCCGGTTATGACACACCAGGATATATGAAAGGTCCTGGAATGGGATTTGGAAGAGGCTGGGGTGGAGGCAGAGGTTGGGGTCGTGGTAGATGGGGGGGATATGGTAGAGGATATGGTTGGGGTTATAGAATTCCAGTTTATACACCATATTCGCCATCAACAGTACCTCAAGTCAGTCCAGAAAATCAATTACCCATGTTAAAACAAGAGAAGGATTATTTAGAATCTGAAATGAATAGTCTAAAAAGCGCATTAGACGATATTTCTAAAAGAATTAATGAGTTAGAAACAAAAGAATAATTTTTTTTTAAATTTTTTAAGGGTAAATTTCAAAATGAATATGATTCATGAAAGTTATGAAGATTATCTGAAAGCAATATATTTGATTTCAAAATGTAATAAAGGTGGATGGGTATCTAATTCAGAAATTTCGGATTTCTTAGATGTTAAGCCACCTTCAGTAACCAACATGTTATATAAACTGAAAAACCAGGGATTAATCGAATGGAAACCCAGAAAATCTTTGAGATTAACAAAACAAGGGAAGTTAATTGCTTCTAATATTATTAAAAATTATAATAGTTTAGTTAATTTCTTTTTGCGAGTATTAAAGCTGAAAGACAAATCTTTAGTGCAAAAATTATCTTGTGAAATTGAGCATCACTTAACTCCAGAAGTATCGGAGGCATTACAAGAACTCCTTCTTGAATATTAATAGAATCTTTTTACTAAGCTACTTCAAAGATAGAATAATTAGTATAGTGCAAATTCCTGCAATCATTAAAATTATCTGTCTAATACTTTGTGTGATTTCTGATTTTAGATGTAAATCTGGCGTTAAATCAGTTAGAGCAATATAAATAAAACTTGCTGCAGATATTGCTAGGAAAAAAGGAATTACTGAGCTAATAATATCTAACACATAATAACCTATGAGAGCAGCAGGAATGGTAGCTGAGCTAGATAAAGTGTTAAAAAAAAGAGCTTTTCTTTTTGAATATCCACTATCAAGAAGAATTGCAAAATCGCCTATTTCTTGAGGAATTTCATGCATTATTACTGAAAGGCTAACAATTATCCCCATATTAGTGGAAATTAAAAAACCAGCGGCTATAACAATTCCATCCATAAAATTGTGAAATGAATCACCAATCAATAGAATAGGACCCGCAGCACTCTGTATGCTACATTCCTCATCATGACAATGATGCCAAATAACAGTTTTTTCAAGAAGGAAAAAAAAGATAATACCAATAAGAACAAATAATAAAACAAAAGTGGCATTGCTATCTGATATAGCTTTAGGGATCATACCTAATAACGCTGCTGTGAGTAAAGTTCCAGTAGCATAAGAAATTAAACAAGGTATTAGGACTTTTTGTATCTTCCTTTTAAACATAAGAAAGATTGCCGCTGTAATTATTGCTCCAATACTGCCTATAATACTAAATATTAAAACTAATATTATTGTCATTTTTATACATTTTATTTAATTATAATTAATATTTAATTTCCAAAAGATCTGCTCATTATAATAAATCTTTTTAATTTTATTTTGAGATCTTAGTTTTTTTAGCTGTGTTATTATCTTTTCTTTATTAAATTTACGAGATGAAAATGTATCAATAATTTGGTCCTGCCTCATTGGATGCCTTTCAAGTATTGAGAGAACTTCTTTCTCGAAATCAGAAGAATAAATACTGAATTTTCCTTCCTCTGGAAAATTAATATTAGAATAATTAATGAAAATCTGATTCAAAATTGATAGTAAACTCTGATCAGGAATCTTAACCCATTTTTCTACAGGGGGTCTTATTGGGACATTGAAATCTATTCTTTCAGGATTTATCAAATCTAAATTCTTCTTAATTTTTAATAATTCTTCTTTTGAGTCATTTACTCCTTTCATTAACATTACTTCTATCCAGAACTTACCTTGAAAGATCTTCTTAAAATCTATAAATCCTTGAATTAACTGATTAAAAGTAATAGAGGGATGGGGACGATTTATCTTTAAAAATGATCGTTTATCCCCTGCATCTAAGCTTGGTAATATAAGATCTGAGCGTATTAAAGCATCCTGGACTTCTTTGTTATGAAGTAAACTGCCATTAGTAATGACGCAGACTGGTTTGCTAGAAAATTCTTTAGCTTTTAAAATTAATTCTTTTAAATCTTTATACAATGTGGGTTCGCCACTACCAACAAAAGTTATATAATCTATCGAGTCCTCATGTAATTCTATAGCTTTCTCCATTTCAGTTATGATTTCTTCTCTAGGGAAAAAATTTTGTCTTTTATTTGTAAAATTCGTTGTTTTTCCTAATTGACAATAGATACATTGAAAATTACATGTTTTAGAAGGGATAGGATCGATACCTAATGAATTTCCTAATCGCCTACTAGGTACAGGGCCATATATATATTTCATTTTTTTTTTATTAAGAACATTTATCAGGAAGGTTGAATCTTATATTTCTCAATTGCTCGTGTTAAGGTTCTGATTGCTAATTCAGCACAATGCTTATGATCATCTGGTAACCCACCTAAAGCATTTTCAACATCAATTGGTCTTAATTTCTCTGCAGATTCTATTGTTTGACCTTCAATCATCATAGTAGTTTGACTTCCTGCTGCAACTGTAGCACCACACCCATCTGTAATAAAATTTGCTTTTTCAATTATTCCTTCGTTGATCTTTAGAAAAAATTGCATTGTATCACCACAAGGTCCCTCATATGCTTGCCAAACACTTATCTCATCATCTTTTGGTTTTCCCCAATTTTTGGGATTTTGAAGTAAATCAACAATATATTTATTATATCTCTTTATTTCCTCTTCTATTATTTCTTTTTGAAGTTCCTCTACCCATTTATCTAAATTGTCTGGTGCCATCTTATCATTACTAATATGGGTATTCTATATAGAATAATTACTTGTACCTTTCTGATTTTTGAAATTACAAAAATATTTGTTTTATCTTTCTAGTAATTCTCGAATCTTTTTAACAGTCTCTCTAAAAGCTTTTGTAGATTTACTTTCAGGATATTTTAATACAAATGGTAAACCTTTATCTCCTTGTTGACTTACTTCAATTTCAAAGGGAATCTTACCCAATAGTTGAACCCCAAAATCTTGTGCTGCTTTTTCAGCACCACCTGGAGGATAAAGATCAATATATTCTCCACAATGAGGACAATTAAAACCTGATTGATTCTCTATAATTCCTAAAATTTTTCTTTCCATGATCTGAGCCATTTTTATAGTTTTACGGGCATCCATCAATGCAACTTCTTGAGGAGTTGATACTATAACAACATTCTCATCGGGTATAAGTTGTAAAATATCAAGAGTTTCATCAGATGTTCCTGGAGGTAAATCACAAATCAAATAATCTAATTCTCCCCAGATAGCTTCACCTAAAAATTGTCTTACAGCGCTCATCTTCATTGGACCTCTCCAAATAACTGGGGAGTCTGAACTTTCGATAAGAAAAGCCATGCTCATTACTTTAAGATTCAAGGGGCCTAACACAGGATAAAATCTCTTAGCTTCCGGATCAACTCTCGGTTTTAACTCAGGGTTAACTCCCAGCATTTTAAGTACATTGGGTCCCGTTATATCAACGTCTAGAATTCCTACTCTTAAACCAAAGCCGACTAAGCTCATTGCAAGATTTACAGCAACAGTGGTCTTGCCTACACCTCCCTTGCCAGATATAACGACAATCTTATGCTTGATGTGTTCCATATTTTCTTTGATATTTTCCATTAATTTATCCATCTGTTTTTGTTTTTCTTGCTGAATTGTCTCCTTCAAATCAATATCCGGAACTTCTTCGCTAATGTTCTTCTACCTCTTAATTTTTATTGGTTAAATTTATAAGTTTTCTATTTTTACATTTAATGAATAATTATTCAAAACTTTAAAAATTTACGAAATTAATTGTCAGAAAAAGGAAAAAAAAATTATGGTTATTATAGCAATTCCTTCAATGGGAGAAGGCGGTTTAAATGATGAAATAAGTCCTCGATTTGGACGATGTCCTAGTTTTACATTTGTCGAACTCGATAATAATGAAATTACAGCGGTAAAAACAGTTCCAAACCATGCTGCTAATGCTATGGGCGGAGCTGGTGTGCAAGCAACTCAAATAGTTGGCAATAATAATGCTAAAGTCGCAATTGTAGGTTTTTTAGGTCCAAATGCTGCTATGGGCCTTAATGCTTTAAATATAAAACTTTTTCATGCACCTGCAACACGAATGACCGTAAAAGAAGTATTAGATCTTTATATTGAAGGGAAATTAGAAGAAATGACTAATTCAAATGTAGCATCCCATTATGGAATGGGCGGTGGTAGAGGAATGGGTGGCGGTAGAGGAATGGGTGGCGGTAGAGGAATGGGTGGCGGTCGTGACACAGAAGGATTTAATAATCCTTAAAACATCTAATAAAGAATGAATTTTATTCCCATGAGCAACAGAAGACCTAAAATAATTTGCGTTACTGGTGGTAAAGGAGGAACGGGAAAAACACTATGTGCTGTCAATATCGCTATTATGTTCAAAAATGAGGGGTATAAAGTTCTTCTCATTGATGGAGATGTAGAAAATCCTAATACATACTTACTCTTAAATGGAAGACTTGAGAACAAGCAAGAAGTTCCTTTTTTTAAACCTAAAATTGTTGAAGAGAAGTGCTCAAAATGTGGGATTTGCGCCCAAAATTGCATGCCAAATGCTCTTTTACATATAAAAGGAGCTTTCCCCATTCCTATGTTAACACTTTGTTCTGGGTGGCGATTGTGCTATAAAATTTGTCCAGAAAACGCAATTGAAGCTAATTCAAAAACGATTGGGTGGACATATTCCACAGAAATAAAGGGGTTATCACTTATTTTAGGGGAGTTAAAGCCTTCAGAAGCTAGATCAGCTGCTGTTGTTGAAGCGCTTCTTAAGAATCTTGAAAATGTAGTAGAATATGACTCAGAAAAGTTTGATATTATTATATTAGATACAGCTCCAGGTGCACATTGTGATGTAGAACTTTTAATTGATACAGCAGATGTAGCAATTCCTATTACAGAACCTACAAAATTTGGTAAATTAGATTTAATTAGGATAATGGAATTGATAACCCTCTTAGGAAAAGATTGTAGAGTAATAGTAAATAGATCATCATTATTAGGGTTTAGAGATCAATTTCTAAAAGAATTAAAAGAAGAAAATATTATAATTTTAGGAGATATCCCCTTAGACTCTGATATTGTTAATTCTTATTGCCAAGGAACACCAATAATGGATAATAATAGTGGGTTCAATAAAGAGGGCGAAGGTTACCAAGCATTCATTAGTATATTTGGTAATTTAAAGCAATGGTTAAATATCAACAATAAGATAAAAGTGAAGAAGTTAAATGGATAGAAAAATAGTTGGTATTGTTTCGGGTAAAGGAGGGGTGGGTAAAACCTCAATTACAGCTTCATTGGCTAGCCTTGCTAAAAAAGACGAGCAGATTGATGTAATTACGGTGGATTGTGATGTTGATGCTCCGAACTTAGGTATCATTCTACCTGCCGAAAAAGAATCTAGTATTGATACGCATGATACGTTTACAGCTCTCAAAGCAGAATTTATTGAGGAAAAATGTATTAATTGCAGAAAATGTATTGAAGAACAATATTGTGAATTTAACTCATTAACATGGGATAATCAGAATTCCATTCCCATTGTTGATTTTTTAAAGTGTGAGGGGTGCGGAGCCTGCAGAGTTTTATGTCCAGAACATGCTTTTAAAATAAATACTGTAAAAAGTGGTGAAATAATTGCATACAATAGTGAAATGGGATTTCCTTTAATATATGGAAAAACACGATTAGGAAGTACTACATCTGGAAAATTAGTATCAGATGTTAAGGAATATTTAAAAAGCTTAAAAGAATTTAGTCAAAGCAACTTAATTTTAATAGATGGTCCTCCTGGAATAGGGTGCCCAGTAATTGCTACAATCTCAAATTTAGATTATGTTATTACTATTTGTGAACCTACTCCCTCAGGATTACATGATCTAATTCGTGTAATAGAAGTAATCCAGCAATTCAATATTCCATTTGGAGTGGTTATAAATAAATCAGATTTACAGAGCCCGTTTCAAGATGATTTTAAGTTATATATTAATGAAACAGGATATGAAATATTAGGTAAAATTCCTTTCGATTTAACAATTCCAAAAGCTATGTCTTTTGCTAAGCCTGTAGTAGATTTTGCGGCAGATTCAGAAGCAAGTATTGCTATTAAAAAAATTTATGAAAATTTAAAATATATATTGTGGAATAATACTTTCAGATAAAATAAGCTAAATAAATTCCTTAACAAGATAATATACATCATTGGAGTTGCATTTAATGCAATTAACCTTTTTTTCTTTTGATGCAGTAGGATCTTCCCATTCGTGATTACAATTTTGACATCCATATCCCATAAAGCTCCGTTTATAATCAACATCTCCTCCATATACTCTAATTGATTTACCCTCAATTAAAGCTTCCGTATTTTTTCGATGAGCTTCTTCAAGAATTCTTGAGAAAGTAGGTTGGCTGATACCCATTCTTTCAGCTGCAGCTTTCTGATTTAAACCAATATAGTGCTTAAGGCGCATAGCTTCAAATTCAGCAATAGTTAAAATGATAGTATTTTCTGCTATAGGTGGTTGATTAGCAAAATAGATGTTTTTAGGTGTTTGATACACCCATCTTCGATGTCTTCTTCTTCCTATATTAAATCACCAAAAAAATAATTAAAACCATATCTCCAATTAATAGCCTTTGTACTAGAATTTATTCAGATTTTTATTATTAATTATTCAGATTTATTAAAAATCATTTATTTATGAATGTTTTAATTCTTTACATTTTTAAGCTTAATGATATCTTAAATGCCATATAAGAAAGAAGAATTAAAACTATCACTTTATGAATAATTATTCATTAAATTTAAATTTTATAAATTGCTATATATATTAAAAAAAAAGTTGAAAAAAAAATGATAATAGCTATTAGTACAGATTCAGGATATGTTTGTGCTCACTTTGGTAGAGCCCCAGAATTTACTTTTGTAAAAATTGAAAATGATAAAGTAATTGAAAAAAAGGTGCTTCAAAATCCAGGACATTCTGTAGGAAGTATACCTCAATTTGTAAATCAACAGGGAGCGAAATACATGATTGCGGGAGGTATGGGTCGTAGAGCTGAAGATTTTTTTAATCAATATGGAATTAAAGTTATTGTGGGTGTTACTGGTAGAATTGATGATGTCATTAAGAAGATTTTAGATGGAACTTTAAAGGGTGGGGAAAGTCTTTGCTCTCCAGGAGGAGGTAAAGGATATGGTATTGATAAAATTCATACTGAAGCTGATGATGATTATGAACACCATCATTTTCATAAGTGATTATTCTTATAAGATATAGATTTGTCTTAGAAATTTACATACCTATATGAAAAGATTAAGGCTACTTTAATCAACCGCCTAATAATGAAGATCTTCTTTAATTTCACCATTAGGTAACATATTATCTGGATGAGAATTTCCACTTTCTTCCATTTGATATCTTATGCATTTTTTATTTCCTACTAAACAGTAATTTTCAATCCATTTTCGATCTAATTTACCACATTCAGTAAAATATTTAATGGGGCAAGTAGGATACCATTTACATATTTTTCTTTTAGTTTTCAATTTTGTATTGTGAGAATAGTTAAAATAAATTTATATAAAAAAGAAAAAAAATAGAAGATATTTATAAACTAATTTATTTTCTAATTTGTACTTTTGGAGTAATAGCGGAGGCTCCACCAAAATTAGTTATAACAGGGCAATGATTAAAAACCTTATCCATTAGTTCATTTATTTTTTCATCCGGGGCATCTGCTTTAATCCTGATAACAGGTTCAATTTTATCATAACCTGCTAATTTTGAGTCATCAATTCCAAAAATAGCTCCTAAGTTAATATGTCCGCGAGAAAATACTTTCAATTCTTCGATTTTAATGTCCATTATTTTAGCCCAAAATTTAGTGACAGCAATGATACAAGCACCAATAGAAGATAATATCACTAATAATGGTGATGGGCCTTTATTTGAACCATCTAATCCGCCAGGGGCATCAATTAATAACTCAAAGGGATCACCACCAGGATTACCCATGATACATTTAACTTGCATACCCTCTGAGAGCATTTCGCATTCTATATTAAAATTCTTTTCCCCAGCATTCCAATCTGCCTTAATGGCATCATAAGTTTCTTTAAAACTTGGCATTTAAACTCATCTATCCTATTTTAAATTTTTAATTTCATATTAAAGAGTGTGAAGATAATTTGAATGATTTTCGCAGCTAGAGTTGCCCATTACATTTAATTTATTTTTTATTAATAATTTTATATTTTCCTCAATACTTGCATTCACACCTTGATACAAATTTATATTAACTTGTTGAAAGCCCATGAATGGGCGCATTCCGATACCTGTCAAAATCATATCAGTAACGTTTCTTTGTTTCATATTTATAACAGGTTCCATGCAACCAGAGTGACCTTCATTTTTTAATGTAAAAACTTTCTTGAATTTATCATCATCAGTTATTTCGACTCCAATAAAATATTTACAATGCCCGAAATGGGGTGAAATATTTTCCGTTAATTCAAATCCATCTGAAGGAATTCCAATAATCTTATTCATATATCCCACACTTTTTTATTATTTTATAACTATTCATTTTTAGAATAGTGTTTTACTAAAATTTAGAATTCTATTTAATACTTGTGAATAGTTATTCATAATAATTCAAATTGTTCTTTATTGCTAAATATATTTTTCAACTCAAATAGAATGTCTTAGTGTCATTAAATAGACATTATAATTATAAAAAAATTTGAAATATTTTACATCGAATGATGTTCATTTTGATTGGTGTTATTCGAATTTTTTTCGTTGTGGTCTTTTGGTGGGAGGATTATATTCGGTACATTTATAAAGGTTAAGCAACATATATAAACTGAAGAAATAGAATCTAATTAGATTGATAATAATATATTTGACTGAATTTTATTCGAAATGTTAGAAAATAAAAAAAAAGACCAGATTAAATTTATTTATTCAGAAACCTTAGTTGCTGATGAAACTGATGTTTCTGGAGAGTTAGACAAAGAATTATTAACTGAAAAAAACCCATTTGAAATGGCAAAGAGACAAATTGATATCGTTGCCAAAAAAATGGATTTAAATGATAATATTACTAAATATCTTAAAAAAGTAGAACGTTCCCTAATTGTTTCGATTCCAATTAAAATGGATGATGGAAGAGTCGAAATATTCGAAGGGTACAGAGTACATCACTCCACAGTACGAGGTCCTGGTAAAGGTGGTATTAGATTTGCTCCAAATGTTAATCTTGATGAAGTTAAAGCATTAGCTACTTGGATGACTTGGAAGTGTAGTTTATTAAATTTACCTCTTGGAGGTGCAAAAGGAGGTGTATGTGTAGATCCCAGAAAATTATCAAAAAATGAGTTAGAAAGATTAACTCGGAGATATACAGCAGAAATTATCAACTTTATAGGTCCTGATAGAGATATTCCCGCTCCAGATATGAATACCGATGCGCAAATCATGGCTTGGATTATGGACACTTATTCTATGAATAAAGGAAGAGCTATTCCTGGAGTAGTAACTGGGAAACCAATTGAAATCGGTGGCTCAGTTGGAAGAGAAACTGCAACTGGTATGGGCTTGTTTTTTGTACTCGAAGCTTTATGTAATAAAATGAATATGGATCTAAAAAACCAAGATGTTGTAGTGCAAGGATTTGGTAATGTTGGTGGAAATATCGCTAAAATTTTATATGAGAAAGGCTGTAATATTATAGCTGTATCAGACATTACTGGAGGATTATATGCCAAAGAAGGACTAAATATTAATGAATTATTAGAATGGAGAGATAAAAAAAAATTTCTAAAAGACTTTCAAAATGATAACTACCAATTTATAAGTAATAAAGACATACTAATACTTAAATGTGATATTTTAATTCCTGCAGCAACAGAAAACCAAATTACGCAATCAAATGCACACAAAATTAAGTGTAAAATCGTTTTAGAAGGTGCTAATGGCCCCACAACTCCAGATGCTGATAATATTTTGGAAAAGAAAGGAATAATTGTAGTCCCCGATATTCTTGCTAATGCTGGAGGTGTATGTGTCTCTTATTTTGAATATATTCAAGATATACACAGTTATTTCTGGAATCTAGAAAGAATTAATCAGGAATTAAAAAATATTTTGGTATGTGCTTTCGAAGATACCCATAATCTTTCTAAAGAAAAAAATGTTTCCCTTAGAATAGCTGCATATATGATTGCTATTTCAAGATTAGCTAAAGCTATTGAGTTGAGAGGAATTTTTCCTTAAACTATGTTCTAAACGAAATTAAATTTTAAAATTAATTTTTTGACTTAATTTAAAAATATCTATTAAACTTGACACATGTATAGGTAATTGAATTCCGTCTAAGGTTTTAATTTCTTCATTAATAAATCTCCAGAGATCTTTTTCATCTTTAGAGATAATTTTTATTATTAGGTTATGATCTCCTGTTGAGGACGCAACTAGCTGTATTTCATCAAATGTGGTTAACTTTTTTGCAACTTCATCTAATTTAAATGGATCAACGGAGAGCCCGATTATAGCCATTGTATTATAACCAACTTTGAAAGGATCTACAAATGTGTCAAATTTCTTTATAATTCCTTCTTTTATCATATTTTGCACTCGATTATGAATAGTACTAGCAGCTAAATTCACTTTCTTACTCAAATCCTTATAAGAGATTCTATAATTTTCTTGTAAAAAATTGAGAATTTCTTTATCTTTTTGATCAAATGGTATTTTTTGGATTTTATCTGTGATTTTTTCGCTTTCAATTCTATGTCGTTCAATAGCATACAAAATTGCTCGCATTAAATTAGTTTCATTGAGTTCTCCTTTTACTATATAATCTTGTGCTCCTTTTTGGAGTGATTCTAATGCAAATTCCTTATCATCTAACCCGGTTAAAATTATTATAGGATAAGTGTTAGTAATACTTAATACTCTTTCTAATGTAGATTCTCTATCGCTATCAGGAAGAGTTAGATCTAACAAAATTATATCATAATCTTTCGTCTTAAGACTATTCAAACTATCAGAAAGTCGAGGATATGATTCTAATTCAAATTGGATTTCTTTAGAAGTTTTTAATAATTCTTCAATAAGGCGTACATCAGCTCTATTATCTTCGATTAATAATATATTTAATTTTTTATTCTCCATATTTATTCACCAGAAACCATGTTTTTTTTGAATTAAAATTCATTCAATTATTTATTCCTTATTCTGAATAATATTCATTTTAGTATTTATAATTTTTTTAAATCGACTATTTTATTTATAAGAGAATAAAGTAAATATAAACCATTATTATGTAGCATAAATGGAAATCTCATTATTTGTGCCTAGAAATACAATATTTTTGTTCGATAAAATTTATTTTATATTGGACAATATTCTTAATTAATTCTAATTTTTCTTATAACATCTAAAAATAGAATGAAATATGGGAAGTAAGATATGAATATTGTAAACTTGAAACTGAAAGAAGAAAGAATGAGATTCTTAATTATTACAATTTTAATGATTATTTCATTTTTATTAATTTATTATTTCGAGGTAATTCTAAGAACTTCAATCCTAGTGTCACATTTTTTTTATTTTCCTTCAATTCTCGCATGTTTATGGTGGAAAAGACAAGGTTTAATTATCCCTATTATATTAGCAGTATCAATAGTCATTTTTCATTTTATTCCAGGAGTTTTTTTCTTTGATCTAGAAACAATCAATAATTTTTTGAGAGCAATCTCATTACTAATTGTTGGAATTGTGGTAACACTATTATCTGAGCATATTTCAAAAAGAGAAATCCAATTCAATGAGATAATGGAAGATCTAAAAAGATCTAATGAAGATTTACAACAATTTGCTTATGTTGCTTCCCATGATCTACAAGAACCCTTAAGAGCAATTGTAAGTTTTTCTCAACTTTTAGAAGATAAATATCAAGATAAATTGGATAAGGATGGTAAAGAGTTCATTCATTTTATTACAGATGGAGCAAAGAAAATGAATACATTGATAAAGGACCTACTGCTATATAGTAGAATCACAACACATGCTCAACCTTCTAAATTAACTAACCTAGAGGACATTTTAAAAGACTCATTATATAATTTGCAAGAATCAATTAAAGAGAGTGGCGCAGTAATAACTTATGACAAAATGCCAATATTGAAAGTAGATAAAACCCAATTTACACAATTATTTCAGAATCTTATTAGTAATGCTATAAAATTCCGAAGACAAGAACCACCTAAAATACATATAGGAGTAAAAAAAATTAATGATGAGTGGTTATTTTCTGTAAAAGACAATGGTATAGGTATTGAGGCAAAATTTTTTGATAAACTATTTAATATATTTTACCGATTACATACTAAAGAAGAATATCCAGGTACAGGAATAGGTTTACCTATTTGTAAAAAGATTGTTCAACGGTATAACGGAAAAATATGGGTAGAATCTGAATTCGGTAATGGATCAACCTTCTTCTTTACAATTTATCCAAAAAAAATGAAACTTAAAGAGAGAAAATAAAAATGAATGAATATACGAAAGTCAAAGCCAAAATCTTGCTTGTAGAAGATAATGCCGCAGATATTCGACTTACTAAGGAAGTTCTTCAAGATAATGAACTTGTGGCTAGATTAGATGTAGTCAGAGATGGTGTTGAAGCACTTGATTTTTTAAAGAAAAGAAGTAAATATACTAATGCCAAAAGACCAAATCTAATACTTTTAGACTTAAATTTACCAAAAAAGAATGGCTTTTATTTATTGGAAGAGATCAAGAAAGATGAAGAATTGAAATACATTCCCATTGTAATATTAACAGTATCTGATGCCAGAGAAGATTTGATAAAAGCATATAATCTCCATGCTAATTGTTATGTAATCAAACCTTTAGAAATGAAGGAATTTTATAGAATTATTAATTCGATAGTTTATTTCTGGTTTACTGTTGTAAAGCATCTCGAGCGTGAATAAATAAAAAAGACACTAAACTTTTAATGGTTTTTATTATTTTAAAAATAGGAATAAAGAGGTTTTATTTACTTGCATTATTACTATGCAATTTTTATTGAATGGGTAGATTTGAAAATATCTAGGAAGTTCGAAACGTGGATTTGAGGTTTTATTCCGTTTATTGTTTTAATTTTTATATTTATAAAATTCCAAAGTGATTTCTCATCCTTAGCAATGACCTGAGCGATAATATCATGATCTCCCGATGAAATAGCTACAAGTTGAGTTTCTTCATATGAAGCGATAATATTTGCGATATCTTTCATTTTTATTGGATCTACTGATAGACCTATTAATGCCACAGTATTATAACCAATCTTAGCTGGATCTATAATAGCTCCAAACTGTTTTATGATTTCTTCCTCAATCATTTTCTTTACTCTAGTATGAATAGTACTCGCTGCTAATTTTAACCTATCTGATAATTCTCGATACGAAACTTTATCATTTTCTTGTAAAATGTTAAGAATTTTCTTATCAGTATCATCTATACTATTACAATTCCATTTATAGTTTTTGCGATCATCATTAAAGACAACTCCATGTTCTATTGAAAATCCTTCACATTCGTGATAAATTTTTCTACCCAATGAATATTCTTCTCCACAATTAGGACAGGTTACCGTAATAATCAACTCATTTTCCTTATTTATAGGTTATAACATAAATTTCATTTTTATATTAGATCTGAATAATGTTCATTTTTATTTTTTTTTTAGATATTATATAGATCTAGTTTCACTATTAGAAATTATATGATTTATAATATTTAAATCTATCGAAGATAGTTCGACGTTATTATTTAATATCGTATATTATGCGGGATGAAACATTGCATTATGAATAATGTTCGGTGGAAATTATTTTGGAAATTTAAGAACTTTAAAAAAAATTTAGTCTTAGCTTCTTTATATCAAAAATAATTAAAAAAAAAATAATAGAAATTTAATAATTATAACAGAAAACATTATTTTTTAGCTTTATCGATAAATTTCTTCAGGAAAATCTTTAATAGATTCTATATATGAATTTTTGGCTTTATCTGCCTCTTTTTTTATCTTTTCAATAGCTCTTTCAATATCAACCTGAGAAATTTTTATTTTAGAATAGGAATTAAAATCTGAAGTATCAATATCAGAGTGAAATACTCCCTTGCGTATTGCTAAAATAGTCGCTAGTTCGCAAATAGCTTTTATATCAGCACCTGTATATCCTTCTAACATCTCAACTATTAAATCTATGTCAATGGTGTTTTCAATAGGACGATCCTTAAGATGAATCTTGAATATAGCTCTCCGGGCAATTTCATCTGGTAACGGGAATTCAATTTTTCTTCCAAATCTACCTGATCTTAATATAGCGGGGTCTAGCAAATCAGGTCTATTTGTAGCTGCAATTAATACAACATCATTTAATTCTTCTATGCCATCCATCTCTGTAAGAAATTGAGCCACAATTTGTTCAATTACACCTGAATTCGAAGAACTTGATCGTTTGGAAGCTATTGCATCGATTTCATCGAAGAATATTATACAAGGAGTAACAGATCTAGCCTTTCGGAAGATCTCTCGCACAGCTTTTGCACTTTCGCCTACCCATTTTGATAGAAGTTCAGAACCTTTAACAGAAATAAAATTTGCTTCAGTTTCATGAGCGAGTGCTTTAATTATAAGAGTTTTCCCTGTACCAGGAGGACCATACATTAAGATCCCATTTGAAGGTTTACAATTCATATATTTGTAAAATCCAGGGAATTTTAAAGGCCATTCAATTATCTCTTTTAATTCTTGCTTGATTTCTTCCAATCCCCCTATATCTTCCCAGCTTTCTGATGGTTGAGTTATTAATATCTCTCTTAAGGCTGAAGGTTCAACAGTTTTTAAAGCCACAACAAAATGTTCCATCCTAATCTTTAATTTTTTTAATAATTCTTCTGGAATTGGCTTGTCTAAATCAATTTCAGGTATTATTTCCCTTATTGCCAACAATGCAGATTCTTTACATAATGATTTGATATCTGCTCCCACAAATCCATGGGTTTTTTCAGCAATTGTTCTTAGAGCTACATCTTTATCTAATGGCATTCCTCTGGTGTGAATTAATAAGATTTCATATCGCCCGTTAATATCTGGTACCTTAATTTCAATTTCCCTATCAAATCTTCCAGGTCTTCTTAAAGCAATATCAATATCATTAACTCTATTTGTGGCGCCTATAACAATTATCTCCCCTCTTGCTTTTATTCCATCCATGAGAGACAATAATTGAGCAACTATTCTCGATTCTACTTGGTTCTTACCTTCATCCCTCTTTGGTGCAATAGAATCCAATTCATCGAGAAAAATTATTGCAGGAGCTTTTTCTCTACCTTCCTCAAAAACCTTCCTAAGATTCTCTTCACTTTGGCCAAAGAATTTACTCATAATTTCAGGGCCACTTATACTAATAAAATGGGCATCAGTTTCAGATGCAACTGCTTTGGCAAGTAAAGTTTTTCCAGTACCAGGAGGACCATATAATAACACACCTTTAGGTGGTTCAATTCCTATTCTTTTAAAAAGTTCTGGATGCCTTATTGGAAGTTCAATAATTTCTCTAAGCTTTTGAATCGTCGCTTCTAATCCTCCAATATCCTCATAAGTAACTTTTTCACGAATTTCTTGTAGTTTTTCTTCAATTTCGTTAATTCTTTCATATTTAACTGCTATTCTCTTAACATCATCAGTTTGTTCTGTAAAAAGAATATTTGTTTTAAGATTAATTTTAACTGCTTCTGCTTTTGGAGAATAATTAACAACAACTAAATCAATTCGATGGGCCATTGCATAAAAACTTAAACTATCCCCTAAAGTGATAACTCTATTTTCGAGTTTCCTTGCTAGAGCTTGAGGATCACGTGGAATCAAAGAACTATTAAGCCCAGCAAATGTGATATATTCTGCTGAGCTTGCTTCAATCTTTTTGATATCAACTAAATCATCAATAGATGCACTTAAATTTCTTCTTAAAGAAGGATCCATCCTAATAATTTGCTTTCCTTTATCCTCTGCTCTTCCTGATGACAATAAAGCTACAGTCGTTCTACTTACAATAGTATGTGTAATTTTAATAACATCACCAACTTTCAAATTCAAGTTACTTATTACATCCGGATCTATTCTTACTATTCCTCTTCCAGCATCTTCTTTAAGAGAATCTTTAATTCGTAATTTTTGTTCTAAGTTTTTATTCAAAAATCACTCCTCCAGTTGATTTTTTAAAGTCTAGAATTTAAATAAAAGTAAAAATAAAATTATTAAGGATTTTTTTTATGCTATTCATTTTCTAAGAAGTTCCTTAGCTACCTCAAACGCATAATTATAATCAAATATTTTTAATCCTTTTGTATTCGAAGCTTCTTTTAAAATTTGACTTTCTGAACTTGCTTTTAAGTGTCCTAAAGCTAATGCTCCTATCCCAAAAATTCCTGGATAAATTTCATCATTTTTATTTTTAGGTTTGAGACCTGCAATACCGTAAGGAGGAACTAGATTAATATCTACTACAATTTTTTTCCCGATTAATTTTTCCATCCATTCTTGAGATAAAATTTCTACACCTGGAGCTGCTAAAGACCATAAAATGTCCGCATCTCTCGCAATTTCAAATCTTTGTTCGATTTTGGGAGCATATACACCCTGAATTTCAGTACATCCATCTCCTACTTCTTCATTTAGTTCCGTTATAAGATTTTTTATGAAATCTTCATTAACTTTATCCCAAGTTTCTACCAAATATGTTATACATCCTATTTTAGCAGCTAAGATTGATGCAATCCGTCCAACTGGTCCAGTGCCAAAAATTACTACTTTCTTTCCCCTTAAATTGTTCATTCTGTGCTTATTATAAGCTATACTCAAAGTCATAGCAACAACAGCTGAAGCTGTTGTATGTGAACCACGAGGATCAATGATAACAGGACATTCAAAAGGCGGCACCAAAGATTTAATAACCGCTTTAGCTATTCTCTCTCCTTCCTTAACATCTGAACCACCAATAAAAAAAGTTGTTGGAGCATTTGGTTTACGTGAAAAAATAGCATCTTGGACAAGTTTAGGAACATGTTCAGCTTTCGTTTTGCTTATAGGTATTACGATATCAAATCCTGCATCATAAGCCATATTAATATCAAAGGGAGAGGCGTTTTCATCAGTGTCAAAGAAAAAACAAATTTTATCTGATGTATCTTTCCTTTTTATGATAATAGGAGTCAATTCTATAATGGATTTCTTTCCAAGTATACTTTCTACCTCTCTTTCAACCATTTAAATCATCTCACTTTTTAAATATTATAAAAATTTATTTCAATTTTTTATTAAAAATCAATTTTTAAATCTTGTTCAATTACTTGTTCAATTTCTTCAGCTTTAATTGACCTTTTTATCTGTACTTTTTCAACTTCGATACCTAATTCGTCTGCTAAATGCTCAAATCCATTAAAATGTTGAAGATCACATATGAGTAAACATTTCAATTTTGTTCCTTCTAAATCTCTTCCGATGTTTAAGAGTTTCATCATTATCCATGCTTCCCGAACCTTATATCTTATTTCATCTTCTTGAGTTTTATAATCAATTTGTAAATAATCTTTCCATAATACAAGTCTTTTGAAAAATTCATCATTTTCGATAAATTTTTCTCCATTTTTTAAAAGATTATTAATTTGTTTCTCAAGTTTTTTAATCATTATCCGATGTTCATCTAATGCGGAAGAAAGATATAATTCAGCATTCTCTGAAATATCTGCATGTTGGAAAGGAATACCTCGCTTTTTGAATAAGGCTTTTAATGGATCATTTGGATTTTTTACTTTATCCCATGAATTTGGTCTTTCTTCTATAGCAAAATCAGGTTGATATTTTTCTATTAGTGAATCAACCAATTCAAGATATTCCCTTGAAATTAAATGGAGGTTCCAAAAAAGATCTTCCTTTAATTCCTCTGGAGTTTCAAACCACCAATCGATAGGAAACTCACTCTCAATCAAAATTAATTTTAAATTTTTATTTTTTAATGGTTTTAATTCTAACACTTCTGGCATTTATTATCGCCTCCTTTTTTATAATATTATTTTTTGAAAAGTGTGTTTTTTATTATAAGATATAACTTTTACTCCTAATTCTCGTAAAATTTCAACAATTTGAGGACATATATCTTCACATATATCTTCTTGAACAAAATGAACAAAAACTATTTGCTCTTTCTTGAAAGATAGTGCTAGATCTATCATTTTTTTTACAATCCATTGAGGCCTTAACTTTAAACTAAGGAATATTTCTCTTGCTTGAATTTCTTCTCCTAACATATCAATCCAATTTTTTAAACTTAATCCTTTATAAGATTCTTTATCATCCAATCGTTCATATTCTTCAAATAATTCATTTTGAAATTGTTGCTTTTCAATTATCTCTTCATACAGATATCCCATTGCATATTCAGGAATATCTACTTGAAAAAAGGGAATTTTTAAATCAATTAATGTCTTGGCAAACGGAGTTTTAGTAAATTCTTTCATATCAATCTGAAAATCAACTGTAACAAAATTAATATTATTTTGTGTCAAAAATTCCACTAATTTATCATTATTTTCTCTTTGGAAATATTCTGCATCTTGTTTTGAAGACATATATGCGATTATTTTTTTTTTATCTATAGACTTAAATTCTAACACTTCCATTGCTGAACTCCCTCCTTATTTATAATTATACTAAAAGCAAGCATTTCTTTTTCTTGCTCATAATTTTTAATTTTAACATTTAAATCTTTTAAAAGGTTCATTGTTTCTATAAAAATAGTATCTTGGGCAAAATGTATTACATTAATCTCTTTCTTATTTTTACTTTTGATTATATCAAGAATCTTTTTAACAATCCACTGCGGTCTTAATTTCATTTGTAAGATATTTTTTTTCTCTTCAATTTCATCCTTGAGAACACTAATCCAAGATTTTAAGTTTTGACCTTTGAATGTATCTTTATCTTTCATAGAAACATATTCCTCTATTAATTTATTTACTTGGTCTTCTTTTTCAAGAATTTCTTCAACTATATATCCCATCGCATATTCAGGAATATCAACTGTGAAATAAGGAATTTTTTCATGATTTAGTAATCTACTTAAGGATGATTGAGTAAAATTTTTTATATTATCATTTTCAACATCAATAGTGGCAAAATCAATATCAGCATATTTGAAGAATTCAATTAAATCCCTAATGGTTTTAGAATCAGATTTCATATTAGATAGATTTATTAAATTTACCATTATATCTTTATTCTTAACTGGCTTAATTTCTAAGACTTCCATTTTTATCCTCACCTTGATTTAAATAATATTATTATTCTAATTAAATAAACAAAAGACCTGAATTTAAAGAGTCTGATAAGAAAAATTTTGTGGAGTTTGACAATTTTTTTTGTCAGATTTCAAATTATGATTTTTTTTTTTTCATAGCAAACTATAGTAAAAAATATAATGATTATAATAATAGAACTTAGATGATTCTATTACTTGAAAAATAAAATTGTCAATTATTTAAAATCTTAAAAAAAAAATTATTTTTATATAATAATATATCAAAACATCAAGAATATCCCTAAAGGGATATAATTCTTTTAATAATAAGAAAATTTCAAAAACGAGTTTTTTTCTTTAAATTGAAATAAAACATGATATACTAAAATCTAACTTCTAAAAAGAGTAATTTTCCGAAAATCCATACAATGGATTTGTTACCTCTCAACCAAGATTTTTTTGAAAGGATCATTCTTTTTCGGATTAAATTTGATGAGGAGCTAGTGCTTCGATCTTCTTTATAATAAGTTCAATTGGTTCAATATTTTCTTCTTTATATTCAATTTCAGCGCTACAAATTCCCTTTATTTCTTCGATTAGTTGAGATTCCCTATAATATTTAAGATCAATTGCTTGAGCTGGACAGGATGATACACAAACACCACATCCTTTACATTTCATACTACT
>SMTZ1_10004071_pt1 | contig 33632 bp, 20 predicted proteins | sample DeeMarSWOR136_30_FD_25667 | JGI IMG/M metagenome (IMG submission 25667) | reverse complement strand
AAAGGCTGGCGTCGAACGCACAAGCTCAACGGCATCTTCCTCGCTTGCGGTACAGGCATCAAAGAGGGCACCGAGATACAGGGAGCCAGCATCTATGACCTCGTTCCAACCATTCTGCATATCTTCGGCGTTCCTATATCGAAAGACATGGATGGAAAAGTATTGAAGGAGCTATTCAAGAGTGATACTGCTTAGAATATAGAATCGTAGAATTATGTATTTACAGCCAGTGAGTACCGCGACACCGTTACTCTAGTATCGACGTAGCTAGTTCGAAGCCCGAGTGTTATGTTAAAATAATCTATAAGAACAGAGGGCCTTTATATGAGGGCATTGCTTATTAATCCCTACACCATTATACCGAGAGCTTGGACGCCTTATTTCCCAGACGAACCATTGGCCTTGGAATACCTTGCCGCGGTAGCGGCAGATGGGCATCAGGTTCGCATCTTCGACTGTGTCGGCGAATTCCTCCATCAATATAAAGCCATGACCAACGGCCGTGTTCGAGTAGGGGCATACCCCGAACAGATAAGAGCGGTGATAGAGACATGGCGTCCAGACCTGGTTGGCATAACCATGCCGTTCATGACAATAGAGCATACTGCCTGCTCGATTGCAGACTTGGTCAAAGAGATAGACGGGGATATAGTTACTGTTGCTGGCGGTGCATATGTCTGTGCGGTACCAGAGCGTGTGCTTTCGAAAAATCCCTCTGTCGATATTGTGGTAGTAGGGGAAGGGGAATTGACTTTTAAAGAGCTCTTGGATAAAGAGGCAAACGGACTGGACAGGATTAAAGGCATTGTCTATAGGAAAGGGAACAATATTGTTAGAAATGAACCCAGGGAGCTTATCGATAACCTTGATGAGATTCCCTTTCCACGAAGAGACCTTGTACCATTCGATAATTACTCAAGCTCGCTGTTGAGTGGCTCTCTCCGTGAGCGGATTAATATGCTTGCCACGTGGCTAAGGTACAACAGGGATTGGGATCGCCTTGGAAAAAGACTATACCATGCTATTACCTCGGGGAATCGAGCTCTGTTTCGGACATACTCAGCTGCCAAACGTGCCAGTATGCTGACTAGTAGAGGTTGTCCGTTTAACTGCTATTTTTGCTCTCTCCATAGTGTCTATAGAAGTCGGTACAGGATGCGCTCCTCGCAAAACGTTCTTGAGGAAGTTGAAATGCTGGTCAAAGACTATGGAGTAGGAGCAATTGGCATTATGGATGAGAACTTCAATCTATCCAAGGAAAGGGTCATAGGGATATGCGAGGGAATTATCGAGCGGGGTCTTCACCTGACTCTCATATCCTATGGTATGTATCTAGCACCGTGGCTAGATTTAGAAACCCTTTCTTTGATAAAGAAAGCCGGATTTCACGAGATATTCTTCGGTATAGAGAACGCTGATCAGGAAATTGTTACTAACGTACTTAATAAGAAGATAGATTTGAATAAGGTACCAGAAGTGGTTGGACTCTGTAAAAATGCGGGCATTATTTCAGGAGGCATGTTTATTGTTGGAGTTCCGGGTGAAACGATAAAATCCATGGAGGATACTGTTAGATACGCGCTTACGAGCGGGCTGGAGAAGATACAACTTCGAACCTTTCAACCCGCCCCGGGTACGAAACTGTATGATGATTGTGTTAAGAATGGGTGGCTGGTTGACGGTTATGACCCTTCCAAATCAGTGGATACCAGTTCTCGAAGCTACGTGAGAACCCCGGAATTCTCCCCAGAGGATGTATTTCGCATTGCAGAGAAAGGGAAAAAGCTCTTACGAAAAGCTGGTAAGCTAGACCAGGCCGTTGAATAATGAGTATATGCTCGATAACCTGTAGACAATGCTGGATTTCCTTTTATGGCCGCAGGTCGGAGATACGCAAATAGTAGGCGTTTGATATCCCCATACGTGTCATGGTGACATTGTCCCATAACCAGGTAGATAATACAGGGCTTCACTATCATGCTAGAACGATGACGGCATAAAGGGAATTTGAATGAAAGCATTGCTTATTAATCCGTATTACGTTATACCTGGAGTCTGGACGCCCTATTTCCCGGACGAACCCTTGGCTCTGGAGTATCTTGCCGCGATAGTGGCAGATGGGCATGATGTGCAAATACTCGACTGTGTCGGCGAATTCCCCCATCAGTATAAAGGCCTGCCTAGTGGGCAAGTCCGAGTAGGGGCTTATCCGGAACAGATAAAAGCACGTATCTCAGCGTGGCGTCCAGACTTGGTTGGAATAACAATACAATTCTTCACACAAATGCAACAGGCTTACGACACCTCTAGATTAGTAAAAGAGGTTGATAAGAATATAGTAACTGTTGTCGGCGGTGCTTATGCCTGTGCAGTACCTGAGCGTGTGCTATCGGAGAATCTCGCTATCGATATCGTTGTGGTAGGGGAGGGGGAACTAACTTTTAGAGAGCTTCTGGACAAGGAAGCAACAGGACTTGACGAAATCAAGGGCATTGTCTACCGGAAAGGGAACAGCATTGTCAGAAATGAACCCAGAGAGCTTATCGATAACCTTGATGAGATTCCTTTCCCGCAGAGAGACCTTGTTCCGTTCGACAATTACTCAAGCTCGCTATTGATAGGCTCTTTCCGGGGGAGACTTAATACGCTGATTACATGGCTACGATTCAACCGGGATTGGGAACGCATTAAGATACGGCTGCGCCATTTGCTAACTTCACGCAATCTCGCTCCATTCCGGGGATACTCACCTGTGCGTCGCGCTTGTATTCTCACCAGTAGAGGGTGTACTTTCGACTGTCATTTCTGCTCACTCCGCAGCATATATGGAAGGCGTTACAGGATGCGTTCCCCCGGAAATGTGCTTGAAGAGATTGAGATGCTGGCTAAAGACTATGGTGTAGGTGCAATAGGTATCGTGGATGAGAACTTCAATGTCTCCCAAAAAAGGCTTATAGAGCTTTGTAAAGGAGTAATTGAGAGGAGTATAAATGTGAACTTCTTGGCTTTGGGAGGGCATTTAGCACCGTGGCTTGATTTCGAGACACTTTCCTTGATGAATAAAGCTGGATTTCATGAACTCTGGTTTGGGGTTGAGAATGCGGATCAGGAAATCCTTAAGAAGGTATTAAATAAGAATATCGATTTAAATAACGTAGAAGGTGTGGCGAATGCATGCCAAGAGGCGGGTATTATTCCGGCAAGCTGCTTCATGATAGGAGTGCCAGGGGAAACTATCAAGACTATGGAGAATACTGTAGCATTTGCTTTGAAGAGTGGTCTGAAGAAAGTAGTTCTTTATACTTTTCAGCCGATGCCGGGCACCAAACTGTATGATGACTGTGTTGAGAATGGGTGGCTGGTTGACGGCTATGATCCCTCCCGTGCTTTACCACATAGTTCGCGTAGCTACATAAATACTCCGGAATTCTCCCCGGAGGATGTATTTCGTATTGCAGAGAAAGGGAAGAAACTCCTGCGAAAAGCCGGAAAGATGGAACAACCTAGAGAATAGAGTATAGCTTATCAATAGCCACTTGCCGATCTATGCTACTTAATAAATAAGGATTCAAATTGTCGACTCTTCTCAGATCAAGTCTGAGTCTCCCAATTGAATAAACCAGTTTCGATAGTCCTCAACAGAAGCCTTGGGGATGGAAGGTGCACTTGAATAGGCACCAAACCAGGAGCGGTTGGTAAAGGGTTCTGATATGAAGCCATTATTTTTCAGAGCTCTGAAATGGGTTTCATTTGCCAGCATGTTGCAGTAGACACAGTCTGCCCCTTCTTTTCGAAAGTGCTCAACAGCTTTAGAAACCAGGCAGTGAATAATCTCCTCTGTATAGCCGACGATATCGTAGATACGGCCTTGTTTAAAAGTATCCAGTTGTGCACAGCGGAGAACTATATAACCTAGAACCACCTCTCCTTTTTCAGCCAAATATATCGTGTATTCTACATCTGGGGCACCATACCTCCAATCAAGGTATTGTTTACTCCTCACCCTTATAATCTGGTGACTATCAGACACCTTAGCCCATAGCTCGTTGACACGGTCGTCGAAGGAAGGAACCTGCGTGATTTTTAAGCCTTCGATAGCAGGAGAGGTGCGGGCTCTGTAGATTGTTCTTAGAAGCGGGCTGGCAGTAACTGCGCAAAGTTTTGCTAGGTACTTATTGTGAATTCGCGTTTGTACTACATTCTTTAAAGCCCGGGCGAGCTGCTACAGTTGGAAACCCGAAGCTTATATGTAAACCTTCCTCTTCAGCTTCACGCAACGCTCTTCTCTCTAATAGAAAAAGCCCTCTATACTTGGAATCAGGGTGGACCATAAAATCAATATTCTGACAGGCCTTCATAATTTCGTTTCCTACCTTCAGGTCAACAAGGATATGTGCACGGTGTGCTACTATTTTACCTTGCTCCTCAACAAGGTAAATCTTTGCAGGGCCAGCAGGATTTTCTTGATACATCCAATGCCAAAATCTCGTCCACTGATCCCTGTTCCATGGCATAGATGGATAAACGGCTTTAATCAGATTAAAAATCCCCTCTTCATCCCCATTCCTGTAGGTTCTAGTTAACCTTAGATTGTCCATAGTAGTAGCCCGGTATTAATCAATCATAATAGTAATGTGAAAAGAGCCGATTTCTCAAGGTATATATTCAAATATCTCTACCTCAGAGATTTGCTCCCATTTGTATGTTGCAACTATCGTCGGTGACTGGTAAACGAACTCGTAGTGCTCCAATCGTTCAAGAGGCACGGGTGTAGTTAGAGGAGCCATGAAGCTCCAGAAAGGCAGTAGCCTCCTCGTAGGTGGCGAACCTTTGCAGTTCGTCTATCTCCTTATACGTAGTACCTTTTGTATCCATCCTTTCGATGTATGAGATGACAAGCGTAGACTCTACTGGGACTACCTTCTTGCCTCCAAATAAGTATAGCCTTGAGGACATAGACTGGTAGTACGCGGGATAGTATAGCAGTACTGGTACTAGCCTGCCCTCTTCATTACTTACATAGTATATCTCGAAGTACTCACTGCGATTTTTTCCAGCTAAATCAACCATTATAGCGAAGTAACCATGTGGTCCAGGAACAGGAGCGTCTGGAACTATATGCAACGCTGTTCGTTGCTCGATAATAACATAACGAGTGTCCAGTTCATCCAGTATCTGGCTTCCTTCCGCCTCATTTTGGGCGGTAAAGAAGAGAGCTGCCTCCTTAAAGCCTCGCAGATTCGGATTGGCGACGGGTATACGGTGAGCGATATACGTAATCCAGTGACCGTAGTCCCACCAGCTCATGACACTATATGCTGATTCTGGATAATTATAATCCTCTCCCACTGCGGGTCTTTCGTAGATTTCGTAGTAGAAATCGGGATTATTGAACGGATCAGGTGTATTTTCCTTTAACCAGACGAGTGCATCATGCCAGTCCTGAGAAGGCTCCATGGCCTCGTTGGCGACTTTAATCGCGTAGCCGATGTTGGGATAGAAAGCAAGGAAGAATATACCAACTGCTGCTAGCACACCGAAGGCAAATCTGTTTGCAGGATGCCTTTTTGCAAGCGTCCGCAACCTGATTGGTAGAGATAGATACCGTTTGCTCATTACATCCTTGCTTGGCTTACTTTTTCTTTTCCTGTCAGCCATCTTTTCCTGACCTACTTGGGGTGATTTCGTAGTGACGGCAAGCGTAAGTATCTGCCAGCAGAGATAGGCGGTGAGCAGCGAGGCGTTTACTGCGAAGTAGTACGTGAAGCGGATTTGCAAAAAAGTAGCTATGAGTATTGCCGTACTCCAGACGAGAAGCAATGTCCTGTCAGCAGCACCTTTCTTAATAACAGCGTAGGCTATGAAGACGAGGGATATCAGGAATAAGTAGAAGGAGGTTGTGAAATTCTCCCATACTTCAGAGGTTAGAGAGGATGACCATAGCGGCCTCCACTCAGACACTGTTGGAGATATTGATGGTGGATTGAATACAAAATTGTAACTGTTCTCTATGAGCCTGTCCACGGCCGAGGAATTAATAAGATAGAAGAACCCAAGGAAGATACCGAACATTGCTGCTAGGGCAAGAGGGTAATAGGCCCTCTTTAGATTTCTACTGGACATGAAGCGGGAAATCATGCTCATTACGGGAAAGCCTGCGATGCCGATGCACAGAAATAGCATATCGATTTTGATAAATGATGCAGGTGTACTTTGCGCTGATACTCCAAATTGCCAGAGAAAGGGTATTACCAGAACCAGGGCGATAACGAAGCTCGGGACTATGATGATACAGAGGTATTCAGTTGACCTACCTCTAAGGTGGTCAGCAAGATATTGTATCAAAGCAAAAGCGAGGATTACAAGTATAAGAAAACACCCGGCTATCCAAGATAAAAGGTAGAGCCCTAGAGATACCCCTGCAAGTAGGGAATAGATGAAAGGCTTTTTTAATGTTGCCAAGTCCCGCAACCGAACGCTGCTAAATGAAATTTCGTTCTGCTTTGCGCTTTTCAGCGCCAGTATCAGGAACAGCATGGTCAGGGTGCTGAACAGGATTTCTGCAGCATGATGGTCGGTGTTTCCCAGTAAGGTACGTGAGAGGAACTCGCCGGGCAACACGGCGATAAGAGCTGCTGCGATGAGCCCTGCCTTTTTATTGAAAAGCTCCTTTCCTATGAAGTAAATGGGTATGGTGACCAATGCGCCGAGTATCGCAGGAAAGTAGGCGCATACTGTCTCGGTGACTTTCGTGGATGGAGAGCCGGCGCCGAAAAGCCAGGCGAAGAAACCGTAGAGGAGGTCGGGGAAAGGCGCAAAGTCTACGTCATGCCCATGAGGGTAGAAGGTATAGGGGTCGAAGTAGATACGGTGGGGGAAATGCTGCACCAGGTTATCAACCAGCCTCATGTGGTACCATGGATCAGTCCAATGGAACCTGATCCAGTCGCCGGTGAAGATGTGCTCATAGGGAAAATAAGTGCGAATAAATAAGGCGATGCCGAAAATGACAGCCAGGGCGAGTACGTAGTATAAGTTATTGCTCGATGGTTTTTCCCTGATTCTAAATATTCGCATCTTTCGCCATTATCTCCGGTCTCGATATTGTAGTGCTTAGGGTTTGACTTCCTTCTGTGAAGTATTTAAGAACAATGCGGTTTATATAGCTTCTCTATTTTAACACGTGGAGATATATGGTGCTGTTATGGTCGCGGTTAGGGAGAAAAAGCCCTGATAACCAGTGATGTGCTGCAGAGTTGCGCTATTCTTGGTGGTGGTCAAAATAGGCGCTTCTATGCCTTATGACATTCAAATAGCGTCTGAGTAATATGGAGGGGATTTCTTTCAATGGATACCTCATGAGATGCTTGATGTTTCTAATTCGGGGAATTGCCGCTTTGTGAAGATGATGATACTCGTCATAGAATTCTTTCAGCGGAAGTTGTGTCGGGAGTACAGCGTGCTTGGCGTCATAGTAGTCGTGGTTATGGTTTACCAACTTGTCTTGTAGCTCTTCATAGAGGTCTGTGCCGGGAAATGGTGTCAGTATAAAGAAATTTGTATGCTCCAATTCCAGGTGCCGGCAGTATTGCCGCAATGCTGCGAAATCAGCCCTGGTGAAATCCGGCCGCACCATGAAGGAAGCGTCTATCTGAATGCCGAGGTCTTGCAGGATTCGCGCGGCTTTCTCATTATCGCTGGTCGTAGAGCCCTTACGGATGTATTCGAGGTCTTCATCTCTGCCGAACTCAAACCCAACGAAGACCCTGCTCAAGCCGATATCCTTCCACATCTCGATGAGTTCAGGATTTTTCGCGATTGTATCGCTTCTGCTCCAGAGAAAGTACTGTTTCTTAATTCCTGCCTCTTTAATCAGATTGGCCATGGTCTTCATCCTCGTGGTATCTAAAAGTGACTCGTCATCGGCGAAGAAGACGTACTTCTCGTCGATACCCGCTAGCTCTTCGACCACCTTCTCCGGTTTTCTCCTGAAATAGCGCCCCCCCGTGAGTTTCCAGAGGACGCAGAAGTTGCACCTGTGGGGACATCCCTTCGATGTGCGCATCGACGCTATAGGGCTCATCCAGTCTAAAAAGTAATGCTTCCTGTATTTAGCTGTGAGACTCCTGTCTGGAAAGGGAAGGGAGTCGAGGTCGATATCCATTGAATAATCTGTTCTAACCAGGGCGCCTTCCCGGGCGAAGGCTGTTCCCGGAATACCGTCGAAGTCATTCCCCTTTTCGAATCTGGCAATTATCTCTTTAAATACGAAGAACCCCTCCCCGATAACAATAAGATCGATAGACGGGGAAAGGAAGTCTTCGGGTGCCACAGTGGCGTGATGACCACCGACCACAGTGAGGACTTGTGGATTCCATTCCTTTATCTCCTGTAGCAGGCTCTTTACGGTATTCACGTGCAGTGTGAATGAGGTTGTGCCCACAACATCGGGACGGAAGTCTCTCAGGGTGCTCTGCAGGTCCTTATCCAGACGCATGTCGAGGATCATCACATCGTGGTCCTGGGAAACCCCTGCGGCAATGTACTCGAGGGCGAGTGGCTCGAATTTATCTCTCCATCCAGCGGTTATGCCCCAATAGGGGCGGGTTGGCTCAATAAGCAATATCTTCATTAAATTTGCTCTGTGTTGTCTTTTTACTTAAAGCAGTTCAATTTTTCTCGTTATACGATTAGGTTATAGCCGTATCCTGTAACTATTTATATTAGTATACATATATAGACGTGAAATCCTAATCTCTTTCGTAGTCAAGATAGGCACCTTTCAACCGCCTGGCTATACGATAGAATCTGAGGAGAACGGAGGGGATTTCCCTCAACGGGAATCGCTTGAGTTGGGCGATTCTTTTCGTTCTGGGGATCGCTGTTTTCAGAAGCTTATAGTACTCTTCGTAAAACTCGTTCAGTGGCAACGTGGTAGGCAGTACGGCGTGAAGGACGTCGAAATGATCATAGTTATGGGTGGTTAACTGGCTTTCCATCTCTTCATATAAGTCTGTTCCGGGCAAAGGCGTAAGGACCGGGATATTGGCATATTTCAGTCCCAGACTCCGGCAATACTGCCGTAGTGCTGCGAAATCTGCTTTGGTGAAATCCGGACGTACCATAAAACAGGCGTCCATATCGATACCAAGTTCTTGAAGGATACGCACCGCCCTTTCATTATCGCTTACCGTTGACCCTTTCCTGACCTTTTTGAGGTCTTCTTCCCGGAACGACTCAAGTCCTACAAAAACTCTTACCAGACCGATGTCTCTCCACATCTTGACTATCTCAGGATTTTGTGCGATTGAGTCGCTTCTGACCCATAGAATGTAACGTTTGCGTATTTCTGAATCGCGTATACGCTCCGCAAGCGTTTTCATCTCTGTGGCATCTGCCATTGACTCTTCATCAACGAAGTAGACGAACTCTTCTTCTATGGTAGACAACTCTTCGACTAACCTCTCGGGATTTCTCCTGAGGTAGCGTCCGTCTGTAAGTTTCCAGAGAGCGCAGTGTTTACACCGGTAGGGACAGCCTTTCGAGGCGCGTAGCAACGCGAGGGGCTTCATCCAGTTGTAGAAGTACCGCTTCCTGTACCTCGCCGTGAGGCTCCTGTCTGGAAAGGGGAGAGAGTCGAGGTCAACCATGGGGGGACAATCAGTTTTGATTAAACTATCTCCCCGGGCGTAGGCTGTACCCGGAATGCCATCGAGACTATCACCCTTTTCTAGTCTGGCGATTATCTCCTTAAATGATAGAACGCCTTCCCCGATTACAATGAGGTCGACATGCGGAGAAAGGAAGTCTTCGGGCATAACAGTAGCGTGATGACCGCCGACTACGGTAAGAACCTGCGGGTTCCATACCTTTATCTCCTGGAAATAACGCTTCACTGTATTTACATGTACAGTGCATGCAGTTATGCCGACAACGTCAGGATGGAAATCGCTGAGGACTTTCTGCAAACCCTTTTCCAGTTGCAGGTCTAGAATCCTTACCTCGTGGTCGCTTGCAACTCCTGCAGCAACGTATTCAAGGCCGAGTGGTTCAACTATATTCTCCGCTGACCCCCATGAGATCAAAGGGGATATATCTGGTTTTACGAGCAATATCTTCATGTATTTAGCTGTATCCGGGATTATTCCTGCCAACTCATGCCGGAGAATTGATATGATTTCAATCGAATCGCTTGATACTTCATATTGTAACAGATTTAAATAGACGTATTAATAATTGCGTATAAGCTACACCAATTCTGGTGTTGGACAAAGTGATGAGCCGGCGTGTTGCTGGCTGTGGTGATACGCAGGCTTCTCTCAATACACGTCTGTATCGCCCAATTGAATGAACCAGTTTTGGGGGTTCTGGATAAAGGCACCGGATATGGGGGGGTCGCTCGAATATGCGCAAAACCAGATGCTGTTGGTAAAGGGTGCGGATAAAAAGCCATTCCTCCTCATGGCTCTGAGATAGGCTCTGCTGGCCAGCATTGTGCAGTAAACGTAGTCTGCCTCCTCGTTTCGGGAGCGCTCCACTGCTTCAGCTACAAGGCGGTGAATTACCTGCTCTGACTGGCCAACGATATCGTAGATGCGGGCTTGTTTCATGCCATTCTGTTGCTCGCAGCGGAGAACTATATAACCTACTATATCCTCTCCTTGCTCAGCAACATATATCGTGTTATCTATGCCGGGGGCGCCATACCTCCAGTTGAGGTATGGCTTATTCCGTACCGCCATAATCTGGTGGCTGTCAGAAACCCTGGACCAAAGACCATTAACACGGTCATCGAAGGAGGCGACTTGAGTAATTGTCAAGCCCTCGATATGAGGCGGCCTGCGCGATCCGTACATTGTGTTAAGGAGCAGACCACTGGATATTGCGCAAAGCTTCGACAGGCCCCTGTTTTTAATCCGTGTTTCTAAAACACGCCGGAGATTGAGTATCTTGATCATTGGCCGAATAAGAGCGACGTCGAGATAGCCGGCGCTGATAGTGGTCAGGTGTACGGTTTCGTTGACAAATCCAATGATGATACGTACCTCCTTTTTTGAAGCTTGTTGCTGTAGTCCGATGTCAAATATGTATTTACCCAGACCTTTGTACTTGGGATCAGGGTGCCTCATAAGGTCTCTGCCCTGACAACCCTTGACAATTTCATCCCTTACTTTCAGGTCAAACATATAGTATGCGTGGTGAGCGATTATTTTATCTTGCTCATCGATGATATAGATACAGGAGGGGCCGACCGGGTCTTCTTTGAACATCCAGTGCCACCACCTCATCCAGCGGGCACGGTCATGTTGTACTGATGGGTAGACGGTTTTTAAGAGCTCGAAAATGCCCTCCTCATCTCCATCTCTATATGTTCTGGCTGAGCGTTGTATTTCCACAATTAACCCCTAACTTAAATCCATACCCATCTAGTAGATACAGCTATGAGGGCAGGTATCTATTGTAGCAGTTTCAATCTAAAACTACTTTGCCCTATTGCCTGTGTCGAGACGCCTCTGCTTTCTCAAGGCTGATATTCGAATATCTCCACCTCGGAAATAAGTTCCTGTTCCCATGTTGCCACTATCGTCGGCGACTGGTAAATAAATTCGTAGTGCTCCAGTCGTTCCAGAGGCACGGGACTGAGGAGGGGATCTACTCCCACAATCCTGTAGTAAGGAGAGCTTTGAGTCTCGAGAAATGACAGAGCTCCCTCATAGGTGGAGAATCTTCTCTGCGAGGAGATCTCCTTATATTTAACGCCTGTTCTATGGGTCTTCTCGACATATGAGATAACCCAGGTGGTATTTGCCGGGGCTACCTCCTCGCCTCTAAAAAAGTATAGCCTGGAGGACATAGACTGATAGTACTCAGGGTGGTATAGAGCTATTGACTCAAGCGCCCCCTGCTCGTTTCTCAGATAGTATTTTTCGTAAAACTCGCTCTGGTCTTTACCGGCCCATTCTATAAGAACAGAGAAGTATCCGTTAATATCAGAGTCGGGTACTTTGTGCAGTGCTGTCAGCCAGTCGATGATGATGTACCTTGAGCCCAGTTCATCGAGAATCTCATTCGCTGTTGCCTCATCCTGTGAGGTAAAGAACAGGGCTGCCTGCTCCACACCTCTCTGATGGGGGTTAGTGTTCGGTATGCGATGGGCGATATAGGTAATCCAGTGACCATAGTCCCACCAGCTTAAAACACCGTACGCTGATTCAGGATAGCTGTAGTCCTCTCCCTCAGTGGGTTTATCGTAGATGTCGTAATAGAAATCAGGGTCTTCAAACGGGTCCGGGGTATTCTCTCCCAGCCAGACCAGGGTATCATGCCAGTCCTCGGAAGGAGGGGTAGCTCCTCTGGCCAGTTCGATTGACTTACCGATATTGGGATAGAAAGCGAGAAAGAATAGAGCCACTGCTGCTACTATAACCAAGGCATATCTTGTCGCTGAATACTTGTTTAATAGCGCTCGTAGACCCATTTGTTGCGACCTGCTGCTTTTGCCCCTTCCTTTCTTGCTTGCCTTGATTTTCCCTTTTCGCGCGATGCTTTCCTTTTCGTCTGTTTCGGGTGATGCTTTGGTGCTGATAAGCGCAAGTGCCTTCCAGGAGAGATAGGCGACAAGGATTGCGACATTCACCGCGAGATAGTAGGCGAAGCGGATTTGTAGATAGAAGAGCACCAGCATTGCCGCACTCCAGACAAGGAGGAGTGTCTTCTCAGGAGCCCCCCTCTTTATAACGAGGTAGGCTATCGCGATGAAGGAGATCAGGGACAGGTAGAAACCGGTGGTGAACTTATTCCACGCCGTCGATAATGAGAGCGTTTGCCACTCTGAAACAGTCAAATTGGTTTCTGTCGGATTAAGAAGCCAGCGGATGGATTCAAAGATTTTACTTACGATAGATGGTGAAGCGAGGTAGAAAAAGGCAAGTAAGATGCCGGCCAGTGCTACCAGCGATAGAGGGAAATAGGCTCGTTTTAGATTTCTCGTTGCCATGAGGTAGGAAAATGTGCTCATTATCGGCATTGCTACAATGCCGGCACACAGAAGGAGTACCTCACCTTTTACTGCTGCTGCGGGTTCAGTTTGTGCTGCTATCCCAAATTGCACAAATTCGGGGATGACCATAAAAAGTGCAATAGCAAATGCAGGAACCAAGGTAATACAGAGGTAGTCAGTCGACCTTCCCCTCAGGTGGTCCAGGATATATTGCATCAAGGCAAAGGCAATGATTATAGATATCAGAAGGATTCCAAGCAGCCATGAAAGAAGGTAACATCCCAGCGCTATGCCGGCCAGCAGGGCGTAAAGTAAAGGCTTTCTCAATACCACCCAGTCTCTTGTCCTGATGCTTTTAAATGAAATCTCTTTCTGCTGTGCGCTTTTCAGCGCCAGTATCAGGAACAATATTGTGAGGGTGCTGAGCAAAGCCTCGGCGATATGGTGGTCTGTGTTCCCGAGAAGAGAGCGCGAGAGGAATTCACCGGGCAATATGGCGATGAGGGCTGCTGCGATGAGCCCCGCCTTTTTGTTAAAAAGTTCCTTTCCTATAAAGTAAACAGGTATGGTGACAGAGGCACCGAGAACCGCGGGGAAATAGGCGCCTGTTGTCTCTATGACCCTGGTGGATGGGGAGCCGGCGCCGAAAAGCCAGGCGAAGAAGCCGATAAAGAGGTCAAGGAAAGGCTCAAAGTGTACTTCCTGGCCGTGAGGGAAAAAGGTATAGGGGTCGAAGCAGATACGGTGAGGGAAGTGCTGCACTAGGTTATCAACCAGCCTCATATGGTACCAGGCATCGACATACTGGAACCTGACCCAGTCGCCGGTAAAGATGTTTTCATAGGGGAAATAGGTACGAATGAATAAAGCGATGCCGAAGATGGCAGCCAGGGCAAGCCCATAGTATACGTTATTGGTCGAGGGCTTCATTCGCGTGCTGAATATACTCATCTACAGCCCGAATCCCGATGCCGGTATGACCATCCTTCTACCGGGGTTTGGCTTCCTGCTACTAGGAATTTCAGAAGAAGCGTCTATATAGCTTCTCGATTCTAACATCTGGGAGTGCCAGGTGGCAACTCAGGCGTGGCTGCAGTTAGCGGGTCACGCTACATAATAGTGGCTACACTCGTTGCCGAGACTAACGTTATGTTGACAATCGCGATGGATGGTGGTAATATTTCGCTCACCCCCAGTGTGATTGGACGGAGACTGAGTTCTCCTATCGGGTGGGGGTAGAATGATTAATTATTCCGGGGGTGCGGGATGAGGTATACAAGTAAAACCAAAAAGCAACTCATGGATGAACTGGCTGCGATGCGCCAACGCATAGATGAGTTGGAGAAGTCGAAAAAGAGCCGTAAGCGAGTTGGGGAACAATTGGAGCGCGGTGAGGAGTATTTTAAAACGATTATTGAAAATTCCTATGACGCGATTGCTATTCTGGATAGAAGCGGATTCCTGAACTATGGAGGTTCGAGTAGCGGGCGTGTATTGGGATACAGCCAGGAGGAGCAGCTAGGCAGGAATATGCTGGAGCTCGTGCATGAGGATGATTTGCCGAAGGCATCAAAGCTATATGATAGGTTGCTGAATAATCCAGGTGAGACTGTGCGCACAGACATTCGTGCCCGGCATAAGGACGGCTCATGGCGCCATATAGAAATCGTGGGGAGAAACCTGCTGGACAATCCTGTCGTGGCAGGCATTGTCGCGAATTACCGCGATATCACCGAGCGCAAGCAGGCTGAGGAAGCACTGCTGAAAAGCGAGGAGAACTATAAAACACTGTTCGAGAGCACGATTGATGGTCTGGTTGTCATCGATGCCGAGACGATGAAAGTAACGTATGCCAATAAGACTGCTTTAGATATCTACGGCTTCGATTCTATTGATGAACTGGACGTGACGGACCTGTTTGACTACGTTCATCCAGATGATAGAGAGTGGTCTCTCAAGATTATAGCAGAGGACATGTTCGAGAAGGACAAGCGTCAGGTCAACGAGTTCCGTACGATTACCAAGAAAGGTGAAGAGAAATGGATAAGCGCCGTCGGTACCAGGATTGAGTATCAGGGCAGGGTAGCGGGCCTTTGTTCATTCAGGGACATCACCGAGAGCAAGAGGGTGGAGGGGGCACTACGTGCGAGCGAAGAATTTAATTTCAGTCTGCTGCAGAATTCTCCCAACCCGATACTGGTTGTCGGTCCGGACATCTCGATAAGGTATGTGAACCCTTCGCTGGAAAAGCTGACTGGTTTTACTGCCGCTGAGCTCATCGGCGCCACGGCTCCGTATCCCTGGTGGATGGAAGAAACGGTATGGAGATCGGGCAAGGACTTATCGGGCTATATGCGAAAGGGAGTCGGGGGATATGAGGAACTCTTCCTTGAGGAGTGTTTTCAGAAGAAGAATGGTGAGCGATTCTGGGTTGAGATAACCACGACAATGGTGAGACGCAATGGTGAGTTACAGTACTTTCTGTCGAATTGGGTTGATATCACCGAGCGCAAGCAGGCTGACGAAGCGTTGCGGGAGGCTCGCGATGAGCTGGAAACACGGGTCAAGCAACGAACTGCGGAGCTCAGAAGGACCAACAAGGAGTTGGAGTCAGAGATTGCCGAGCGCAAGCGTATGGAGGAGGCACTCAGCGAGAGCGAGGGGAATTTCCGGGCTCTGGCCGAGAACTCTCTCGATTGTATTACGGTGCTTGCGGGCGAAGGGGTTCACGTTTATGCCAACAAGCGGGTCGCTGAGCTTACAGGTTACAGTGTTGCTGAACTGAGCAAGAAGAATTTTCAGGAGATAGTCCACCCTGATGATGTGGAGAAGATAGCGGAAAGATATAAGAAGAGACTGGAGGGGAAGAGAGCCCCCAGCCGTTATGAGACTGTCATCGTCCGGAAGGATGGGAGTAATGTGCCCATAGAGGTGGCAGCCACGAGGACCGTCTGGCAGGGAGAACCTGCTGCTTTAGTGATGTATCGCGACGTCACTGAGCGCAAGGAGGCGGAGGAGAAACTGAGGCGCAGCGAGGAATACTTCAGGTCGCTCATTGAAGACGCTCATGACGCTATCGTAGTCCTGGGGAGCGATGGCACCTTCAGCTACGAAAGCCCCTCTATGGCGCGTGTGCTGGGATACGAACCGGAGGAGCGAGTCGGTGCAAGCGGTTTTGAGTTTGTCCACCCCGACGATATGGCAAAGGCGGCCAAAGCCTTTGCTCGATTGATGAAAAAGCCGGGCTCTGTTGTGCATACGGATCTGCGTGCCCATCATAGAGATGGCTCGTGGCGCACTATCGAAGTCGTGGGCCGGAACCTTATCGATAATCCGGCAGTTGGTGGTATCGTTGCCAACCTGCGTGACATAACGGAGCGCACAGAGGCTGAGGAGAAACTGAGGCGCAGCGAAGAGTACTTCCGGTCTCTCATAGAGAATTCTATGGACGGCGTCGCGATCATGAATGCTGACGGAAGCATACGCTACTTGAGTCCGTCCTTCGTACGTCTGTTAGGGTATAAACCGGAGGAGCGCATTGGTGAATATAGCTTGGGGATTGTTCACCCCGATGATATGCAGGAGGCTGTCGAAGCCTTTGCCAGTTTGGTGCAGAAACCCGGTGAAATTATGAATGCCGAGGTAAGGGTTCAGCACAAAGATGGCCCCTGGCGCAGACTTGAAGTCGTGGGCAATAACCTTCTCAATGACCCGGCGGTGGCGGGCATCGTTGCTAATTTCCGTGACATCACCGAGCGCAAGGAGGCGGAGGAGGCATTGCTGGCGAGCGAGGAATTTTCCAGAGCGATATTGGAGACTATGACGACCGGTATATACCTGTTGCAGGACGGGCGCTTCGCGTATATCAACAGGCGCTTTGAAGAGATATCGGGCTATACACGGGATGAGTTGATAGGGACGTATCCTCTCGATTATGTCCATCCTGAGGATAGAGAGAAAGTCAGAACACAGGCAATAAAGGTGCTGAAGGGAAAGAGCAGCCTGCCCTACGAGTTCAGGTTTGTGAGGAAGAACTCGGAGAATATATGGGTTCTGGATTGGATTGCATCCATCATGTATGAGGGACAACGGTCTGTATTGGGGACGCTGACCGATATCACGCAGCGCAAGGAGGCTGAGGAGGCGCTGCGTAAGCAGCACGAGGAGCTACGTTTCATCCTGGATTCCGTGCCTGCATATATATTTTTCATGGACAAGGAGAAGCGGTTTATTGATGTCAATAAAGCGCTGGCTGATACCAGCGGGATCCCTCGTGAGGGATGGATAGGGAAAACATCCTCTGAGCTTTTCCCGGAGTTTGTTGAACTCTATCACAGCGAAGACGACGAGATATTAGCATCGGGGCAGCCCAAGATGAATATCGTGGAGCCCTTTGAAACCCCTGAAGGAATGAGGTGGGCTCAAACGGACAAGGTGCCAATCAAAGACGAAAAGGGCGACGTAGTCGGCATAATAGCCTCCGCTGTTGATATCACCGAGCGCAGGGAGGCAGAGGAGGCGCTCAGGGCGTCTGAGGAGCGATACCGGGCTCTTGTAGAGAACGCCAATGAGGCTATTGTCGTTGCTCGGGGTGATATGCTCAGGTTCGTCAATCGCAAGACGATGGAATTGACAGGGTATTCCGAGAAGGAACTGAAATCCAGGCCCTTTACTGAGCTTATCCACGAGGGCGACAGGCAGATGGTGGTTGAACGCTACCGGAAGAGGCGCAAAGGGGAGAAGGTTCCCCAGATATATCCCTTCAGAATCATTCACAAGGATGGCAATATCAGGTGGGCGGAGATCAATGCTGTCAGGATTACCTGGGATGGTGAACCTGCCACCCTGAATCTATTGAATGATATCACCGAGCGCAGGGAGGCGGAGGAGCTGTTGAAGTACAGCGAAGAGCGTTTTAGAACGCTCTTTGAAAATGCTGCTGAGGGTGTAGCCATTATTAATGCCAATGGAGGCGTTGTTCACGGCAGCCACGCTGCGGAACGGGTCATCGGCTATGAGGCAGGGGAACTAGTTGGAGCAAGCGTCTTCGATTTCATCCATCCGGACGATATCCAGAACGTTGGTAATGCTTTAAAAACTCTCCTTGAGAATCCGGAGAAATATCTAACCATGGAGGTTCGTTTTCGGCAGAAAGACGGGTCGTGGCGATGGATGGAGGGCACAGCGAATAATCTTCTCGACAATCCTCGGGTGAATGGTATCGTGGTTAATTATCGCAACGTCACCGAGCGGAAGCAGGCGGAATCCATCTTGAATCAGAGCAAAGCCATTACCGATAGCATAGACGAAGCACTAATTATGTTTGACACTGAAGGAGCAACCACATTCGTCAATCCAGCCTATGAAAAGCTCACGGGGTATAAAGCTAGGGAATTAGTAGGACTAGGTGGGGAGGAGGTTGCGAAAAAGACCGTAGCCGAGCATGAGGTGGAAAAGACCTTAAATGCTTTTGCACGGGCATTACAGGGCGAAGAGATACCGAAGCTGACAACTTTCCTACGGCATAAACGTGGCAGGGAAATACCAGTAGAATTTTCAGTATCATTTGTCAGAAATGAAGAGGACCAAATTGTTCATATACTGGCAGTCATTACCGACATCACCGAGCGCAAGAGGGAGGAGCAGGCGCTGCGTGAGAGCGAGGAGAAGTTCCGGTCTCTGGTTGAGACCACGAGCGACTGGGTCTGGGAGGTGGATGCTCATGGCGTCTACACCTATGCCAGTCCTAAAATCAAAGACCTGCTGGGCTACAATCCGAGGGAGGTTATTGGTAAAACACCGTTCGACTTTATGATCCCCGATGAAGCGAAACGCATGGGGGCGATTTTTAAGGACACTGTAAAAACGCAACAACCGTTTGAGAGGCTTGAGAATACGAACGTACATAAGAATGGAAGGCTGGTCGTGCTGGAGACAAGCGCTACGCCTGTTTTTGATAGAGACGGGAAGTTTTGTGGGTACCGGGGCATTGACCGCGATATTACCGAGCGAAAGCAGGCTGAAGAGGCGCTGCGGAAATCTGAGGAGCGCTTGAGGGCTATCGTCGAGAATGCTCAAGAGGCTATCGTGGTTCTGGATAGGGATGGAAACATAAAATTTGAGAGTCCAACTTATAAGGGTATATTGGGGTTCACATTCAGAGAACGAGTTGGACAGAAGGGGATGGACTTCGTTCACCCGGACGACCTTCAGGATGCAGCAGTTGCTTTCGCTGAATTGATGGCAAACCCGGATACCGCCGTACATGCAGAGGTGCGTGCCCGGAATAAGGATGGCGAGTGGCGCACTCTCGAGGTCGTGGGCCAGAACCTTCTCGATAATCCGGTGGTAGAAGGTATTGTCGCGAATTTCCGAGATATAACGAGATATAACCGAGCGCAAGGATGCGGAGGAAGCGCTGCGGGAGTCTGAAGAGCACTACTCGGCGCTGGTAAGTAATCTGACCGATGCGGTATTTCATATAAAAGGTGGGGTAATTACTTGGTGTAACGACAGGGTCGAGGATATCTATGGCCATTCCGGGGAAGAGTTGCTCGGTAAAAGCGTAGATTTCTTCTTCCCGAGCAAGGATGTCCTGCGGGGATATATTAGCAGGGTATCAGAGGTGATGTCCAAAAAGGGATTTTACCGCGGCACAGACAAGTTTAAGAGGAAGGACGGAAGCGTTGTAGATATCGAATATTCCCTTTCGCAGATACCGGCTAGAGACCCGATTGAGCTCATTGCTGTCGCCAGAGACGTCACCGAGCGCAGGCAGATGGAGGAGAACCTGAGGCGCTCCGAGGAGAGGTTCAGGCACCTGATAGAGAATTCGTCGGATGTTATCGTGATTATCGGTGGCGACGGGACCATAAAGTATGAAAGCCCCTCCATAGAACACGTGCTGGGCTATAAACCTGAGGAGTTAATCAGTCAGGATGGCTTCAGCTTCGCTCATCCGGACGATATGCCCACTGTTATCGATATATTCACCCGGTTAATCCAGAACCCCGATGAGCCTGTATCTGTTGTACTACGTGTCCGGCACAAAGACGGCTCCTGGCGCATTGCTGAGGCCGCAGCACAGAACCTTCTCGATGACTCATCGGTGGAAGGTATCGTCATCAATTTCCGGGATATCACCGAGCGCAGGCAGGCTGAGGAGGAGAGGCGGAAATTGGAAAGGGAAGCGCAGGTTGCCAGCAGGCTGGCTACTGTCGGCCAGATGGCATCGGGCATTGCCCACGAGATAAATAACCCTCTGGCCAGTGTTATCGGTTTCTCGCAACTACTGTTGAAGAGGGATATCCCCGAGGACATCAGACATGACGTCGAGATCATCAATAACGGCTCCCAGCGGGTATCCAGCATTGTGAAGAGACTCCTTACCTTCGCCGGTCAGCAGAGGCTGGAACGGGGATTTGTCAATATCAACGATATTTTAACGACTACGCTGGCGCTGCGCGCCTATCAACTGGAACTTGATAATATAGATGTTATCACCCAGCTCGACCCTGACCTGCCCTGGACCGTAGCCGACAGCGGCCAGCTTCAGCAGGTATTTCTCAATCTGGTAATGAATGCCGAGACGGAGATGCGGTTGGCCCATTCCGGGGGCAAACTCTCTATTAAGACGGAGCGAGATGGGGATATCATCAGGATATCTTTCAAGGACGACGGGCCGGGGATTGCCAGTGAAAACCTGGAGAGGATATTCGAGCCTTTCTTCAGCACCAGGGATACGGGTGAGGGGACAGGGTTAGGCTTGAGCATCTGTCACGGGATTGTAGCAGAGCATAATGGTCAAATATATGCGCAGAGCGAGCTGGGCAAGGGGACCACTTTCATTGTGGAATTACCCTTAATTGCCAGGCCTGGACAGCTGGAACCGGCAGAGCCGGATGATAGTATAACTGGTAGGGCGGGTCGGGCCAGAATACTGGTTGTAGATGATGAGCCAGCAGTGCTACAATTTATGAGTAAGGTGCTTAGTGAAGAGGGATATGAGGTCGAGACTGTTGATAATGCTAATGAAGCCTTAGCAATGATTAACAGTAAGCGGTATAGCCTCATCCTGCTCGATATAAAGATGCCGGGTATGAGTGGTATAGAGTTATATGAGAGCATTGGAAAGATAGCTCGGTCCTTGACGAAACGGGTGCTCTTTATCACCGGCGATGTTTTAGGGGCAGATACTGAGGATTTTATGAAAAAAGCCAAGGCTCATTATATCCCCAAGCCTTTTGATATCGAACAATTGAGAAAAGAGATTAAACGTATCATAACATGATGCTAAAAGATAGAGAGAGGAAGTGATAGAATGGCGGAAGAAGAAGACGTAATACTTGTCGTGGATGATGAGGAGGGAGTCAGGAAGGTGCTATGCAACAAGCTCTCGGAAGAGGGCTACCAATGCCAGGAGGCTGAGAGCGGCTATCAGGCTCTGGAGCGGCTGGCAAGTAATAAAATAGCGCTAGTGCTCCTTGATATTAAGATGCCGGGGAAATCGGGGGTGGAGCTGCTACCGGAGATAAAGGAGTTATATCCGGATACAGCGGTAATCATGGTCACTGCATTGGATGATAGCCGTCTCGCTATCAAGTGCATGAGGCAAGGGGCGTATGACTATATAACCAAGCCTTTTGACCTGGACGAGCTGACTTTGAGCGTGGGTCGGGCCTTGGAGAAAAGGAGGCTTGACCTTGAGAACAGGGACTATCAGCAGCACCTCGAGCAGAGGGTTGAAGAGCAGGCCAGGAGAATACGCGAAGCTTTTGTCAATTCTATAACTGCTCTGGCAAATGCTCTTGAGGCTAAGGATAATTATACCAGCGGGCATTCGATCGGTGTCACGAAGCTGGCTGTAGCCTTAGCCGAGGAATTTCATATGTCGGATGATGAGATCGAGAAGATACGACTGGCTGGGCTGTTGCATGATATAGGGAAGATCGGGGTAAAGGAAGCTATTCTCAACAAACCGGGTAAACTGACTGAAGAAGAATACCAGCATGTAAAGGCACATTGCGATGTTGGAGTGCACATCCTGGACCCGGTCGTTGAGGATGGCGAGATTCTGATGCTGGTTAGGCATCATCATGAGCGCTATGACGGTGCTGGATATCCTCGGGGGCTTAGGGGTGATAAAATACCGCTGGGCGCAAGGATTATGGCAGTGGCCGATGCCTATAACGCTATGATTTCTGAGCGTCCTTACCGCAAGGCGCTGAGCCCTGAGGATGCCTGCGCTGAGTTGGAGCGTTGTAAGGGAACACAGTTTTGTCCTATAGTGGTCGATACTTTTCTCAGGATTAGGAGAAACTTGACTGCGGATTGAAGGATGGAGACTGTTTATCATGGAGGATTTTAAGCGTAAATGGGAGGACTGGTACGGTGACCTGTTGAGCGCCTACCAGTGGATAGAGCTGGAACATAAAGATAAGACGATTCTGTATGTGCACGGATGCACCAGATATACCGGTGACGAGGGTCCCTTCTCGGCAGATTTCATTCAGGTCATCGGGCATGCCGATTCGGGCGAGTCGATAGCTGAAGATGAGCATGAAGAGATAAGGGAAACCTTGAAGGGCAGACACGGTATTGACAATATAAGCTTCTGGTTAACCTGAGATTCTTAGGTCGAGCATAGCTTTTACAGTTAGGGTGGGGTGGCTGGTGGAGGCTGTTTCTAATCGTTGTCTTTAGTGGTCGTTTTTTATTTAAAGCTTCTATATGTTGAAATCCACAAAGTCTGGCTCTTCTACCATGTATTTTTACCGGGGATTCATTGAATGGAAATGACAGGTGCCGAGGTAATCTGTCGTATTCTTAAAGACCAGAGCGTCAAGTATGTTTTCGGCGTTCCGGGCAATACCGAGATACCCCTGCTGGACACACTGGCGCAGACTCCTGAGATAACGTACCTCAGCGCCATCCACGAGGCTGTTTCCATGGGGATGGCTGATGGCTACGCGCGGGCTTCGGACGAGGTTGGTGTGGTGCTGGTGCACACTGCCCCGGGCACAGCCTATATCGTGGGCAACCTGTATAACGCGTACAACGCTGGTACGCCAATCGTGGTTCTGGCCGGGCAGCAGGACTCCCGTCTCCAGTGGCATGACCCTTACCTTGACTCCGACCTGCTGCCTCTGGTGAGCGAATATACCAAGGAGCGCTGGTGGGTAGGACATGCCCAGGACATAGAGACAGCAGTGAGACGTGCTTTTAAGGAGGCGGCTACCCCTCCCAAAGGGCCTGTATTCGTGGCTATACCCCGAGATTTGCAATCTCAGACGGTAGCCGCTGACTTTCGCGCACACGGTGGACAGGTGCCTGTGGACATCAGACCTGACTCTGAGTGTCTGACCAGGGCGGCGCAGCTCCTCGTTGATGCGGAGCAGCCGGCCATATTGGCTGGTCACCAGGTGCCCGACGCAGGCGCTGTTGGCGAGCTTGTCGAACTCGCCGAAACCCTGGGAGCCCCGGTGTACACCACAGCGCAGGTACCCAAGCTCATTTTTCCCGCCAGTCACCCTCTCTACTACAGTCGAGTGCCTCCGATAGGCTTCTCCCTGCCTGGCTTGGAAGGCCACGCCGATGTGCTTCTTGCGGTGGGGAGTCAACTGTTCAAACAGCTGTTCTATGTCGAAGGACCGATTATACCGCCAGAGATTAGGCTGATTCACATGGATGTTGACCCGCGATCGATGGGCAGGGACTGCGTAGCGGAGATGGCTCTCGTGACGAACCCCAAGGTGGGACTCGCCGAGCTGACCGCTGAGGTCAGGAGGCTGATGTCGCCCGCTCAGCACAAGCGGAGCCAGCAAAGGTTCGAACAATTGAGGAACGCCCGTGCCGAAGCAAAGGAAGCGCATGAATTGACTTTCAAGAAAGAATGGGATGCTGTGCCGCTCCGGCCGTCGCGGGCTATCAGGGAGATAGCTGATGTCATTCTGCCACGGGGTGGTGTCGTGGTCGATGAAGCAGTGATGCTGACAACCTATGTGGAATACATCATGGAGTTCTCAGAGCCAGCGAGCTACTTCAGCTCCAATGCCTGTCTGGGATGGGGCCTGCCAGCATCACTGGGGGTAGCCCTGGCTGCTCCGGGGAAGCCGGTCGTGGCGCTGGTAGGGGATGGCAGCGCTCTCTTCGGCATCCAGGCATTGTGGACAGCGGCTAAGTACCATATACCGGTTATTGCCGTGGTGCTCAACAATCGTGGTTACGCCGCCATCAAGTGGGCATTCAGCATGTATCCCGAAAAGGGTTCGCCGCAGGGAGCTGACCTGGGCTATGACTTGGGCAATGTCGACTTCCTGAAACTGGCGCAGGCCTTCGGCATAGCCGGACACCACGTTGAGGATGCGGCTCAGATTCGTCCTGCGCTGGAGGCGGCTATCGAAGAGGGAAAACCCGCCCTCATTGACATAGCAGTGGATCCCAGAGACGTGGGGTACGGGCTGCCCGGTTTACCCTGATGAGAATGGAGCACCGGGATGAGGGACGGGCGTGACAAGGAAGGAGGAGGAACGATGCCCTTTAAGGCGGTTGACATTCTTGGTATCTCGATATTGATTAACTACGAAGATATGTTTAAGCAGGCGGGGGTCGAGGTGGAGTTGGCGGTCAATCCGTGCTCGATGGAGGCGACGGAGGATGATGTCATCACCGCGATTGGCGATGCCGACGCCGCCATTGCTCAGGCCAGCTTTCAGCCCTTTTCGAGAAAGGTACTGGGCAGCCTGAGCAGGTGCAAGTTGATTGCGAGCATCGGCGTTGGCTATGAAAAACTGGATGTTGGCGCAGCCACAGAGCTTGGAATACTGGCTACCAATGTGCCGGATGCCTCAACGGAGGAGGTATCAGACCATGCAATGGGTCTCATACTGGCGTGTACCAGGAGGATATGCCAGTTGAATCAGGTGGTTAAGAAGGGGGAGTGGAAAGCGATTGCGGACCCCAGTATATCGGGTGAGATTTGGCCTAAGCTGTCAAGGCTTCAGGGGCAGACCTTAGGGCTTATCGGCCTGGGGCGGATTGCCCAGGCCCTGGTGCGGAAGGCAAAGGGCTTCGGCTTGAGGATTGTTGCCTGCGACCCCTTTATAGCTGAAGGTATCTTCCAGCAGTTAGGAGTGGAGCGGGTTGACCTGGAGCAACTGCTGGCTCAATCGGATATTGTCTCAATTCATGCTCCGCTTACCGCGGAGACGGAGTGCCTTCTCGGGTTGGAGCAGTTGCAGAGAATGAAGCCGGGAGCCTGCCTGATAAACACCGCCCGCGGCGCGGAGGTCGATCACGAGGCGCTGTATACCGTATTGAGCCAGGGTCATCTCAGCGCAGCAGCGGTCGATGTGACTGAACCAGAACCTATTCCCACTGACAGCCCTTTACTGGGGCTCGACAACTTCATCATTACCGCCCACTCCGCGGGCATCTCACCGCCGGCTTTTGCTGAGCTGCAGCGCCGTCCTGCCCTGGAGGTGATCAGGCTGGTCAAAGGGGAATGGCCGGTCGGCCTGCTCAATCCCGAAGTCAAGGAAAAGTACCATCAAAGATGGTCGTGAGCCATTCTCAAGGTCACCATTTGATGACCTTATACTGCATGGTTCCGAGCGACAGGTCGGCAGCGTGTCTCAGATGCCGAATATCCTCCGGGTGCTTGCCTCTCAACCTTGGCTCTACCTCGGACATTAAATCAAGTCCCAGGGTATCGAGGCTCAGAGGGTCGCTCCCGGCAAGCATGTAGCCCAGGGTGCCCGGCTTGCCACCGTGTCTGGCCTCGTTTGTATTTACCAGTGTCTGGACGGCGTCTACGATATACAGGTCAGGTTTTATCACCTCGTTCAACTCCGCAATAACCCTGTGCACGTCCAGGTCATCGTGCAGCCGTCTCTTCTCCGCAACTGAAAGCAAGCCGAGGTGATTCTTCAAGGCACCGGTCAGGCTGCAAACACCGTGCGACTTCAGTACAGGCAGGGAGATGATGATATCGCACTGAAGTGCCAACTCCGACACCTCCAGCTTATAGCTCCGCGTTTCAACGAGCCTTACTCCCTCGCGCAGTAAATCCACGAGCTCGATTCCATATTTATCGCAGCTCTTCTTCAGAATATGGTTTTCGATTATCGATTTTGAGTCACCGGCATCCCATGCCGGGCCATCCCCGACAATGATTCCCTTCGCCACCCCTTTGAGCAATTCGAGGCAGGCTTCAATAGTTACGGGATGTGTGGTGGTGGGATAGGGCTCATAGGAAACGATATTCGGTTTGAGCAAGACATTTCTGCCCCCGGCTTCCTTCCCAACATCGAAGTGCTGGAAAACCTTGTCAACGAACGTTTGCCTAGCCTCACCCTGCTGTAGATATATGGTGCTCATCACAGCCCCGCTCTCCGGTTAGGCGCAATCAAGCAGTTGCCCTCTATTATTAGTTTAACATCTCTGCTGCATTAACGTGCAACTTCGCGCTGAAGCAGTTCTGAACGTCTTCTTATGCTATAATTGAATCGGAAACAATTGTCCCTGTGGCTTCAGTATTATCTCCGTTAAGCCGGGATAATCCGAAAATAATGAAACGTGCCACTGAACGCCTGAAGCAAGCTCAAGGAGCGGAAATATACGTTTGGGGAGTGGTGCAGGGGGTTGGCTTCAGGCCCTTCGTCTACCGGCTGGCCCATGAGAACAATTTGAGGGGCTGGGTGTGCAATACCTCGGAGAACGTCGAAATCGAGGTGGAGGGCGATAAGGCGGATGTCGAGCGTTTCATCAGCGACCTCGAGGCGAAATCACCTCCCATGGCACGCATCGAACGGGTCGAATTTGCCTTCCAGCCACCGAAGAGCTATACCGGGTTCGAGATTTTCGAGAGCCTGAGTCTGGAGGGCAAATACCAACTAGTATCTCCCGACATAGCTACCTGCGAGGACTGTGAAAGGGAGCTTTTCAGTCCTGACAACCGCCGCTTCGGCTATCCATTTACCAACTGTACCAACTGCGGGCCTCGGTTCACCATTATCGAGGACATACCGTATGACCGCCCCAAGACTACGATGCGAAAATTTACTATGTGTCCCCGGTGTCAGCGTGAGTACGACGACCCGCTGGACCGGCGCTTCCATGCCCAGCCAAACGCCTGCGCTCAATGCGGGCCCAGCCTGCAGTTGGTTGATGCGGGCGGTAAACATGCCGGGGATAAGGATATTATTAAGTCGACAAGCGCTCTCCTGAAAGCGGGGAAAATCCTGGCGCTCAAGGGATTGGGCGGATTCCAGCTTGCCTGCGATGCTACCAGGGACGAAGCGGTGAACCTGTTGAGGAGCAGGAAGAGGCGCCCCGCTAAGCCGCTGGCGGTTATGGTCGCTACTATGGAGGATGTCGAACGGCACTGCCTGGTATCGCCTGAGGAGAGAAACCTCCTCGAGTCCCCGGAGTGCCCCATCGTGCTCCTAAAATGGAGGCGTGACTCATCGGATATCTCAACGTCAGTGGCGCCGAACCTGAAGTACATGGGAATCATGCTCCCCTACACCCCACTGCACCATCTCCTGTTACATGATACCGGCCTTCCTCTGGTCATGACCAGCGGCAACCTGAGCGAGGAGCCTATCGCCAAAGATAATGATGAGGCGTTGGTCAGGCTTGGGGGGATCGCCGATTATTTCCTGCTTCACAACCGGGACATCTATACCCGCTATGACGATAGCGTCTATATAGTGGAAGAGAAGCCTCAGGCGATAAGACGCGCTAGGGGCTACGCACCGTACCCCATCTTCCTGCCCTTCAGGGCAAAGCAAATCCTTGCCTGTGGCGCAGAGGAGAAGAACACCTTCTGCCTTACCAGGGATGAACATGCCTTCTTAAGCCAGCATATCGGCGACATGGAGAATGAGGAAACGCTACAGCACTTCGAAACTACTGTCGAGATATTCAAGAGGCTATTTCGCGTGGAGCCGGAGGCGGTGGCTTACGACATGCACCCGGAATATCTTTCCACGAAATACGCACTGCAAATCTCAGAGGAGCAGGGGCTAAAACCTGTTCCGGTTCAGCATCATCATGCCCATATCGCAAGCTGTATGGTGGAAAATCAGGCCGAAGGACCTGTTATCGGAGTATCTTTCGACGGCACCGGTTACGGCACGGATGGTACAATCTGGGGAGGGGAGTTCCTGCTCGCTGAATTGAAAAAGTACCGCAGGGCCGGTCATCTGGAGTATGTGCCCCTCCCGGGAGGCGCCGCCGCCATCAAGAAGCCTTATCGCATGGCCTTGAGTTATATCTATTCGCTGCTGGGAGAGGATTTCCCGCTTGAAGGGCTTCCACTGAGCGAGCTTGATTCCAAAGATGTTGCCATAGTGAAGCAGCAGTTGGAGCGGGGGCTGAACTCGCCGCTGACCTCCAGCGCCGGTCGGCTTTTCGATGGCGTCTCGGCAATTGCCGGGGTCAGGTGGGAAATAGAGTATGAGGCGCAAGCGGCGATAGAACTCGAGATGCTTGACCCCGACGAAAACGATGAGCTCGAAGGCGTGTCATATCCCTTTTCTATTGTCACGGAAAATGGAGCAAACGTTGTGAAGCTGAAGGAGCTTATCTCGGCGGTAGTCCAGGATGTCAGGGATAAGGTTCCTGTACCCGCAATATCGGGGAAGTTTCACCGTACGATGGCTCAGATGATCGCCGAGATGTGCGCAATCATTGCCGGCAAAAGCGGTGTGAACGAAGTTGCATTGAGCGGCGGGGTGTTCCAGAACAGGCTGCTCCTGAATCTGGCCACATCCGCATTGCAGAGAAAGGGTCTGACCGTTCTTACTCATCGTCTGGTACCCTGTAACGACGGCGGAATATCCCTGGGTCAGGCAGCTATCGCTGATTTCGCTTTGAGGAAAAGGTGATGTGTCTGGCGATTCCAGCGCTCATTAAGTCCATAGAGGACAAAGAAGCGGAAGCGGAGGTAGGCGGCATAAGCCGCCGCATCAGCCTGTGGCTCACGCCGGAGGCTAAGGCGGGGGATTATGTGCTGGTTCACACTGGGTACGCCATAAACATTATAGACCAGGAGGAGGCCGAGGAAACCCTGAAGCTTTTAGAGGAGATCGCTGAGCTGTCCGGAGAGGAAGATTGAAGTATATCACCGAATTTCGACGTCCCGATTTAGCGGAGAAGCTGCTATCGCAGATTAAGCGCCGCTCGAGGAGTCAAGCGCGCATCATGGAGTTCTGCGGCGGACATACGGTAACTATATTTCGATACGGTATCCGCCAGGCATTGCCGGCGAACCTGGAGATGGTCTCGGGACCAGGCTGCCCCATCTGTGTTACCGCCAACGCCGACCTGGATAAAGCCATAGCCCTGGCACGAACGCCGGGTGTGATAATCGCCACCTTTGGCGATATGCTCAGAGTGCCCGGCAGCCGCTCCAGCCTTCAGGAAGTTATGGCTGAAGGCGCCGACGTGCGTATGGTGTATTCCACTATGGATGCCCTCCAGATAGCGGAGGAAACCCCCGATAAGTCCGTGGTCTTCCTCGGAATTGGGTTCGAGACCACCGCCCCGACTATCGCAGCCTCCATACTTCAGGCCGGGGACAGAGGAATCGGCAACTACTATGTTCTCTCAATGCATAAGCTCTGTCCCCCGGTGATTCGCGCTATTCTGGATTCCGGCGAGGTCAACCTCCAGGGGCTGATATGCCCCGGCCATGTATGTGCTGTTATCGGCTCCGATCCCTGGGAATCCGTAGCTTCGAAGTACGGGATTCCCTGTGTAGTATCGGGCTTCGAGCCTCTGGATGTGCTGCAGAGCGTCAGCATGCTGGTAGACCAGATAGAAAGCGGCGAATCAAGGGTCGAGATCGCCTACCGGAGGGGGGTGCAACCCGGGGGCAACCGCCAGGCCTTGAAGCTCATGGAGCAGGTATTCGAGCCCTGTCCCGCTCAGTGGCGGGGGATGGGCGAGGTGCCGGACAGCGGCCTCAGGTTGCGGGAGGAGTACCGCCGTTTCGATGCTGAGCACGCCTTTGATATCGCTCCCGGGCCTGCTTACGAGCCTAAAGGGTGTATCTGCGGCGATATACTTCGCGGTGTCAAGACCCCTGCCGAATGCCGGCTCTTCGGTAAAACCTGCACGCCGGAACACCCGGTAGGCCCGTGCATGGTATCCTCGGAAGGCAGTTGCTCCGCCCATTACCTCTATGGAGGAGACGTTGAAGGATAAGATACTGCTCGTCCACGGCAGCGGGGGGCGCCTGGCCCATGAACTGGTGGAGAAAAGCTTCCTCAAGGCTTTGGACAATCCCCTGCTGGCGAAGCTTGACGACTCGGCTGTCTTTGAGCTACGCGGCAGGCTGGCTTTTACCACCGACAGCTACGTGGTAAGCCCTATCTTCTTCCCCGGCGGTGATATCGGGAAGCTTGCTGTATGCGGCACGGTGAACGACCTGGCTATGTCCGGGGCTAAGCCCCTGTATCTGAGCCTTTCCCTCATCATTGAGGAAGGGCTCCCGAAGAGCGAACTGAATGTGATTGTCGATTCTATCCACAAAGCAGCAGAGGAAGCCGGAGTTGAGATCGTCACCGGCGATACCAAGGTTGTCCACCGGGGCAGCGCCGATAAGCTCTTCATCAACACCGCCGGTATCGGCATCATCCCCGACGGGGTTGACATCTCGGGAAGCAACGCCAGGCCGGGTGACAAGGTACTCCTGAACGGGCCCATAGGCGACCACGGTATCGCCGTGGTCAGCCAGCGGGAGGGTTTGAGCTTCTCCACACAGCTTGAAAGCGACTGCGCCCCGCTTGGGGGGCTGGTTGCCGATATGCTGGCAGCAAGCGCCAATATTCACTGCCTGCGGGATCCCACCAGAGGTGGATTGGCTACCACCCTGAATGAACTGGCGAGCCAGTCGAAGGTCGGTATCAGGATTGAGGAGGAAAAGATACCGGTGCGTGAGCAGGTACTCGGAGCCTGCGAGATGCTGGGCTTCGACCCTCTCTACGTGGCCAACGAAGGCAAGCTGGTGGCTCTCGTTCCCGCTAAGGATGCCGAGGCTGTCCTTAAGGCGATGCGGCGTAACCGCTATGGAGAAGAGGCGACTATCATCGGCGAGGTGGTAGCCGAGGGCAAGGGCCGTGTGGTGATGAAGACGATACTGGGGACTTCACGAATAGTGGATATGCTGACCGGGGACCCGCTGCCGAGGATTTGTTGATATGCATGAACTCTCCATCACCCAGAGTATGCTTGGTATCGTTCTGGAGCAAACGGAGAAGGCTGGAGCCAGGAAGGTAAACAGGATAAACCTTGTCATCGGCGAGATGTGCGGATATGTCGAAGAGTGCGTGCAGTTTTACTTCGACTTCTTGGCGAAGGGGACTCCCGCTGAGAAGGCTGTCCTTTCCTTCAAGATGGTGCCCCCCGAAGCGCGGTGCAGGGAATGCGGTACGACCTTTCAGCCCGGAGAATTTAACTGGAGCTGCACCGGTTGCGGTAGCGTCAATATAGAGATAACGGCGGGCAAGGAACTCTTCGTAGAAAGTATCGAGGTGGATTAAATGGAGATAAAGGTCCTGAAAAACATACTCGGAGCCAACGAGCAGATAGCTGAGAAGAACCGCAAGTTGCTGGATAAGAATAAGGTATTCAGCCTGAATATCATGTCCTCGCCGGGAGCGGGCAAGACCAGCCTGATTCTCCAGACAATCAAGCGGCTGAAGGATAAAATCAGGATAGGCGTTATCGAAGGGGACATTAGTTCGAGCCTGGATGCCGAGTTGATAGGCAAGGAAAATGTTCCCACCGTCCAGATCAACACCGGCGGAGCATGTCACCTCGACGCGAATATGCTCAACAATGCCCTGGAGAACATGCCGCTTCGGGATATAGACCTGCTCTTCATCGAGAACGTGGGCAATCTGGTCTGCCCCGCTGAATTCGTCCTCGGCGCTCACCGCAAGGTACTGGTGTCGAGCGTCCCCGAGGGACACGATAAACCCCTCAAATACCCGTTGATGTTCACCGAGGTGAACGTCGTAGTGCTGAACAAGATCGACCTTCTGCCGTACATAAACTTCGATATCGAAGCCTTCACACGTGCCGTGAAGGGGCTGAATGAGAAGGCGGAGGTCATACAGGTCTCCTGCACTACCGGCGAGGGACTGGAGCGGTGGCTCGACTGGCTTCAATCCTGATGATATAACTCATCTATCCCCAGAGCGGACAGGTCTTCAGCGATAACCGATACCCCTTTCTTTCCTCTTCTCTGTACCTTCCCCCTGGCTGTCAGCCAGCCGGCACGAAACAGCACCTGCCCGCACCTTTCCTGGACATCGCTGAACACGGTTACATCGGCTACTCCGGTACCGTCCTCCATTATCACGTAGACCACCCTGTTCCCGTTCCTTGTGGGCGGCGTCTGGTAGCGGATTACGGCCCCCGCAATCTTGACCGTCCTGCCGGTAGCTATTGAGGGCAGGTCTTTCATCTTGGTGAAGCCGTTGTCGAGATGGAGGAAATCCAGAGGGTGCGCCGACAGGTTCAGGGACAATAGCTCGCGTTCAACCAGCATCATCGCCTTTTTATCAACACACGCGGCTTCCCCCGGCGGTTCCTGCTGCGGTTTTACCTCGTCGAACAGCGAGCTTGTCCCCTTCAGCACCCTGTGCTTCAGCTTCATCAGCTTGGGGAGCTGCCGGAGCAGCTCGTCCCTGGAGCCGAGGGAATCGAAGGCGCCGACCCTTACCAGGTTCTCCACGGTGGGACGGCTCACGCAGGTTCTGATGATGAAGTCCCTCAGTGAGGTGAACTCACGCCGCTTTCGCTCCGTCAGGATGGATTTCACCGCCTCGTCCGATATGCCCTTCAACTGCTTCAGGCTGACCCGTATCGCTCCATTCTCCACGGTGAAATGGTCGGAGGAGCGGTTGATGTCCAGGGGCAGCATCCCGACGCCGCACCGCTGTGCCTCTGCGACCAGGACGCGTGGGGGGTAGTAGCCCATCGGCTGGTTTGACAGCACGGCGGCGAAGAACTCGGCGGGATAGTGGCACTTCAGCCAGAGGGTCTGGTAGGCGAGGATGGCGTAGGCGGCGGCATGGGCCTTGCAGAACCCGTAGGCGGCGAAGGCAGCGAGCTGCTCGAATACCTTCTCGGCTGTCTTCCGGCTCACGCCGTTCCCGATGGCGGAGGCTATGAAGGAATCGCGCATCTTCTCCATCTCCTCCTCGGTGCGGTCGTGCGTCATCGCCCGCCTGAAGCCATCTGCCTCGGCATAGCTCATCCCTGCCAGGTCGTGGGCGACCTGCAGTACCTGCTCCTGGTACAGTATCACCCCCAGCGTCTCGCCGAGCGCGTTCTTGAGCCCGGGGTGGAGGTATGTCACGGGTTCAGCCCCGTGTCTCCGCGGGAGGTAGGTCTTGTCCATGTTCGATTTCAGCGGCCCCGGCCTCACCAGGGAAATAGAGACTACGATGTCCTCGAACCGCTCCGGCAGCAGCCTCCCCGCCATCTCCCGCTGCGCTGGCGGCTCGAGCTGGAAGGTGCCTATTGTCCTGCCGTCCCTGAGCATGGCGAAGGCTTCGGGGTCGTCTCGCGGTATACCGTTGAGGTCTATGTCGATACCGTAACCCTTCCTGATGCT
>SMTZ1_10000619_pt1 | contig 33658 bp, 31 predicted proteins | sample DeeMarSWOR136_30_FD_25667 | JGI IMG/M metagenome (IMG submission 25667) | reverse complement strand
AACCCTCAAGGTCATTTCTATACAATAAATTAAACCCATTTGTTACCACATAAAGATCGAGATCTTTATCATTATCAAAATCTATCCAATCCGCACATCTTGAGAAGAGATTATCATTGACAATTGGAATTGATTTAATTTTCGTGAAAGTCTCATCTCCGTTGTTTAAATAAAGAAAGTCATTTGGCTCATATTTCGCAGTATTTCCAATAAAAATATCCAGAAACCCATCATTATTATAATCTCCCCAACTACAGCTGGCACTCCAACCACCATCATTTACAACACTTCCTTCCAGTATTCTGGTAAAATTTCCATCACCATTATTTCTGTAAAGAAAATTATTAGTATCTTCTGAAGAAACAACTAACAGATCGAGATAACCATCATTATTGTAGTCTCCCCAACTACTGCATCTTGATTTTATCCAGTCCGTATTATACAAAATTATTTTTTTGAAAATAGCATCTCCATTATTCTGATATAAGAAATTACTACCATCATTAACAATAAATACATCTAAATCACCATCATTATCAAAATCACCCCAGCTACTTCCCCAAGAAGAAATCATTTCAGTTACAATTTGCCCATAAGTAAATCTGGTAAAATTTTGTGCGTATATTCCTGTAAAAAGCATAACCGACAATAAAGAAACGTTTAATAATTTCATGATTTTGATTCCTAAATAAATATTTCTTCGTAATGATTTTATTCAATGAAAATTTATCTTATTTGGCCGCACAAATTTCTGAGACAAATATTAATAATTTTAAGATAATACAGTATAAATATACAATAATTAAAGCATTATTTTTGTGATTGTTATCAATAGATAATCAAACTAATGCTTCTCAAGTATTATTTCCAATTATTTAAGATTTGAAATCATTTTAAAGTATAAAGATACAAAATCAAACAATGGCAATCTTTCAAGCAAAAATCAAATGAAAATGTCTGTTAATTTAAATTTACATTTAAAACTGAGACTAAATATCCAGACCGTTATTTTTACCCTAGGAATTCTATTCACTTTCACATTTGAATTTATTATGTATCTTTAAATTGTGTTTCGATGCTTTTTAGGTGGGCTCCCTTAAATCAAGACAGGTCATTTCCAAGCAAAAATAGATTTCTGATGTTATATTAAAATTAAATTGTCTGTATATACTTAAGACAATTGATTATATAAAAATTTATACTAATCTTGGCAGAAATATCTAAATGCTTTCAATTTAATTCTCAAAACCTTGCGAGTCAATTTGGGCTTTAGTCTTGTAACCTCCCCACATTCCTACAACCAGCCCTAAGATTAAACCAGCCAACACATCTGTGAAATAGTGATATTGGCCATAAACAGTTGCTAGCGAAAGGGCAATTACTAATGGTAAGAAAACACCTATAGCAATTTTTGGTTTAAAATGCCAAATATAAATGAGGATAACCACCGCTATAGCAACATGGGAACTTGGGAAAGCGCCACCCCGAAACCCAAAATCCTTTACAAATCCACGCAACAGTTTTGTGAGAAATAGCCCTTCATAGGAAACCGTTATTTGATCAGCCAGAACGAATCTCGGACCAGCTACTGGAAAGAATATGAAACAAAAATATGAAAAGAAAAATGTAAAGGTTACATAGTGTAGAAGACGTTCATATAAATCATATTGATGTCTTAGATAAAAAATAAATCCTCCCAAAGGTATTGTTATCCAATAGATTCCATAAGACACTTGCATAATTTCTGTTAAAACAGGAGTAACATATTGCTGTAACCAGATATTTGGCATGGTACCAAAAGCCCAAATTTCTTGGAAAAGGATGATCTTATCAAATATATCTGAGAATATCAGATGAACATATAATCCAATATCATAATACAAATACGGTAACCCGATAATGATATACCAATAGCGAATAAATTTAAAAAATGGGCCTTTTTGTTTATCCAACCACGGTATTAACATGAAGAGTAGAATTATGAAAGACAGATGCAAAAGAAATAAGAAAGTCCAATGATCAATATTCCGACCAAAAATCAGGATAAGAACTGAAAGCAGAGCCAAATAAATAATAAGATTCCGGTCGAAGAGTTTAAAATTATACCACCGCTGCTTGAAAAAATCAATTAAAGAATTGTCAAGATTCATTTCAACTCCTGTAGACTATCGCCACCATTTAGAAACATAATGATAATTTAAAAATTTGATATTTATTTTTCAGGTATGATGATTTCTACTGTATAAAAATAATTCCAAAAGTAACATCATCACTAAATTCTTTCGATGAACTGAATTTTCGCAAATCATTCATCAATAATTCCCGCAACTCATATGCATTTTTACCATAATTTTCCCTTAATAAATCAATCAATCGATCATCTCCATACTCATCGCCTTTACTGTTTGTCACCTCAGTGACACCGTCTGTATAAATAATGAGGTAATCTCCACTCAATAATTGCACATTCTCCTGTTTATATTCACAATCTTTCAGGAATCCCAGAACCGGACCACCAACTTCCAGTCGTTGCACTTTACCACTTTTTGTTAAAATAATGGGTGGATTATGACCGGCGTTGGTATAAGTTAATTTATGAGTATTTTTATTAAATATTCCGAAAAAAAAGGTAGCAAAATACCCTTCAGCAGTAGTTTCGACAAGCAGATTATTTAACCGCGCAACCACCTCGACTACCGGATAAATTTCCTTTAATAGACTCTTGAAACCGGCATATAACACGGCCATCAGTATGGAGGCTGGTGCACCCTTGCCTGAGACATCACTGATCGTAATTCCAAGTTTCATACCTGACAAGCGAAAAATATCCAGAAAATCCCCCCCAACAATCCGGGACGGAATATTGCAAAAACTGATATTGATACCGGAAATCTCGGGTGGTCTTGTTGGAAGAAGGGCCTGTTGAACCTTGGACGCCACTACTAACTCGCTTTCCAGTCTCCTTTTCTGCAGAGCTTCTTCATATAATTGGGCATTCTCGATAGCTAACACCGCATGACTAGCAAAATTCATCAATAACTCCTTATCCGAAGGCGTAAAATGATTGATCTTATCGCTTTCCACAGCTATGATACCCAGAACTTTCTCACTATTCATTAAGGGTACCGTAAGCTGAGATTTAGTGGATTTTCTTACTTCAAAATATCTGGGTTCTTTACTGACATCATTAAGGAGACTTGCTTGTTGGTTTTCAATTACCAAACCATAAATACCCAAATCTAATTTTAAGGTAATTTGGTCGAGCACTTTCTTATCATAACCCCTTGTTACCATCCTTCGCAGGATTTTTTCTTTCTCATCCAATAAAAATATACCGGCAGCATCATAATTCACCAGCATATCTATTGAATCAATAATGGTTTCAAGAACTTCGTTCAGGTCCAGACTGGATGATATCTTTTTGCCAATCTCTAACAATAAAAAATTTTGAAGGGATTTTCGCTCAACCTCTGAATATAACATTCCATTTTCCAGAACATCCGCGGTTTTCTTTAACACTCGCTTGATCATTTGTCTGGGTTCGGAATAATACAGAAAATAGCCGAATGGTTTATCAAAAAGGAGGAAACCATTTATATCCTTATAACTCTGCAATGGATAAAAGTAGTAAAACTTATCCGTATCCGGTATACCCTTTAATGCGGACTGTAATTCGGGGACTTTACTCTTTAACTTTCCCAGAGTATGAAAATCTATATCATCCATGAAGATTTTATTCTGCCAGGTTTGCTTAGGAATTCTAATTAGATTAGGTAATTTTCCTCTAATATTGTTTTTCTCGAACAGTTCAAAATCGAGTCCCCACCGATAGTAAAAACTCCATGAATTTTCTGGAAATGTATGTTTGAGAAAATGAATAAATCCACTGATAACTGTCTGAAAATCCGTAAAAGAATTAAGCTTGACATTATATTCATTCATTAAGCGATTGGCAATAAATATCTTCCGATAGAAACTCTTATCAATGAAATTTCGAATTTTCCAGGTAATCTGTTCGTAAAAAAGGAGGGCAATAAATATAGTAATGAAAACTGCAAAAGAAGGATGACTTATACCAATAAGGAAATAGAGTCCATAATAAATTAAGATAAAAAAAAGTATTGATAACAGAGTCGTAAAAAATAACCTTAAAAACTTTTTAATACTTAAACGTAATTTCACAATAACCTCAGGAAAATAAAAGTTAAATATAGGTGATTCATCAGAATAAAATCAAGAAGATCAAAAAACCAATAGGAATGTCGGCTATTATTCACAAAGTCAGAAATTATTTGGAATATAAGGTCACTCAATTTTAACTTGAATATTATAAGGGAAACTCACTATACTCTTAACAAATTAAACATATAGTTATGAAAAAAATATTATCGAAATCTCAACTATATACGCTGCTGGAATCTATGCGCTTAATCAACTCAACACTGGATCTTGATGAATTACTATACATCATAATGCAGGAAATCACTGAGAATCTCAGTGCCGACCGTAGCACTTTGTATATTGTCGATGAGGAAAGAGGGGAGATTTGGTCAAAAATTGCTCAGGGTAATACTAAAATTGAGATAAGACAATCCATCGGTAAAGGAATTTCTGGTTATGTTGCTGAAACAGGAGAAACCATCAATATTATAGATGCATACCAGGATCACCGGTTCAATCCAGAATTTGACAAAAAAACTGGTTACAGAACAAAGTCTATTTTATGTATGCCTGTTTTTGATAAAATGAAAAAAATTATAGCAATTCTCCAGGTTTTGAATAAGAAAAATGGTTGTTTTACAAAGGAAGATGAAGCATTTACATCAGCTTTATCCGATCATATTGCTCTGGCAATTCAGAATGCCCAACTCTATAAGGAAGCATTAGAGCGACAAAAACTTGAAAAAGAAATAAACATCGCTGGCGAAATTCAACAGATGTTATTACCTAAAAATATACCAACTTCGCAACATTACGACTTCTTTGCATTTCATCAGCCTTCCAGAAGAATTGGCGGAGATTATTATGATTTTTTTTATGATTCTGAGTATCTTTACTTAGTTTTAGCAGACGTTGCTGGTAAAGGCATTCCCGCCGCTATATTAATGGCCAATCTACAGGCAACTACCCATAACTTATTAGAAAAATACCATTCAAATCCAGAGCTGGTAAAGGCAATTAATAAGCAACTTTATTCCGTGACAACCCCTGATAAATATGCTACCCTAGTTTGGGGTGAACTTGATACGCATAAACATATTTTTAAATACATCAATGCAGGAAATATTCCTCCTTTCTTATATCAAAGGGAAGAGATTGATATAACCATAAAAAACCTTTCTGAGGGAGGGATCCCCCTTGGGATGTTTCCTGAGGCTGATTTCACTGAAGGGTCTTTGGTACTAAAACCGATGGATCTTCTGCTCATTTGTTCCGATGGAATTACGGAAGCCCAGGATTTTAGAGGGAATATGTTTGAAGAGAGGCGCCTTCATAAAATTGTAAGCGATAATTTTCATCTTCATATCCAGGATATTGGTTCTGAAATCATCAAAAAAGTACAGGATTTTTCCAGAGATGGAATTTATGAAGATGATATTACCCTTATTTTATTGCGACGAAAGTAAAACGATTGTGTCCTATCTTGATTTAGAAATTTCCCGAGTTCTATTGTAAGGAAAAATATTCTAGTCATCTTTATACCTCCCGTCAAATTACCAAAATTACCTAATAATTCATTTATACTCTTCCGTATTCTTCCCAGCTTTTAATCATCAAATCTGATAATGAAGTTCTTGAAATAGCCTCAGCAAATCGCATTGCAAACTGTCGATTTGTTATTAATGGCACATTATAATCAACTGCTGTACGTCTGATCATATAATCATTAGTCAATTCAGTTTCCTGATAATTTTTGGGGATATTAATAACAAGATCTATTTTCCCATTTTTAATATAATCCAATGTATTGGGCTGTCTTTTTTCCAGTGGCCAATTTAAAATCTCAGCCGGTATTCCATTATTTATTAAGAACTTAGCTGTACCACGAGTAGCATAAAAAATGATGCCCATGTTCGTAAGCATCCGAACACTTTCCAGTAATTCAGCTTTGGATTCAATATTTCCTGATGAGAGCAATACTGATCGAATTGGTATCTTATAACCGACAGAGATCAATGCTTTTAAAAATGCTTCATCAAAATCATTTCCTAGGCAACCTACTTCGCCGGTGGAAGCCATTTCCACACCCAGGGTCGGATCCGCACCTTCCAGACGTGTGAAGGAAAACTGAGGGGCTTTAACACCAACATAATTGACATCAAAAAAAGAATTTTCCTTATCGGAAATGGGATGATTCATGATCACTTTTGTTGCAATTTCAATAAAATTCTGTTTGAGAATTTTCGAAACAAATGGGAAACTTCGTGAGGCGCGTAGGTTACATTCAATCACTTTCACTTCATTCTGCTTCGCAATAAATTGAATATTGAAAGGTCCATTAATATCAAGGGCAGCCGCAATTTGCCTGGAAATATGACGGATTTGTCTGATTGTCTCAAGATAGGTTCGCTGTGGTGGCAGAACAAGCGTTGCATCCCCTGAATGTACGCCGGCATTTTCAACATGTTCAGAAATCGCATGAACAATAATTTCTCCCTTGCGGGCAACTGCATCTAATTCAATTTCTTTAGCATTTTCTAAAAATTTGCTGATAACAATAGGATATTCAGGCGAGATTTCAACAGCCAATCTGAGAAATTGGGAAAGCTCGGTGTCATTTGACGCCACTGCCATGGCTGCACCACTTAAAACATATGAGGGTCGAACCAAGACAGGATATCCAATCTTTTTGGCAAAATCCTTGGCCTCCTCAATCGAATTCATTTCATTCCAGACCGGTTGGTCAATATTCAGACTGTCAAGTAGACTGGAAAATTTGTGTCGATTTTCTGCATTATCAATACGTCTTGGAGAGGTTCCCAGGATAGTAATCCCCGAATTTTCTAAATCGCATGCCAGGTTATTGGGAATTTGTCCTCCCATTGAAATGATCACACCCAGTGGATTTACTTTCTGGTAAATTTCCAAGACCGTTTCCAAACGAATTTCATCGAAAAAAAGCAAATCGAATTCATCATAGTCAGTACTGACAGTCTCCGGATTATAATTAATCATAATGGTTTGGTAACCTAGCTTCCTTAAAGTTATACCTGTATTCACTGCGCACCAGTCAAATTCCACCGAACTTCCAATACGGTAAGATCCAGAGCCCAGAATGATGACAGCATTATCGGTTTTAAATTCAAGATCATCATATTCACCATTATAGGTGAGGTATAGATAGTTTGTATAAGCCGGGTATTCTGCCCCAAGGGTGTCTATTTGTTTCACCACCGGTTTTATGCCCATTTTTTCCCTGTATTCACGCACTTCCCGCTGACTGCAGTTTATGATGGATCCAATTTGTTTGTCCGAATATCCAGCTTGCTTTGCTTCTAGCATAAGTGAGGCAGGAACAGCTTTATTTTTATATCTGATCAGCTCTTTCTCAATTTCTACTACTTTAGCAATTTTTTGTAAAAACCAGCTATCTATATGCGAAAGTTTATGAATATCATCTATGGCATATCCCTCTTTAATGGCTTGTACCACTGCAAATATTCTTTCCTCGGTCGGTTTTCTTAATTCCTTCCTGAGATTTGTGATATTCATGTTCTGATTAGCCACTAGACCATGAGAACCTGTTTCAAGCATTCTCAATGCTTTCTGAATAGCCTCTTCAAACCTCCGGCCAATGGCCATAACTTCTCCAACTGATTTCATCCCCGAGCCAATATGCCTGGATACTTTGCGAAATTTCCGTAAATCCCAACGGGGAATCTTTACCACTACATAATCTAAAGACGGTTCAAAAAAGGCCTTGGTCACTTTTGTGATCGAGTTGGGTAATTCATGTAGTCCATAACCTACCGCTAGTTTTGCAGCAATAAGTGCCAGTGGATAACCAGTAGCCTTTGATGCCAGTGCTGAACTTCTAGAGAGTCGAGAGTTCACCTCAATCACCCGATACTCTAATGATTCTGGGCTTAAGGCATATTGAATATTACACTCCCCTACTATACCCAGATGTCGTATTACTCTTATCGCCACTTCTCGCAGGAGATGATATTCACGATTTGATAAGGTTTGACTGGGTGCAACTACAATACTCTCACCAGTATGAATACCCATCGGATCGAGATTCTCCATATTACAGACGGTAATACAATTGTCATATTTATCTCTTATTACTTCATATTCAATTTCTTTCCATCCTTCCAGGTATTCTTCTACCAAAATCTGATTAGTATAAGAAAAGGCTTTTCCCGACAGTTTCCTCAATTCTTTTTCATTACGGCAAACCCCCGAACCTAACCCTCCCAGAGCATAAGCAATACGGATAATGACCGGATAACCAAGATCTTTGGCTATATCGACTGCTTCTTCAATGTTTTCTGCAGCTTTACTGCGAGGGACTTCGACCGGAATTTCTTGAAGACGTTTAACAAATAAATCTCGGTCTTCTGTTTCAATAATGGTTTTAATTGGTGTCCCAAGAACTTCCACTCCATACTTCTCAAGAACACCTTTTTTATAGAGATCAATACCACAGTTGAGGGCTGTTTGACCACCAAATCCCAATAGTATTCCATTTGGCCGTTCTTTGGCGATAACCTTTTCTACAAAATCAGCCGTCACTGGCAAAAAATAAACTTGATCTGCAAGATGATCAGAGGTTTGAATAGTTGCAATGTTTGGATTAATAAGGATTGTATAAATTCGCTCTTCTTTGAGAGCTTTTATGGCCTGACTGCCTGAGTAATCAAATTCACCGGCCTCACCAATCTTAAGAGCAGAGCTTCCTAAAATAATGACTTTATTAATATCTTTATTCATACTCTAACCAGCTTAAAAAATTCATCAAATAAATATTCAGAATCTACTGGCCCTGGGGATGCTTCCGGATGAAACTGGACACTCCTGAATCTGCCTGAAATGTGTTTGATTCCTTCATTGGTCTGATCGTTTAAATTCAGAAACCACGGTTCCCAATCATTTGGTAAAGTCGTATTATCCACAGCAAATCCGTGATTTTGAGAAGTAATAAGACATCGATTGGTACCTACCTCAATGACTGGTTGATTCTGACTTCTATGGCCATATTTCAGTTTATATGTATTGGCACCTATCGCCAGTCCCATTAATTGGTGTCCTAAACAAATGCCAAATACCGGGATGTCTCGCATGATAGTATGCCTGATTTGAAAAATCGTTTGACGACACATCTTCGGATCTCCAGGACCATTTGATACTAATAGTCCATCAAAATCAATTTCACTTAAGTCATAATTCCAGGGTACTCTTATCACCTGAACATGTCTGGCAACCAAGTCATGGATAATACTGGTCTTACATCCGCAATCCAATAAAATAATTCTGGTTTTTCCTTTGCCATATTTAATTGGCTTTGAAATGCTTACTTTTTCAACCAAGTTATCAAGATTTGGATCATAAAAATCTAGATTGTCATTATCAAACTCAATTTTACCCAGCATTGTCCCTTTTTCTCTTAACTTCTTAGTCAAAGTACGAGTATCAATACCATAGAGTGCAGGGATATCGTATTTATATAACCATTCTGATAAACTTTGCCCCGAGTTCCAGTGGCTATATTCTTGAGAATAATCAGACACCAATAAACCAGTTATCTGGATTTTTTCTGATTCAAAATATTTAGACAAATCGGATTTCTCATTTTCAACAGGTACTCCATAATTTCCGATTAAAGGGTAGGTTAAAGTCAATATTTGACCTTTATAAGATGGATCAGTCAACGTTTCGGGGTATCCTGTCATACCGGTATTAAAAACCACCTCACCTGCATTTGACCTCGTAAAGCCAAAGGAGTATCCATTAAAAATAGCTCCATCTTGTAGAATAAGTCTTCCCTTCAATGGTACCGAATGAGTAGATTTTTCTAATTTCATACTAATTTACATTATTATGAATTTTTCTTTAATAAATGAATACTATAATGAAAAATTATGTTTAAAGGAAGGAAAATTTAATAATAATCGTGATGGATCATCAATATTCCCTTTGATAATATTTATCAAAGATTTTTTCAATCTTTTTCTCTTCTTTTGTTAATATATTCTCCTTGTTATTTTTCATTTTGATAATTTTATCAAATTTTACATCTGCTAATTGTGAAAGTTCTTGTTGATCCAACCGATCTCTTTGATCATATTCTAGAATTTCCACGATTTTATTTAAAGGAACTTTCCTAAAAATAGCTATTATTTCTGGATCAAATGACTCTCCTTTTTCTTGCTCAAGTACCGCCCAAACTTTTTCCACCGGCTCTCTGTCCCGGTATTGTCTACGTGAAGTAAGGGCATCAAATACATCCGCAATGGCAAGAATTCGCCCACCCAAAGGAATCTCTTGAAATTTCAGACCATCAGGATAGCCTTTACCATTTATCTTTTCATGATGGGTGGAGGCAATCTCAGGAACATTCTTAAGGTTCCGTGGAAAGTGAATACTACTCAAGATCTCTCTGGTAACCGCCGGATGTCTTTTGATTTGAATAAATTCAGTATCAGTCAGTTTTCCTGCTTTAAACAAGACCGACTCCGGGATACACAGTTTCCCAATATCGTGCAATAGTCCCGCAAAGCGTAGTTCTTCACAGCAATTCTCTTCCATTTGTAATTGATGGCATATCGCTAAAGTATAGAGTGTCACTCGCCTTGAATGTCCAGCTGTAATGTAGTCACGGGTATCAAGTGTAGCGGAGAGGGTTTCTACAAAACTATTCAATGATTCCACCTGTTCTTCATAAAGCAGAGAGTTTTCAACGGTGGTGGCTGTTATTTGAGAAATTGCCCCCAACAATTCCTCATCACTTTTTAAAAAAACACCTTCCTTCTTATTTAAAACCTGAAATACACCAATAATAAGTCCTTCTCGATTCTTAAGTGGCATTGTGAGCATATTTCTGGTATGATACCCGGTCTTTTTATCAATTTCGGGATTAAATCGGTGATCCTTATATGCATCTGAAATATTCAAAATTTCTCCTGTGGTTGCCACATAACCCGCAATTCCTTTCTCTGCGGGAAAACGAATTTCTTTTCCTTTTTCAATCCCCATAGCTACAATAGACCATAACTCGTTCTTATCCTCGTCCAGGATAAAGACAGTACAGCGATCAGCTTGCAAAATACGCGCAACTTCTTCCATAGTATAAAAAAGGAGTTTATCTAACTCCAGATGAGCTTGAAGATTTTCTGCAAGATGCAGCAGAACCTGGAGACGCTTATTCTCTTCCCTGAGTTGATTAACCTCCTTAACATTTATATTATGAGTCGTTTTTTCCTTCGACTTCTTCATAGTCTATATCCTCTATATCATCAGTATCATATGTTCTTATTTTCTGTTTTGGTTTTCCTTTAATCTCTGTCTGAGTAGGGAATAAAAATTGAATAAATTTCTTCCCAATTTTATAGATTAAATAAAACAAGATCGCGAATAATATAAGTCTAATCACTACAACACACCTTTATCAAAATCGAAACTCACCAATTTCTTTCCACTACGGTGTTTACTGATTTCGAGTAGAATTTGACCAAGATGATTTAAATTATTTACAAAATCCAAATTCTCTGTATTAATTATCAACAAAGGGGTGGCGGTGTAATTCCAGAAATATTCCTCGTATAAATTATTTAAGGCATTTATGTAATCATCCTTGATATTTTTCTCATAAGGTCGACCGCGTTTTCGAATATTATAAATCAAACGTTTAGACGAGGCTTTTAAATAAATAGCTAAATCAGGTTTTATAACTCTTTTTTCAAGAATGCGAGCAAGCATATCATACAGCTTCATTTCTTTTTCGTTCAAGTTAAGAGTTGCAAATATTCTATCCTTTACGAACATGTAATCAGTAACAATTCTTCTTTCGAACAAGTCGTATTGCATGATCTGTTCCTGTTGGCGGTATCGGCTCAAGAGAAAAAATATCTGGGTTTGAAAGGCATAGTGTTGAGGATCTCGATAGAAGTCTTCCAGAAAGGGATTATCTTCAAACTCCTCTAAAACTAACCTTCCACTCAATTCCCGATGGATTAGATGTGCCAAAGATGTTTTGCCAGCACCGATTGCACCTTCAATAGAAACATAATGTAAATGATCAAAGTTCAATTCCATTTGGATACCAATTCTTTTCAATCATTACAACATTCGTATTATCTTTACATTCTTCCAGAATTTGCCATATTTTCAAAGTATGAAGAGGTGGAAGATAATCTGGAGCAACATCCACTAAAGGTTTTAGCACGAATTTCCGATTGTGAAAATCCGGATGAGGAACGGTTAATTTTTTGCTCTCCATAACTTCCCTATCATAAAATATGATATCAAGATCTATTTCTCGTGGTCCCCATCTTCGACGTTGTTTTCTGCCTATAGTTTTTTCAATTTCCTTCAGTTTGTCCAATAGAATTTTAGGTTTTAATTCAGTTTCAAGAATAACAACCGAATTAAAAAAATCAGGTTGCTCCTTGTAACCATAGGCTTCACTCCTATAAAGAGGTGCAATAGATAGAATTTTCCCAAATGTGATGAACTTTTTTAGAGCCCTAATAAAGTTCTCTCTCCGGTCTCCTAAATTTGAACCAAGGGCAATACAGACTTTAGCCATTTTCCGAGATTTTTTTTATATGTTCAACCTCAACATTATCCATAAATCCATTTAAAGGAACATTTGGTTTGCGCACTCGAATCTGGACTGCAGTAACGGGAAAATTTTCAAGAATTTCATCAGCAATTCGATCAGCTAAAGTTTCCAGTAAGGTAAATTTATAATTACTAAAAATATGGTTCACTTTCTGATATACTGCTTCAAAATTCACAGTTTCTTTGAGATCATCAGTTTTAATTGCTTTAGTAAAATCGCAATTCAATTCTATGTCTACTTGAAACTTTTGCCCTAACTCTCGCTCTGCCTGATAATATCCATGGTGAGCATAGAAGATCATATTATTCAATCTAATTTTACCCATTGTAGCTCTCTTCCTCGGTGCTTACTTTTATTTTTTCCGGTTTAGGTACAGGATATTGCCCATTAAAGCAAGCATAACAAAATTCCGATGGTTGTTTGACGCAATCTCGTAAGTCCTCAATATTCAAATATTTTAGAGAATCGACTTCCACATACTCTTGAATATCATTTAAGCTCATATTGTTAGCAATTAATTCCTCCCTTAAAGGTGTGTCAATCCCATAAAAGCATGAGTATTTTACGGGTGGGGAACCTATCCTCAGATGAACTTCCTTTGCACCTGCACCTTTAATCATTCTTACGATTTTTCGGATGGTAGTTCCTCTTACTATTGAATCGTCCACAACTACCACTCTTTTGTCGTTAAAAAAATCCTTTAATGGATTAAATTTCTGTCGAACCGACTCATCTCGTAGATATTGATCAGGACGTATAAATGTTCGGCCCACATAGTGATTCCGAATGAGTCCAAAATTGAAGGGAACCCCTTTTGCATTAGCGTAACCAAGTGCAATAAAGTTTGCTGAGTCAGGTACCGGAATTACCACATCGGCATTAAAAGTATCATAACTGGCAAGCTTTGCTCCAATTTTTTGACGAACATCATAGACATATTCATCAAATTGAAAACTATCCGGGCGTGCAAAATAAATTAATTCGAATATACATTGGCTCAATGTTTTAGGTTTTTCATTAAATAACAAATCTGATTGTGGTGAAGAAATTAAACCATCCTGGGTCACCTGAACGATTTCTCCCGGAAATACCTCCCTTATCCTGTCGGGAAGTAAGATATCCAGGGCATGAGTCTCAGAGGCTACTGCAACATCACTATTTATTTCCCCAATAAATAAAGGGCGAAATCCGTGCTCATCTCGAAAAATATAAATAGAATTCCTGGTAAGAAACACGCTGGAATAAGCACCTTTCACCTTCCTCATTAATAATCGAATAGCATCAGGAATTGAGAGACCCTCACGTTCATGTTGATAAACCAGAAAACGTCCAATCAACTCTCCATCATTATTAGAAGAAAGATGTACCCCTTTCCTCAAGAGCCACTCGGCGATCTGTTCATAATTTACAATGTCGCCATTGCTTGCTATTGCATAAATAGGTCCACTTAAGGTTTCTATAATATAAGGTTGGGCATTTGTCAGTATAGAACTCCCCCGGGTGGGATACCTTACCTGACCAATGGCAATATTTCCATTGAAATCTCGTAATTTTTCCGGTGAGAATACTTCCTTTACATAGCCCATGGCTTTATGCACTCGTAGCACCTTGCCATCGGAAACAGCAATGCCACAACTTTCTTGACCCCGGTGTTGTTCAGAATACAGGGATAACATGACCTGTCCTGCAACATTAGCTTTCAAACGGGAAAAATAAGCAGCTACACCACACATAATCTAAATTTATTAAAAATACCTAAAAACGTTACAAAACTTAACATTTAATAAAAATATAAGCAAGATGTTTTCAGATCAACACAATACCTATTATACATCTACCATAAAGGAAATAATTTAACTCATAATTATCTAATTTAGATTCAAGAAATGAAAATTTGCAGGTATGTTTTTCAATACGATATAAAGGCTAATTCTTATTACGTTTATACGAATTAAATTTGAAAAGGCCATTCCGCTTTGGGAAACTGACTTTTTATTCGATTATCTTTCGCCAAACCATACCCTATTGGTAATTCCTGAAATTTTACCACTACTTGATTTATACAACCTGAACCATTATCTAAGGGAAGTCGGTTAACAAATTTTTCTAAATCCTGCAATGTTTCAAGATTAATAATATTTTTATATACCTCAGTTCCAAATAGATGTATCCCTTCAGTGCTTAATTTACCGATATGTTTCATTTTTTTTGCAAATTTCAATCCGATCTTTATCGGTTTGGACCTGAATTGAAAATCAGCAATACTCTGGGTGAAAATAGATATTTCATTATTGCAGAAGTATTTATAATTAGAGAATATATCCCGCTCGATTCCAAAATGAGCAGAGAAATAATCCAGGTATTTTTTCACCGGTGAAGTTTTATCAGAAAGAGATAAGAGAGGGAAAGGAGTCTTATACTTCAGGTAATTAATATTTTTCACTTTTCCAATTTTTTTTATCTTAGCAATAAAAAATCCCTCTGTCTGGTTCTCAAATGGGTATAATCTTCTTGTGTGAAGTAAGCTTTTGTCAAATTTTTTTCCACCAAATTCAATTAATCCAGGTCTTGTTTTCAACTCATCAAGTCTGAAAGGAATAACCTCCACAGGAAATTCATTCAAGGCAAATTTAATAATCTCTTCATTCTCTTGAGGAGTCAAGGTGCAGGTTGAGTAGACTAACAAACCACCAGGCTTCAATGCTTTAATGGCACTTGATATAAGAGCACGTTGACTCGATGCCAATCGATCACAATGTTTTGGTGTCCACCAACTTAATACTTCCGGTGACTTATGGAGAGTACCCAAACCAGAACAGGCCGGATCCAGTAGAATTTTATCAAATATCTCAAAATAATGTTTACCAATACTTTCTCCATAAGTTTTAACAACCGCGGTGTTCAGAATGCCCATTCTCTGCAGATTATTAATCAAAGAACGTAATCTTTTCTGGACAATATCATTCGCCAGAATCATACCCTCATTGTTCATCATTATCGCCATCTGGGTAGTCTTTGATCCAGGAGCTGCGGATACATCCAGAACACATTCTCCTGGTTGCGGATCTAATATTCGAGGAGGAATCATTGAAGCAATATCCTGCACATAAAAATGACCTAAAAAATGAGACAGACTCTTGCCAATGGGAAAAGGTTGATATGTTAAACGAAAGATATCACTAAATCCCGGAAACTCTTCCAGTAAAAAACCCTGTTCTTCTAAAAATCCCTTTAACTTATAAACATCTCCCTTGATCGAATTAAAACGGATAGTGTGCGGGAGTTGTTCACCTATACTGTCAAAAAATTTCGATTTTTCATCACCGAGGATATTACCAATCAAATGATCGAGTTCCCGTGAGGGTTTATAAGTCATGGATGATGAAATCCTATAGTGTTTAAAATTTATATATCACCGTAAATCCTAAGTGAAGATCGTGATAATACTTTTACTTCCGGTCTACATAACTGAACCAGAAGTTTACCAATATCATGCGGATTGACCCATTTTTGGTAATCTTCATCTGGCATTGATCTGCGATTCACGGGAGTATCAATAATACTTGGTAATAAACAATTCACCTGGATATGATAAGGTTTACCCTCATTCGCTAAAACTTTTGTTAAAGCCAGAACGGCAGCTTTGCTTACAGAATACGCCCCCATCTTTGATGGAAACTCTTTCGCTGTTTTGGCTGATACCATAAATATTTTTCCACTGCACTGTTTCCTCATTAGCTGAAAAGCTGCTCTGGAACAAAGAAATGCACTATTTAGGTTTAAATCCAATAAAAAGTTCCATTTTCCCATTGGCGTATCGGCTATCTCCTCTCCCATCCAGAAACCACCCACAAGATGTATGAAAACATCGAGACGCTTAAATCTTGATTGAAATCCTTGAAAAAAAGTTTTAACCTCCTTCTCAACCGTGAGATCTGCCTTTACACCCACAATTTTTTGTTTGTTACTCACATATTTATTAAGGTTAGAAAATTTATCATCATCGCGATAATTTGTATATATATTCGCATCACATTTAACAAACTCTGTAATAACTGCCTTACCTAGAAAACCTGTTCCACCAGTAATAATAATATTAAAATTTTTTAATTCCTGTCCCATAAGCTATTCTCCCCATTAACAGCCCCTAATATAACTGATTATCAAATGTTATTCTATAACATCATAAAATAGATCATAAGAAAAATTTTATACGAGAAGAACTGATACAGTGGCGATATCATTTTCATAGATCAGTGTGTGAGAATAAATAAAATTCTTCTTTTCCAAAAATAGATTAAGATAGAATTATTTTAACATCGGTATCGAACTAGAATGAATATTTGGCCAAATGGTTTGATTTGCATCAAAGAGGTGATAATACTAAAGAGACAAAACAGTATGATATAATACTAATTTAGCTATTTGAGATTCAGAAATAAAATGTTACGAAACAAAAAAATATCACTAACATAAAGAACAATTTGTTGCGGATATTTTTTGTTCAAGCTTATTTATATCCGTATGAACATTTTGCCAGCTAACTGTTGAACTAATCCCATCAATTCCAACGTTAACAAGCCGGATAAAACCGTGGAAGGGGTTTCTTTTAGCACTACTACCAGATGATCAATATGTATTGGATCATTAGATAATTTCTCAAGTACCCTTTTTTCCAACTCATTTAAATTATCAGGTATAGGCTTCGATTGGGCTGACTTCAGAGGAGATATTTCTCCAATTTCTTCCAAAATATCATCAACTGATTGCACCAGCTTTGCACCTTCTTTTATTAATTTATTACATCCTCTGCTTCTGGGACTGTTAATATTACCAGGTATGGCAAATACTTCTCTGTTTTGATTTAAGGCAAAAAGAGCACTTATAATTGCACCGCTTTTTTCACCTGCTTCAACAACTAAAGTACCGAGTGATAAACCACTAATAATTCTATTGCGTCTTGGGAAATTCATTGCATCAGGTCCCGTTCCTACCAGATATTCTGAGACAATATAACCCTGTTTCGGTATCTGTTGATATAGTGGCTTGTTCTCTGGTGGGTAGCAGCGATCAATCCCGCAACCTAATACCGCAATAGTATCACCATTATGGTGGAGGGACGTACGATGGGCAATGGAATCAACACCTCGGGCAAGTCCACTTACAATAGTAAAATCATGTGAAATTAGCTGTCGAACTATTTCTGCAGTTATTATCTTACCATAACTGCTTGGCGTACGCGTGCCTACTACCGCAATACTCCGCTCATGTTGTTCTTTAATAGTTCCCTTATAAAATAGTATGACAGGAGCATCAGATATTCTTTTCAGTAAATTAGGATAGTCTTTATCCCATATGGTAATATAATCAATCTGATGTTTTTTAATCAGCTCAACCTGGTTTTGAGCGACTGCAGGTTGCCCTCCTGATTTAATCAGATCAGCTAATTTATAATCTATACCCTCTACCTTCACAAGTTTTTGAACAGGTGCTTTAAGTATCTGTTCAACATTCCGGAAAACAGTCAAGAGCCTACGAATTCTTCCTGGTCCGATATTAGGTATGGTATTAAGGAACAACAAATCATATAATGAAGGAATCTTTTCTGTCATATTAGAACAATCTTTCAATTATCAATTTCATACCCTTACAAGGAGGCAAGTATTTTCCAGATTGACCATTTTAAAGAATCCAAACCGTCTCCTTTCAAGGATGAGATAGAAATAACAGGTAAATCGAAGCTGTTTTTATATGCTTTTGCATAATTTTTTGACCAGATATCTTTTTTAGTTAATACTATGAGATACGGTTTATTTAATAAATCTTTGTGGTATTTTTTGAGTTCTGATTGAAGAACTTCCAAGGTTGATTTGGGATCATCCTGAGTAGGATCAATCAGATAAACAATCATGCTTGTCCTCTCAATATGGCGTAAAAACTGAAGACCCAATCCTTTTCCCTGATGTGCGCCCTCGATAAGTCCGGGGATATCGGCCATTACAAAACTCTTAAATTCTTCAACACCTACTATACCGATATTTGGTTGAAGGGTAGTGAAAGGGTAATCTGCAATTTTTGGCCGGGCGGCGGATAATTTGGAGAGTAAAGTCGATTTTCCAGCATTTGGCTTCCCAACCAGACCTACATCTGCCAGTAATTTCAGTTCTAGAATGAGTGTCCGCTCTTCTCCGGGCTCTCCCACTTCCCATTCCCGAGGCGCCTGATGAGTAGGAGTAACAAATCGGGCATTACCTCTCCCTCCCTTACCACCCCTAGCGGCAATAAAAGTATCAGTAGAATTTGCAAGGTCTGCCAACACTTCTTCACTTTCAGCGTCCTTTACTACTGTACCCAGGGGAATTTTCACAATAATATCTTCCGCTGCCCGCCCGTGGCGATTTTTCCCCATTCCATGCTGACCATGACGTGCCACATAATGTTGCTTATATTTAAAATCAATCAGGGTATGTAAATGAGGATCAACCACAAACACAATACTGCCACCACGCCCTCCATCTCCTCCATCAGGTCCTCCTTTATCAACATGTTTCTCACGCCTGAAACTACAGGCACCACTCCCCCCCTGACCGCCTATTACATAAATCCTGGCTAAATCAATAAACATTTTCTTAATTCTACAACTAAATGTATGGGATTTAATGGATTATAAGGAAATCACTTTTTTTAATCAAGAAAAAACTTACAAGCAATCATTTCCACCATTATTTTATTTTTAACTTTTAAATATGTATAATTTCAATAAATATTTAGAATAACAGATAATTGTTTTTATAAAAATGAATCAGGAACATAAAGATTTCTACCAAAAAATTCGCCTGCAGGTAAAAAATTGGATTCAAAAAAAATCTAATAAAGACTCTCGCTGGGCCGAATTTATCTTATTGGCACCAGATATTTTCCATTTATTATGTAAATTAATAGCCGATTCTGAAGTTCCATTATCTAAAAAGGCGAAACTTGGTGCTGCTATTGCCTATTTCATATCACCTATTGATTTTCTTCCAGAGGCAATTTTGGGTCCAGTAGGGTATCTTGATGATATTGCAATCGCAGCTTATGTGTTGAATGACCTGATAAATGAAATTAACCCCCAAATTATTATCCGCAATTGGGCAGGCGAAAGAGAGATTCTAGATCTCATAAAAACTATTCTGATCAATTCAGACAAGATACTGGGAAGTGGCCTATGGGCTAAAATCAGGAAAAAATTTTAGGATAGCATTCTTAGCTAGATAGATTGCCATATGTAAATTATATACAATTTTTTTAAAAAGGACCCAAGATCTATTTCATTTTTCAGAAATATTGAAACCTGCAGGAGACATATATGCGAGTCGAATTATATTCATGGGGTGGAGCAGAAGAAGTAACCGGTTCAAAACATTTCCTGGAATTAAAAGATAAAGTCTTCATGATTGATTGCGGTGCCTTTCAGGGAAAGAGGGACGAAGCAGACCATAAAAACAGAACCTGGCCATTTAATGTGAAAAATATAGATTCAATGATCTTAACACATGCTCATTATGATCATTGCGGACTGGTACCCATACTGCCCATGAAAGGATTTATAGGAAATATCCATACCACTCCTGCCAGTCGTGATCTGGCCAGCCTTATTATGATGGACTCTGCGCATATTCAAGTAAGAGACATAGAATTCTTAAATAAACGGGCAAGAAAGAAAGGTGAGTCGTTTGAAAAAAAGCCACTCTATACGGAAGAGGATGTGGTAAAATGCCTGGATCATTTTATCACCATTTCTTACCATCGTCCTTTTTACCTTCTAGACGGTATCAAGGCAATTTTTTATGATGCCGGACATATTCTTGGATCAGCAATTACCCACTTGGAACTAAATCATAACGGTCAACAAATGTCCATTGGTTTTACCGGTGATCTTGGACGAAAAAATCTTCCCATCTTGAGAGATCCCGAGTATATTCCTGCGGTTGATTACCTAATTTTAGAGAGTACGTATGGAGATCGACTACACGATCCTATTGAACTGGTGATGGATCAACTTACTGACGTAATAAATCGAACTATTGAGCGAGGGGGGAAAATTATCATTCCATCTTTTGCGATGGAGCGGACTCAAGAACTGGTTTACTATATGCACCTCCTGAATGATCAAAGCAGAATACCTAAAATACCCGTTTTTGTTGACAGTCCCATGTCTACTAATGCCACGTCCATATTTCGGGTTCATCAGGAGTGTTATGATGAAGAAACCAGACAGGCCTTTCTGAACCATCATAAAAATCCTTTTGGTTTCAACGAACTTCGTTATATCACCAATCAAGAAGAGAGTAAAGAGCTTAACGCCTATAAGGAACCTTGTATAATTATCTCTTCTTCAGGAATGTGCGAAGCGGGCCGAATATTGCACCACCTCATTCATAATATTGAAAACAAAAAGAATACTATTCTCATTGTGGGATATATGGCGGAAAATACTCTGGGAAGAAGAATTCAAGAGAATCATCCAAAAGTAAAAATATTCGGAGATTTTTATAAATTAAGAGCCGAAGTCATTACTTTGAATACCTTTAGTGCTCATGCAGACTATAATGATATATTGGAATATGTATCGAAATTAGATTATCATAAATTAAAAGAAATTTTTCTGGTCCATGGCGAAAAAGGGGCTCAAGACCACCTGAAAAAACTTTTAGAGGAAAAAAATTATAAAGTTTCAATTGTAAAAGCTGGTCAAAAATATAGCTTGCAAGTTTAAAGTAATCTATACTGTGGGTAAATACTTGGAAGACTAACTGGAACAGTATAGAATTCATATTTAATCTCCATATTATCCAGCTTGCCCAAATCGCGAGAAACAAAATGTACATACATTCTATTCATCTTCGATAACCACTGCAGTACCATAAGCCAATATTTCAGAGGCGTTCTGCATTATATAAGATGTTGTAAACCTAACATTTACAATGGCATTTGCTCCCAATTCCTCAGCATCTGCTATCATCCTATCAATTGATTGTTCACGAGCTTCTGCAATCAGCTTAGTATATTCTTCAATCTCACCACCTACAATACTCTTAAAAAAAGCAAGAATATCTTTTCCCAGATGTCGAGCACGGATGGTGTTTCCCTTAACGACTCCCAGAATATCAGCAATTCTTTTTCCCGGAATATTTTCAGTATTGGTAACAATCATCGGATGACCTCCTTGTATTTATCATGTTTTCGAACCATAATTTTTTCTCTAAGTACAGAAACAAATAGCACAACAAATCCCAAGGTTAAGGCTAAAATTCCAAATTTTTCAAAGGCGTTTAAATGAAATGAACCTATAACATCCAGGATAAAATGATAAACAGCAATCCCCAGTAGAATTATGGCACCTACGGATATTAGTATCCAGCTAATACCTCGTTCCAGACGATTATAAAGGTGACGCCAGTATTCATCCCAAGCCATATCTGGAAAAAGTTTGTTTTTCATTTCTTTACTCACCTCCTTTATATTTTTCATTTCTTCCATACTTTTCTGACAATGAGAACAATTACTTATATGGGATAGCAATATCTCTCGATCTTCTGCTGATATTTCATTATCAACATATTGAACAATTAAAATTCCAAATTCTTTACAATTACGATTACTCAATGTTCTTGTATTCATTTAAAATATGTGCCAAATTTTTTCTTGCATTATATAAGCGTGACATAACTGTACCTAATGGAATACCCAATATATCGCTGATCTCTTTGTAGCTAAATTCCTCAATGTCTCTAAGTAACACAATTTCCTTCTCATCCTTATTCAATTTCCGAATCCCCCACCATAATATTTCCATTTTCTCACTATTTTCCGGATGGGTGATTAAACCAGGGATAGTAATTGTATCATTATCAATATTTAATAAGTAGTCTGAAAATACAACTCTTCTCTTCCGATATCTCTTTATATAATTAAAACAAAGATTTTTAACAATAATATACAACCAACCCTTAAATGGTCTATTTTGATCAAATTTCTTAATATTTCGAAAAACGCGGATAAACGCCTCCTGGGACATATCGAATGCTACATCCCTATCCTCTAACCAATAATAAGCCATCGAATAAACATCTTTGTAATATTTGTTTGCTAATTGACAAAGAGCGTCTTTTGAACCATTCTGACATTGACTAATTAACTCATCATCACCCATCACAATCTCTTCATTCCTATCACTTATGCTATATAAAATTACCCAACAAAAACCGATTTATTCAATTCTTTAAGAAATTTACCTAAAAAAACATGACGGAGGGTCTGGATTCATTACTGTACAACTATAAGATCTTTGAGCTGTTTAAAAGTTTTATCGCCTATTCCTTTAACTCTCTTTATTTCCTCAATTGTTTTAAATGACCCATGCTCCTGGCGATATTGTACAATACGATCAGCCATCTTGGGTCCAATCCGAGGTAAATTCTGCAATTCGATGTCATCTGCTAAATTAATATTGATAGGAAATTTCTTTTTTTTTATTATTATAACAGGATCTTCTACCAACTTAGAAGAGTCAAAGGTACCCATAGCGAGGAGACTGTCTCTTTTTCTGATAAAATGAGCATTCAATTGATCAAAATTAACCTTAGTTTGATCTAAAAATAACACATCAATGTAATGATAGCTTAAAGAAAGGCCCAATACGAATATAATAAACCAGAGACCACGCAATTGTGCTTTGGTGAAATGCATGCTATTAAAGTTTGGTTTAACCAACTCCGCAATAAAAAGAAGACAAATTAATATATTACTAATTATTTATTAGATCAACTTGTCTTGAGAAAAAGTATAGCATCATTCTCAGCATCACACCAACGCGAGAAAAAGAGAAATTACATATTATCAATAACAGATTTTAATTTCTTTTGAATTGCTTTGGCAACCTCTGCCAATTGTGGATTATTAACCGCTTGCATAGAGGCGATTGGGTCAATTGCCGCCACAATTGTATCCCCATGATCATTTACATAGACAATAACATTACAGGGAAGCATTAATCCAATTTGTTCCTCATGTTGCAATGCTTTATACGCTGAAGGCGGATTACAAGCACCTAATATTTTGTATGGCTTAAAGTCAACATCAAGTTTCTTTTTGAGAGTTTGTTTGACATCGATTTCTGTTAAAACACCAAATCCTTCTTTCTTTAATTCTTCGGTAACCTTCTTGATGGCATCATTATAGGATAGATCGACCTTCTTAGAAAATCCATAGTTTTTGCTTAACAATGCTTTCTCCTTTCAAGCTTTTTCAATTTAAATGCATATAATGTTACAAAGTTACAGGTACTATTCGATAGTCATTGAAAAAGAAATATTTCGGAAGATTACTAACATAATATTTTTACAACATAGAGACTATTTCTAAAATTCAAATGAATATTAAGTCTTTCGATCCTAGTGGAGTAAAAGCTAAGTAAAAAGTGTTTTAGTAAAATGGTTAATGATAAATAATAAAGTAGTAGAATCCGGTTGGTTCCATTTTGAGAAAAAGACAAATTGTGAAGGAGCCAATCTTAGTATGAAATTGAAGCCAGGTATTAAATAGCTTTAACTGGCACTCCGTAGAGTTCTTAATCCGTTGAAGATAACAATCAAACTAGCTCCCATATCAGCAAATACCGCCATCCAAAGCGTCGCCAAACCTGGTATGGCAAGAGCAAAGAAGGCTGTTTTCAGTAAAATTGCAATAAAAACATTCTGTTTAATAATTTTTACTGCCTTCCGACTTAATTTTCTCAGATAGGATAATTTTGTTAAATCGTCATTAAGAAGAGTAATATCGGCAGTTTCCATCGCCGTATCGCTACCAGAAGCACCCATAGCGATGCCCATTGTTGCTGCCGCTAAAGCTGGTGCATCATTGATACCATCTCCTACCATAACGATAAATTCATATTCATCCTTCAATTCTTTTATTGCAGCAACTTTATCCTCAGGTAATAGCGCTGCTTGAAAATCATCAATTCCAATTTTCTTAGTAATTGCATGAGCAGTAATATTATTATCCCCTGTTAGCATAACTAACTTTTTTACACCATTATTATATAATTCTTGTAAAGCTAATCGCGCATTTTCTCGTACCTCATCTGAAAGCGCAATAATACCAATAATTTTCTGCTCATTTCCTACTAATACCGCAGTGAATAGACGGGTTTCAATTTTTTCCAATTCAGAATGTACACCCTGGACACACCATCCCTTTTCCTCAAAGAGTCTATGATTCCCAATAAAATATTTTTTCCCATTCAAAATAGCACTCGCTCCCTTTCCAATGAGAGACTGAAAATTTTCAACAGATTTCAACTCTACATTAATTTTCTTCGCATAATCAACAATTGCTTCACCAATTGAATGTTCTGATTGCCTCTCAATGGAAGCAGCTATTTGAATTACTTTTTTCTCATCATTACCATTTATTGGAATCACATAATGGACGGATGGTTTACCATAAGTCAATGTACCTGTTTTATCAAAAGCCATTACTTTCATCTTAGTAAAATTTTCCAGATAGGTTCCGCCTTTAATCAAAATCCCCTGACGAGCTGCATTTGTTAAGGCACTAATAATGGTGACTGGAGTTGATATTACCAGAGCGCAGGGACAGGAGATGACTAATAACACCAATGCTTTATAAAACCACTCTACAAAGGATTGCCCGTAATAAAGGGGTGGAACAAGTGCAAATAAGAAGGCACATGTTACTACTACAGGAGTGTAATACTTGGCGAACTTCTCTACAAATTGCTGGGTGGGTGCCTTTTCAGCTTGTGCTTCTTCAACCATATGAATAATACGAGAAAGTCTAGTATCTTTCGATTTTTTTGTTACATCAATCTCCAGTGTACCATGCTGGTTTATTGATCCAGCATATACCTCATCACCTGCTATTTTCTCAATAAAATGACTTTCCCCTGTTATTGGTGCCTGATTCACTGTTGAGTGCCCTGAAATAACAACTCCATCTAAGGGAAAACGCTCACCGGGTTTGATAATAATTCTATCTCCAATCTCAATCTCTTCAACCGGGGTAATTATAAGTTCTTCATCAACTTTTCGAACTGCCACATTTGGTGCTAGTTCCATTAGAGATGCAATTGATCTCCTCACACGTTCTATTGAAAATGATTCTAACAACTGAGCTATCGAAAATAAAAAAATGACCATGGCACCTTCGCTTAATTCACCGATAATCACTGCACCAATCACCGCAATACTCATTAAAAAATTCATACCAAGTGTAAAATTTCTGGCTTCTTTCCATCCCTTAATGGCAATATGATATCCGCTTGTGACTATTGCCCCTATGAACAGAATAACAGTAAGCAGAAAAGGAGCAGATAGTGACTGGCTGAGAATACCTCCAAAGGCGAGAACACCTGAGATCACAGTTAGGATCAACATCTTATTTTTCTTTAAAAATCTCTGCTTACTCTGAGATTCAGTTTTATCAACTAAATGAGATTCAAATCCAATTTTCCGAAGTGCATTTTGAATTAATTTCAGGTCAGTCTGATGTTCAACAGTAATCTTACTGGAGAGAAGGTTGAATTTAATATCTATTATTCCAGGTAGTATACGGAGCTGCTTTTCAATGGAACGAGTTTCATCCGCACAATCCATGCCCTCAACATAAAGAGTATCAGTTCTCCTACTGATTGGTTCTTGAATTTCATAACCTGCTTTCTTTACCGCCTGATGGATCTGACTCAAAATTTCTGTCCCATCTTCATATTCCACCTTCAGAAGTGAATTCATAAAATTAACCTGCACAGTTTTAATTCCGGCAAGTTTATCAACCTCCTTTTCAATTCGTAGGGCACAATCCATGCAGTCTATCCCATTGATTTTAAATTGTTTCTTCTTCAACTTCGACATATTAATTAACAATCACTTTCATAAAATAACATTGTTGTTAGGGCAAATAGTACCTTCACTCCCTCACGTGTATTTGTGCTTGCTCGATAATACTTTCTATATGTTCATCATCTAAGGAGTAGTATACCATTTTACCTGATTTTCGAAATTTTACTAGCTTCATACCTCTTAAAATCCGTAGTTGATGGGAAACAGCAGATACAGTAAGTTCAAGTAAGGTCGCCAGATCGCAAACACACAATTCTTCTTTGGAGAGAGCAAGGACAATCATCAGGCGAGTTGGGTCACCCAATACTTTAAAGGTCTCGGTTAGATCTACTATTTCACTGAAATCTGGCAGTGATAATTTAGCCGAGTGAATTTTTTTCATATTGACAATATTCTCTCTGCAAACAGCTATAGATGCTTTTTTCATATTATAATAAATAATTGAACAATTGTTCAATTATTTCATAAAATTTAAAAAAATGCCATTAATTACTTAAAAAATGATGAATTCTATTTAATGGATAAAAAAACAGAGTAATCAGAAAATTAAATGTTCAAGGCTTCTCTTACCTTGCTGAAAAAACCTTTTTTCTTGGGTGGATTCATATTTTCAGAATGATGTAATTCTTCCAGCAATTCTTTCTCTCGTTGTGATAATTTTTCAGGCGTCCACACTTTAACCTGTACCAATAAGTCTCCCTTACGATAAGAATTTAATTCAGGAAAACCCTTCCCCCGTAACCGAAATATTTTTCCGCTTTGTGTCCCCGGGGGTATATTAATCTTTACCATTTTGTTAGTTTTTTCTTTGCTATCATTTTCAATTTCTAAGGTAGGTATTTCCACTTCTGTTCCTAAAGCAACCTCCGGGAAACTCAGCGGTAGCTCGAATATGACATCATTACCATTGCGGGTAAAAAAATCATGAGATTGCTCCACCATCACCACTATTAAATCGCCAGATGCTCCATTATTAGGACCAACATTTCCGCTTCCTCGAATAGTCATATAATTTCCATCAGATACACCCGCTGGCACCTTAATTTCAACAAAATTCTCCCCATGCATGACGCCTTCACCACGACAAGCAGTACAGGGATTTGTAATGATTGTTCCCCTCCCACTACAACGTGGGCAGGTGGTGATATTAACAAATCTCCCAAAAAGAGATTGTGATACTTCGCGAACTTCTCCCGATCCCTGACATTGCAGGCAGGTGGAAGCTTCACTACCTTTTTTCAAACCACTTCCATTACAATCATCACAGGCAACCAGTTTTTTTACTTTTATCTGTTTCGTAATACCCGATGCTATTTCCTCCAAAGTCAATTTCAGCTTTATCTGAAGGTCGCGTCCCCGTTGTTGATCCCTCCGTCTAGATCCTCCTGTACGAGTTCCAAAAAAATCCTCAAATATACTCCCAAACCCGCCCCCGAAAACTTCTCTGAATATGTCAAAAGGATCGTGAAATCCCCCCCCATAACTCCCACCTCTTAAACCTTCATGACCAAATCGATCATACATGTTTCTCTTGTCGGGATCACGCAAGACTTCATATGCTTCGGCAACCTCTTTAAATTTATCTTCAGCTTCCTTATCACCCTGATTTTGATCCGGATGATATTTCATCGCTAGCTTACGATAAGCTGATTTGATCTCTTCGGTGGAAGCAGAACGGTTCACTCCCAGGATTTCATAATAATCGCGTTTTGTGGTCATAATTATAAAATACTTCCTATCTTAACTCCCTTCTGAACTAATTTCTTGAGCAGAATTTCATTCCTTTTCTAAAGACGAGATTCCTTACCAATTATGCCATTTATACATATGATTCAATACAAAATTAAATAGAATCCGACAAGGTAAAAGCGGTAAATTCAACCAGCGGAATTAAATGGCTGTAATCCATACGGGTAGGGCCCACAATTCCAATGGTACCTTGAACTTCCCCAATTTTATAACGGGCTGCGATGATACTACAATTTTTCATTTTTTCTTCTTCAATCTCTTCACCAATATAGATATTAACATCATCCAAGAAATCACGTTGATCAAGCAGATGAATAATTATATTCTTATCTTCTAAAATTTCCACCACACTAGATAATTCCTTATGATTTGTAAACTCAGGTTGTCGCAGCATATTATGAGTACCGGTGAAAAAAATGGAATTATCCTCAGAAAAATTGAATATCCGATCGGCAGTTTCAATAAAAAGATGCATTAAAGGCGAATCTTTTTCAGGTAAATCTTCAATAATCTTTTTAAACTTGCTGCGAATTTCTTTTAATTTCAAGCCGTGCAGACGTTCATTTAATAATTTCTGCAGGAGATGAATTTGTTTATCAGGGATATCAGATTTAATATCCAATATTATTGTTTTCACAATACCACTTTTTATCGAAATAATTAGCATTAACCGATTATTTCCCAAACGGTTGATGTCCATTCTGTTATATTCACCATCTGCCAGTTGTGGAGAGATAATAATACTCAATTGCTGTGAAAGAAGAGCAAGAATTCTTGTTGATTCCCTGAAAACTGTCTCGTAATCCCCTGAAATCGAAGTAATTGCTTCCTGGATTTTCTCCTTTTCCTGGGTAGTTAATCTGGCCTTTTTCATCATCTGGTTCACAAAAATCCGGTATCCGACTGTCGTTGGAATTCTTCCAGCCGAGGTATGAGGATGGTAAATAAATCCCTTGGCTTCTAACTCTACCATAATATTTCTAATGGTAGCCGGACTAAATGAGAGGTGACTATTATTTGCTAAAAAATTAGAGCCAACCGGATTAGCTGTAAGTATAAAATTTTTAATGATATCGTATAAAACCAGCTTTTCTCTATCACTCAAATTCATTTTGTCTTGCATAATTTTAATAATCGTCTTGATTGTTGTGCAAATTAAGGTAAAATATCAGCAATTTTCAAGCAAGAATTATAATCTTTATCGCTATGGTAAGTTCCCATCTACATGAATTTAATTTTTATTAAAGTTCAATTTTGATGATTTATCTCAATATAATTCTTATCTTAATACCTTTATGAGTAAAAGAATTTGATTAGAACTTTTTTCCCATTCTGTTAATTAACCTAAAAGAAAGATGATTTTATCAGAAAAAAGTTTCAGTATTTTATAACTATTTAAGAGAAGCGATTATGACACAATTAAACGACAGGAATGACTGGAAAAACATTTTACAAATTCTTGCTGACATCCGGGAACACCAGGACTATTCCGGCGCCAAGGTAGATTTCATCCGTGAACAATTACAATCAGGTGATGAGCGGATACGAAGCGCGGCAGCTCTGGCTGCCGGAGGTTGTCTGTTCGAGCCAAGCATCACAGACCTATTGATTGATATTGTTGAAATTGATGAATTTCCACCAGTTAGAAAAGCAGCTATTCAATCTCTCAGTTTACTCATTCACGAAGGTGTTTTACAGAATTTCGAGGATAAAATTGGCTCCACTACCAAACTTGAATATTTAGAAGAATGGGATGAATTGCAATATCAAACGCTACAGGAAGAATATCTAAGATTAAAGAATCTCTTGTTCTCTATCATTGAGAATGATTTGGAGGAAAAAGAAATTCGCGAAGAAAGTTTAGCAGCAATTAGTGATTTAGGATTTTTATATGAGGTAAGACAATGGATCGAAGATTTCATCGATTCGGATGATTTGTCATCACAGTTAGTCGCATTATATGCCATGGGAAAATACCCTCATCAATGGATTTCTCATTTAGCACAATTTCTAAATAAAGACACTCCAAAACCACTACTACTCGAATCAATAAGCTCAAGTTACTCATCCGAATCAGTTGAATTGGCTATAAAAATTGAAGGATTATTAATATCAAAGGATCCGGATGTTTTATCTCATGCTTTATTGACTTTGGCCAATATTAATAAGACCAATAATCTAGGTTCAATCCTTCAAAAATACAGTCTTGACCAGAATGAAACCGTTAAAAAGGCAGCACAAGATGCACTAAAACATTTTACCTATAAAAATTTTTCCGATTTTATGGAAAAAGAATTTGGTTTAGAATAGTTTTAAATGAGATGAATTTTTAACTTCCTCGAGAATAAACTATCACAAACACCAGAAAGGATATTGGATGACCTATATTATAACGGCTCCCTGTGAAGGTGTTTGTAATACTGCCTGTGTAGAAGTCTGTCCGGTGGATTGCATTTATCCTCCTGCTGGATTCACCCTGAGTAGGGCGGACAAGGTAAAAATGAAAAAGAGGAATGAACAATTATATATTCATCCAGAAGAGTGCATTGATTGTGGTGCTTGTCAACCAGAATGTCCGGTGGAGGCAATATACTCAGACGATGATGTTCCGGAAAAATGGCTGCATTTCATCGACAAAAATTACCAAAGATTCGGTTTGAAAATTAATGATGATCCTCGGTAGACAAAACAACCAAGCGATAATCCATCAATAAAGATCTTTTTTCCAATCAACATAACCAGCCCCTCTCATCTCATATCTTCTAACCTTATGGGAAGGTTTCTCGAAATCCATTCTCTATAATTCCCATTATATCCAATAACCTGTTGCCTTTTGTAAATTTTGTAAAGTAATTCCTGGATCTTTTTTACTGATAAAAGTTTTTTAGATTTTAACTTTTTTTCGATTCGCGTGACTGTTTTAGCAGAATCTGTTATATCTTTTTTAAGTAACATTTGAATCTCCTCAGCACGCCAATCCAAATAGTCTTCCATTAACAGACGAGATATATACCTACTGCTGGTCAGTGATTCCTGAATATTTCCCCGCCCAGTAATGGCATTTCCAATGGCAAATACATTTTGATATCCTTTTATCCGTCCCGTTTTTGGATCTGCAATAGCTAGTAGTTCACCTTGTCTAGAAATTTCTGGAAAAACAGTAGGTAAACTACCGATTGCAGAAATCACCAGCGATGATCTGACTTCAATCTCATAATGTGCTTTCCTCGGAAGTTGATTCACTTTTCTAAAAACAATCCCTTTAAGCCACCCATCATCATCAATTGCCCGAATTGGAAGGTAACATTCTTTAACATCGAAAAGATACTTATCCTGATACTTTTGTATAATTCTTTTACGAAGCTGCTGTATTTTTACTAGCTTTTCAGGTGAGAGAGTTGGAGGTAATGGAGTGATTGGCATATCTTCCACTCGTTTTCGATAATAAAGAGTACATCCTTTTAAACCTAGATCAGAAAAAGAGATACCATTATTTTTCAGATAATCATTTATCCCAAATCTTTCCAATTCGAATAAATTAGCCTTATACCCTCTCTCAGCCAAAGCCTGGAGGGTAGTTTCCAGCATCAATATTTTAACAACGTCCAGGGAAGCCAATCCTCCTCCAATCACAATAGCATTATCATGAATTGGACAATCTGGAGCGCTGAATCCGGGTTCATGGTAATGATTGAACCAAGAGACAAACATGTTCTGGTAATATAAACCCTTGCCTATGTATCGATTGATATCAGGTAGAGGGAGAGGTCTATCGCGCCAGGCACCAGATGCTAATATTATTGCACTGAATCCCCATTCTAGAATCTCTTTAAGAGAAATGTCTGTGCCAATGGTGGTCTTTGGGATCAAGAAAACATGGGATTGGCTTAATTTATCATCAATTTTCTTTTCTTCTTGATTACGCAATTTTATGTGCCACTTTGGTAAACCCTCTTCTATTTTACCATAGGGTAAAGCATGCTGCTCAAAGATTGCAGAATAGATACCTCTTTTCGATAATTGATAAGCGGCTTCCGAACCAGCGACACCACCACCAATAATAACCACAAAATACCCTGGATGAATTTCCATTTTATAAGATGGTCTTTTGCTTAGTGAATTGACAAATATTTCAGATTATTTTAATATCCAAATAAAAAGTTATTGAAATTTCAGATTAACAGAAGTACTAAGGGGAAACATTTTTATGTAAAGTAAAGACATCATATTATTAATTATACTTTCTGGCTTAAGATTAAATATAAATCATCTCTCTCTATTGCTTCAATTATATTTAATCCTGCTTGTTCAACAACTTTTTTTTCCTGCTTTACTGGAAGGAGGTAATCCTGAGCGATAACAGTATTAACTTTAGCATGATAAGCATTCAAAATTTTACTACTCATCAAATGTAAAATCAATAGATATCCTCCCACAGCTAAAACGCGTTGCCATTCTTTCAAAGCTCCTAATTGATCCGATAGATGAGGGAGCACCGCAAAACACACTACAAAATTAAACTGATGTTGTTTAAATGGGAGGTGATGAGTATCTGCATGAATATGATTTATTAAAGAACTTTTATCACCACATTTCTTTTTATTCTCTCTCAACATTTCCTTTGATAAATCTAACTCAAATAAATGGCAATCACGACTAGATTTTTTCAACAGAAAAGGCACAAGAATACCTGTACCGCATCCGATATCAAGGACGTTTCCCGATATATTAACGTTTAGATTATAAAAAAATTTTTTGAGTTGATTTATTTTATCAGAACTTTCCCCGTCATCCCATTTGGAAGCAAAAAAGTCAAAGAACTTTCGATGCATCAATAATTTGTATTTTATTTTTTCTTTACGAACTATTCCCATTTAAAATTTCCGGATACTTCCCTTTTAAAAAGCCAACGACAAACGGTATGGTTAATAAGATCAAGACAATTCCCGGAATACCATGAAGAACAGCTCCAACTGAGAAGATATCCTCCGGGAGTCCAAACAGAGGAGTTAGAAGTAAGACGAAAATAAATAATATACCACGATCAAATATTAAAGCTATTGCTAAAGTTAACCAAACTGATAACCTTCTTTTAAAAAATAATTCTGAACAAATAAAACTCACAACCATCAACTCGATCAGAACAAGGGGAAGTATTGGCGGATATATTGGTGGCATACCTGTAAACAGAAAAGAAATAAGTGGTGTAATAATGGCA
>SMTZ1_10002071_pt1 | contig 33662 bp, 30 predicted proteins | sample DeeMarSWOR136_30_FD_25667 | JGI IMG/M metagenome (IMG submission 25667) | reverse complement strand
TTCTTCTTTCTCAAGGTCACCCAACTGACCAGCCCAAACAGGGCGCTGATAACAAATATCAATATATGAACACCAAACCCTGTAGCAATGGCCTTCTCTTTTTGGAGTCCCGTGATTAGAAATCCGGCTGCCCATCCCACCTCAAGCGTCCCCCAGTTTCCGATTCCTCCAATGGGTATGGCATTTGTAATGATAGCGACTGCAGACCCAAAGACTACCTTAAGAAAAGAGATTTCGACTCCAAATCCCAAGAGGAAAGCCTGAAAGGCCACAAAGACCATTATCCAGGAGATCAAACTGGTCAAAGCAACTGAAAGATAGGTCTTTTTTGCTTTAATGGCATAGAAGTCCTCTGAAATTTCATGGATCTTCCTTTGAACCCATTGGGCCGGTTTGCTCTCTTCTTTTCCAATCATCCTAAATACTTTTCCCCAGACATTAGAAATCAAGACCAAAAGACGATTCATATAGAAGAAGACGATGAGGGTGAGAAGGATTAAGAGAAGGGCAAGAAAGAGGGTAGAGAAAAGACTAACTTTAAAAAAGCTCTGAAATCCGAGAGAGGAGAATAGAAAGATCATAAGAATAATGAAAAAATCGTAGACCCTTGAGGCAATCAGAGAAGCCAATCCCTCCGTCATGCTGATCCCTCCAATTCTGTTTAGGAAATAGGGATAGGAAAGTTCTCCAAGCTTGGAAGGGAGGACCATGAGGGATAAATTGTAAAACACAGAGATTCTAAAAAGGTCATCGAGCGAAATCTCCTTTGAATGGATCAACCATCGATATCGAAGAGCTCGAAATACGACAGCGAGAAAGTAACCCGCTGATCCCAAAACAGCCCAAAGGGGGTCAATGCGGATGAATAAAAGGTATAGGTCTCTTAGGGAAATTTGGGTAAACAGAACGAAAAGGACTCCAAAGGTGATGAGAATGGAGATGAAAAATCTTCTCAAGGCAAAACTCCCAAACTTAATTGACGACCATTTTAAAACATGGTAAAAAAAGATACAACGATTTCTTAGGCCGGTGTAGCTCAGTGGTAGAGCAACTGATTCGTAATCAGTAGGTCGAGGGTTCAAATCCCCCCACCGGCTCCAGTCATTGCATTGAAAATACTGGAGGTTTTAAGCGGTAGGTAGTTGGGCCGTTTCCAAGTCTCATCTTGTCGCACTTCTCATCTTTTCCCACTAACGATATATCTTCGTGAGCAAGGTTAGGTTCCAGATACAAGATCCGGCCAGATCAGATTTCGGAGATAGTTCATAACAGATGAAGAACCTGTTGGGAAAGTGATTTTTTGCAGGCTGATCAAAAATGCCCGGATGCAAGTTGAGCTTTGCGAAATCCTGCTCGCCGGGGGCGCCCGAAATCCCGAGGAGTGAGGCGTACCTGAATGTACGTCGCAACGACGAAGGATGAGGGGAACGCCGCAGATGCCTGCCTGCCGGTAGAAAGGGGCGTTTTTCAACAGCCTGTGGAGATGCGACCCATGGCCTTGGTCATCATCCCTGGGCCATCGAAACCTATGATTCAGGCAATATTTCGTGTGTTCTCCTTTATGGACACAAAATACTATGGAGTAATTCTGGAACCGAATCTGGAGCTATGGTTGAAAAGTTGGGGTTATCATAATTTGCATCGCGAGCTTTAATACGATCCGCTTCGTCGTATTCAACAGAATCTAGGACTTTATAAATTTTCCCTTTGCAATTGAGTTCTATGAGATGGGTTTTGAGTTTGGTCTCGTTATGGATCCATACCCTGATAAAGCCTTCGGATGGAGAACTGATGCTTGCGGCGTCGAAGTAGAAGGTCCCTGTGGTCGCTTCAGCGAATTCTTTCCATTCTGCGGCCCATGCCTTCGCACAAAAGAGTGTAAGTCCCATGACGAAAAGGATGACTACCACCTTTGTCCATAAAGATTTCATAGAGGTCACCTCCTTCATTGATTCCGTCCTGATCTGGACGGTCAAGACACTTTCTGCGTTATCTAGTTTGATCATTTAGTTTCTCTCTGTTACTCTACAACCCGAATCTAATATCCAGATCATCTGGAAGTTGCTCGATCGTTTTCCACTCCGGATTCCCCTCTCCTCATGAAGCTTTTATTCCTCATAAATTTTTGCTTGTCAACTTTTTTCTTTTTAATAGGTTAGATTCACTCTAAGACCGATTTAAGAGATAACGGTTATCATCTAGGTCATCTGATCTGTTAAGGTAGAAACACCCATCATTCGTTCAAGGGTCATCTTTTTTTCAGAAAAGAATAGAAATAAGTGAAATTGATGATGCCCGTCAGAGCCAGACAGAGGAACATGGTCTGATAGCTCGTCGTATGGAGGATGATACCCATCACCACTGGTCCCAGGCACATCCCCAAATCCGAGATTGCTGTGAACGTTCCCATAGCCGGACCTGGAGAGGTACCCACACAATCGAGAACGTAGGCCACCAGGGAAGGGAAAAGAAAGGAATGCCCAATCCCCCAGATCACCGCAACGAAAATAAACATTGGAAGGGTTTTGGAGAAAGCGAGAAGGACCATCGCAATGATATAAGTGATGAGACAAGGCAAAATGACGGTTTCTCGCCTGTAAAGATCGAGGATCTTCCCGCCTAAGGAACGACCCAGAACAAGCATGGTGGCAATCGTGGAAAAGAAAAGCCCCGGATTGGCCATCCCGTGATCTATTGCATAGAGGGGGAAAAAAGCATGTAAGGCCCCCAAGATGAAGAAGAAAAAGAAACCAATGATAGAGGGTGGAAGAGCTTTACGGCTGAATAAGGAACCGTTCTCGACGGAAGAATCCTCCAAGGAGGGAAGTTCTCTCCTTCCCAATTGACTAATAATGAATAGTGAGCCTAACGATAGACCTAAGCAGACCAAGAATAAAACGGTAAAGCCAAAGTGGTTGATAAGGAACATTCCAAGGGTAGGAGCTATGGCACTGGAGATGTTGTGGGTAAGAAGAAAGTAACCAAGGCTTTGCCCCCGATGAGCCTCTGGGCTGATATTCGCGATGAGAGTAAATAGGGCAGTGGAAGAGAGTGCCAATCCAATACCTTGAAAGACCCTCACGGTCAAGAAAGGCCAAAATGGCTGGGCGAACAGGTAGCCAGCGGAGGCAGAGGCATAAAAGAGCGTGCCGGCGATCAAAAAATTCTTTTCAGGTATTTTTAGAAGAGCTCTTCCGACAAAAGGTCTGAGGACCAACGAAGAGACAGCGAGGATTCCGATGAGAACGCCAATCTCCACTTTATTAGATCCTAATTGTGAGAGGTAGATTGGTAGAGTGGGAGTAAGGATAAAAAAAACCGATCCTAAAGCGAATTGTGCAAAGGAGGCGAGAACGAAATCACGGGAGAATATTTTTTGTATTGTTTGCGTCGTCATATCCTATCTTTTGTATATTGCAATATTAAAGTATTCTACTTTGTGAGGAATTTTTCAACTCAATGTTTTTCCTGGATCTATGAAGCAATATTTCCTCTATTTTTATCAATTGAAGCGGAGGATTCTTAATGCGTGAGTCGAGGGTCAAATCTCCCTACCGGCTCCAGTCTTATTGAATTTCCCCAATCTCTTCTTTGCTCCTCCATCTTGGACATCAAACATGGAGCCCCACGGGCAAAGCCCGTGGTACCTCCATGTTCTCCGGCGGAGTCCGCCGAAGCATACCCTCCTACGCACAAGGCTTCGGAGGGTTATCCTCATCGCATTCATCCACGGCCATAGGCCATGGTCTTCTGCGTAGGCGGATAAAAATGTTTTCCACGTGGATAATTCGATAAATTTGTATGATATTCCTCTTTGAGAGGAGGAAAGAGGTTTCATCAGATGGCAGGGTATACGCGAAGGAAATTCTTGGAGACAGGGATGAAAGCGGCTCTTACCACAGGGATCGGGGGTTCTCTCTTTTCAGGATGTGCGGGCCCGGGAAAAGGCAAAAAAAGCTTAGATGAAGTCTTGAACCCTGACACCTATGCTACCCTCACAAGGGACTGGGACCCTATTTATGGCCCTCCCCTTCAATGGTTTTCGAGATATAAAGGCCCGGGGAATTTTCAAGGGCATATCCGTGGAAACGCATCCCCGGGTTTGGATTATGATGTGTCGATGTTCACCCCTCTCGTGCCGATGACGAGTTCGTATTTGAGACAGAAGACGAGAGACTCGAGAGGGGCTCTCTATGTCATGTTGGCCGATGTCTTCAATCCAGCCTATCGAGTCGTTTATGCCCATTTAGATGTTACCTTTATCGATGAGAAGTTCCTCCTGTCGGGAGATGTGATGAGATACCTGGGGGAAGGGGTTCGGCCCTTGGGGAGAAGGGAGATCTTTGCGCTTTCGGGCAATTCAGGCCTGGGTCCCCTGGAATATCGATGGGTCCAACCCCCCCACTTGCACATTACCCTCTATTATATAAACTTTGTAAGCAATACGATGGTCTACCTTGACCCAGAGAAACACGGGATCGACGGTGGGAAGCCTGTTTTTTGGGATGGGGAAACAATATTAGACGGCGAGGCAGACAAAAGGCTATCGAAGCTTGAATTGACTTTAGGCAACCTCCAAAGGGAGCTTGAGCTCTGGCCCAGGAGCTCGGGTTTGGAAGAGCTAAGGGGCAATTTGGTCGAATACTCCCGCCTCCTTGGCGATGGCAAGGGGAAGAAGGTTTTGGACTCCAAGCATTTCCAGGATATGAGAGCCCTACTGAAGAAGGTGACGGTCGAAGAAAAAAGATATCGACCGGGCACGAGACCTTACTCCATGATGCTGAAAATAGTAGGCTATAGCACCGATGAAAACCAGAAGATCATCCTCACGCTACCGTTCATCGCTCCAGGCTTGGAAACATATTATAAAAGGCCAGTTTACGAAGAGGGACCCTTTTTCAATCTCATCCCTGACCCGAAATAATTGTCCTGTCGTTCCATCCGAAAAAATTGTCTCCCCTGTGACCTTGTGCTAAAATGCCAACAACCGTTCTTCTTTGCCTTCTATGAGAGAGGATTGAATGAAGATTCGCGCTTTGGCTCCTAAGGATCGGACAAGGTTGCATACCATGATTACGAGCACAGGAATCTTCACTTCTGAAGAGATCGATGTGGCAATGGAGCTGATCGATATTGTATTAAAGGATCCAAAACAAAAAGATTATAGGGTTGAGTGCATGGTAGACAGTAAGGATCAGCCGATGGGATATATCTGTTACGGACCTGTCCCCATGACCCAAGGAACCTTTGATCTTTACTGGATTGTTGTTCATCCGAGGTTTCAAGGACAGGGAGTAGGGTCCAGACTCTTCAATTTTTTAGAGAAATGGGTGAGAGGGCAAGGGGGCAGGATGATTCTTGTTGATACCTCTTCAATCCCTTCATACGAAATGACGCAGAAATTTTATTCAAGCAAAGGGTTCCAGGAAGTGGCGAGGGTTCCCGATTATTACCATCCAGGAAATGACCGGATTACCTTTTGTAAGAAGTTAGAGGGTTAAGGTTATGAAAAAAGAAAAAGGGATCTAAGGTTAGGAAGCCCCTGCCTACCGGCAGGCAGGCGTTTCGGTGAAAATAGGAAATAAACGATGCACGATGGACGATGAACAATGAACAGTTCATCGTTTAACGTTCATCGTCAATGAACGATACGGGCCTCGTTGCCCTTACCGTCAGACTTTTGTTCTCTGAGCTCGGAGGTTCAAATGGAAAAGAAGAGGATTGGCGTTCTTACAGGCGGTGGGGATTGTGCCGGATTGAATCCAGCGATCAAATGGGTGGTGAAGACTGCGTTGGATAATCGGCTTCAGAGGGCGAGGAAGATCCAATACGAGGTTCTCGGGATCCGGGATGGATGGAAGGGATTGGTTTACCCTGAAGGAGATGAGGGCAACCCAGCTTCTCGGATCGTTCCATTGAATGAAGAGATGGTAAGAACCTGGGATCGTTATGGAGGCACAAACCTTGGGACGTCGAGGACCAATCCCTATGATCCTAAAAATGACCAATCCAAGACCGTTCTCGAATATATCAAGAAATATCAACTTGATTTCATCGTTGCCATTGGAGGGGAAGACACCCTTGGCGTAGCCGTCAAACTCTATCAGCAAGGAGTGAAGGTGGTGGGCGTCCCCAAGACGATCGACAAAGATCTTTGTGGAACAGACTATACCTTGGGATTTGAGACGGCGTTGAATGTTATTACGGAGGAGATCGATCGGCTGAGGACGACCGCCGGGTCTCACAGAAGGATCTTTGTTGTGGAGACCATGGGACGACATTCAGGATGGCTGGCCCTGGAAGGAGGTGAGTCGAGCGGCGCTTATATCATTCTCATCCCTGAGTACGATTTTGGATTAGAGAGAGTCTATCAGTTGCTGACCGAAGGACGAAGAAAGGGGGCCCGCTACGACATCCTTGTTGTTGCAGAGGGGGCAAAACCTTCCGGGTCCTCTGAGATTGCGAAAGAAGAGGATCTCGATAGTTTCGGTCACAAGACCTTAGGAGGGGTCGGAGAGTTTCTGGCCAAGGAGATTACACGGGCGACAAAGATCGAGACCCGAAGCGTCACTCTGAGCCATCTGCAACGCGGAGGGGCCCCGTGTGCTTACGATCGCCGGATGGGAAGGTACTTCGGAATCGCTGCTGTAGACCTTATCGTGAAAGAAGATTTTGGAAAAATGGTGAGCTATCGGAACGGCAAGATCATTGCCGTTCCCTTGCAGGAAGCCATTGGTCGACTGAATCTGGTTGATGTAGAGACGCAGTATGACACAGAACGGTATAATGGTCGAAGAACGATCCTGGGGACATAGATTGCGGATTGCAGATTGCGGAATGCGGATTTAAAATCTTAATCTTCTCTTTCCTACGCATAATCCGCAATCCGAATTCCGCAATCCGAAATTAGAGAAGGCGCTGATGTTCTTTCTTCATGCAGCGGTCCATCACCACCTTTAGCCCGGCCTTTTCAGCCTTTGCCTCCGCCTCCAGGTTGATGATCCCCTCTTGCATCCAGATCATCTTTGCTCCACGTCGGGTGGCCTCCTCCACGACAGGGGGGACATCTTCTGACTTTCTAAAGACGTCAACGACATCGATTTCAATTTCCTTGGGAATCTCCATAAGGCTAGGATAGACCTTCTCCCCCAAAATCTCTCCGCCATCGGGCCGGACAGGGATGATACGGTATCCTTTCGATTTGAGATAGGCCGCCACAATATAACTGGGACGGTCCTCTTTAGAAGAAATGCCTACCACGGCCACTGTCTTACAACTGGTAAGCATCTCTCTCATCTCTTCGTCTTTCATCGATCTGTCCTCACGTCTTCCTTCTTAATAACTCTGACTATCCTTGGGAAGCATGTCTAATATCGTTGCTGATGGAGGAGGTTCTTCCTCTTGGATGTCCTCCTTTTCTCCCGGGAGCGTTCCTTCGATAAAGGCCTCAAGGATGGTCTCCTTGGAATCCTCGTTCGTGAGGAGACCCGTCTCAAGGTTCACCCTCCTCATGACAATTCCAGGGGGTGGCTCGAAGTTTTCCACGTCGCTATCCTCCAGAGCCCTGCTCATAAAAGCGATCCAGATGGGAAGGGCTGCCCGGGATCCGGTTTCATCTTTGCCAAGGGAGGCCTTTTCATCGAAGCCTACCCAGACCGCTGTGAGAAGGGAAGGGGTGTATCCGATGAACCATGCATCCGTGTAGTCGCTTGACGTGCCAGTCTTTCCAGCAATGGGTCTGTCAAGAACTTTCGCCCTCTGTCCAGTTCCATGTTGAACCACACCCTCGAGGAGATGGGTCATAATGAAAGCATTTTGAGGAGAAATAACATGTTCTCTCGCTACCAGGGGAGAAAGTTCTGAATTTTCTTCCTCTTCCTCCATCTCCTCCAGTTCCACATAGGGATAGTTTTCCTCGAGCACTTCTCCCTTCAGGGTGACGATCTTCTTGATGAGGATCGGTTTTACCCGCTCGCCCCCGTTTGCAAAGACCCCAAAGGCTTGAGCCAATTCAAGCATGGAGACGCCCGAGGTGCCCAGGGCAACAGAGAGGTCCCTTTTGATGGCGGATTCGATTCCCAGTCGTTTGATGAATTTGAGGACATAACCTAGGCCAATATCTTCGAGAATCTTGACGGTGACTACATTTCTGGAATGGGCCAAGGCATTTCTAAAGGTGATCGGTCCCATAAAATGCTTATCGTAATTCTTTGGGGCCCAATAGGTTCCTTCGTCGTAATTTTCATACTCTACAGGAGAGTCCATGATGATGGTGGAGGGATTGTAGCCTTTCTCTAGGGCCGCGGCATAGATGATAGGCTTGAATGCAGAGCCGGGTTGTCTTCGGGAATGGATGGCCCGGTTAAATTGGCTCTCGCTGAAGTCCCGGCCCCCCACCATGGCCTTGACATAACCAGTTTTGGGATCGAGACAGAGCAGGGCCCCTTGAATGAGAGGTTCCTGATCGAGGGAGAGGGTTGGAGGCTGATCCTTTCTAGGGAGTCCTTTTACCCTTACATAGACCACATCTCCTGGATTGAGAAGGTCTGCAGGGCTTTTCACTTTCTTGGGTTTTTCGGTCGTCGAGGTGGGCTTGACCTGGAGGGCCCAGGACATTTCTGAATAAGGAAGAATCCCCTTTCGACCTTCCACCCAGACGGTGTAATATTTCTTTGAATCCTCTTTAGAGAGGATCACCCCCTCGTAAATATTGTTTTGGATGAGGGAAGGTGAAGTTCCCTTCTTCTTGTTTGGAAGCTCTTTCACCTCTTTCTGGGAGAGCATCCGAATGGGGCCGCGAAATCCCTGCCTCTTATCGAGGTCCCTAAGCCCAATTTCCACATCCTTCTGAGCTTCTCTCTGAAGGGAAAGGTCGAGGGTGGTGTAGATTCTGAGGCCCTCTTGGTAGAGTGTTTCTTTGCCATATTTCCTTTCCACTTGATGTCGGATGAATTCGGTGAAATAGGGCGCTTTGCTGAAGTAGGCGCTTTCGCGCGATTGAATTCTCAATGAAGCCTGTAGGGCCTTTTCTTTCTCTTCCTGCGAGATGAATCCTAGGTCCGCCATGCGTGTCAGCACATAGGCTTGGCGCTCCTTTGCCCTTTTTAAGTTATTGATCGGTGAGTAACGGCTCGGCGCCTTCACCAGACCTGCCATCATCGCCATCTCCGCCAGATTGAGTTGCTCTGTCCGTTTATTGAAATAACTGTCTGCGGCAGCCTCCACGCCATAGGCTCCATTCCCAAGGTAGATATTGTTGAGATAGAGAGAGAGGATTTCTTCTTTACTCATACTCCTCTCCAGGCCAAAGGCATAAGCCACTTCCTTCAATTTTCGGAGAAAGCTTCTCTTGGGAGTGAGGAAGAAGATCTTGGTCACCTGCTGGGTAATCGTGCTTCCTCCCTGGACGATCCTCCCGGCCATCAGGTTTTTGACCATGGCACGGGTGATTCCCCTAAAGTCAATCCCTTTGTGTCTAAAAAATTCTGAATCCTCTGCAGCGATGAAGGCATTCACAAGGGGTTTTGGAATGCGATCATAAGTGATTGGAATCCGGTTTTCCATCAGGAATTTCCCCACCACCTCGTCTTCCTCGGAGTAGACGATGGAAAAGGCATTGAGCGGACGCTCTTTCAGCGGGTTAAAATCCGGGAGGTGATGGGAGTAGTAGAAAAAGAGGAAGGCTCCACATAATAAAACAACAAGGGTCAAGAGAACGAAGGTATAAAGGAGGTAATAGATCCACGCCTTCTTCCCTTGCTTGTTTGGTAATTGATTTTGCCTTTCCATTAGATTGAAATGAGGGGGGAATCAACCCTTCGACCATCCCCGATCTAATCCTTCGACTACGCTGGGGACAAGCGCTCAGGATTTGCCCCCCCGGCCCGAGTCTTCGGCGTACCGAGAAAAGCGATGCTTTGACGCCTCCTAGAGGCCGGGGCTTCGGCCATGAGCCTTTCAGCATGCTCAAGGCCCTGAGTTCAATCAAGAGGCCCAGCCGAATGGTGGGCGCCGTCAACCTATCAAAAAAGGGAAAACCCCCTAATCGGGCCTTCCCCTTTTTATTGTTACACTCACGCTCAGTTATTTTTTCTTTTTCGTCATTCGGGCCTTGAGATCCTCGACCTGTTTCTTCAGGGCCTCATTTTCTGCATTCAAAGATCCAATGGTGGCGTCCTTCTCGGCAGCCTTCTGAATCTCCTCTTTTAGTTTCTGGATCTCGAGTGTTAATTTATCGTTATCCGATCTAAGATTGGCATTCTCCACCTTGAGTTTTTCATTTTCGGCCTTGATATCCGCTCCACATCCGGCCAAACCGACGAATAATAGGCTGACGATAACCAATGACAGTATGACCGATATTGCCCTCTTCATCTCGGGGTCACCTCCTTGTCATAGATTAACAGATTCGCATATGAATAACAAAAATTATAGACACCTCTTTTGAAAAAATCAAATGGTTTTATGGACAAGGTCGTCCCTTGACGAAACCACCGAATTTTTATAAAGTCCTTTGAAGCGAGGAGGTTCATATGGATGTAGGCCAGATCTTAACCCTAACGGCCAATAAGTTTCCCAACCGAAGCGCCATCCTCGTTGAAAATCGACGGTTTTCCTATCAAGAATTCAATAAACGCGTCAACCGATTTGCCTATGCCCTTCTCAACATGGGGTTGAAAAAGGGGGATGAGGTTTCTATCCTTCTCTTCAATTTCAACCAGATCGGCAAAACCTATGTGGCAATTGTCAGGGCAATCTGGCTTTAAGAAGAGTGATGAAGGAATGGGTAAAGCAGAAGAAGCGTGATGTGAGAGAGGGAAGTTATGAACGGGAGTGAGAATGATAAAGACCTCAAAGGCCATGGTGCTCGAAGAACCGGGAAGGATGACCTTGAGGGAGTTTCCTATTCCTGAGGTCGGACCTGAAGAAGGGCTCCTCAAAGTTGAGATGGTGGGAGTATGTGGGTCGGATGTAGGAATGTATAATGGGAAGGCGACCCGGGCGCCCAGGCCCTATCCCATCATTATGGGACATGAAATCTTTGGCTCGATTGCCAAGATTGGGAGCGAGGCTTCTAAAAGACGTGGTCTTAAAGAGGGAGATCGGGCCATTGTTGAATATGCCTTTGGCTGTGGGGAATGCTTTTATTGTCGGGGAGGAGACTATATACACTGCGAATCCATGCGCACCTACGGCTCCATGATCTCCTGTAAGGAGCCACCTCACCTTTGGGGGGCGTACAGTGAATACCTCTACCTTCCACCTAGAGCGATGGTCCATAAGGTGAGGGAAGATTTTCTTCCCGAAGTGGGGGTTCTCATTTGTGCGGTGCTGGGCAATGGGACCCGATGGCTTCGAATGGTTGGAGGAATCTCACCCGGGGATATCGTTGTGATCCAGGGTCCGGGACAGCAGGGATTGGCCGGTGTGGTTGTGGCGAAGGAGGCAGGGGCAGGGAAGATCATCGTCACAGGCATGGCAAAAGATCGTCGCCGATTTGAAATGGCCAAAATTTTTGGAGCGGATGAGATCGTCGATGTGGAGAAGATGGATCCTCTGACAGTAGTGGGAAGGATAACCGATGGAAGGATGGCGGATATTGTCATGGATGTCACAGGAAATCCAAAAGGGGCGGTCACAGCCATCGACCTGGTAAGAAAGAAAGGGACGGTCATCCTCCCAGGCCTCTATGGAATGGATAAGGAGATTCCCCTCATCCTTGACAAGATTGCTTATAAGGAGGTGAGGCTTCAAGGTGTCTTCAGTCATGACTTTCGGTCTGTTATCCCTGCTATTCAGTTGGCCGAATCTGGAAAATATCCTCTGGAGAAGATGGTGACTCACCGATTCCCCCTGCGGGAGGCTGAAAAGGCAGTGAAGGTGGCAGGGGGTGTGATCGAAGAGGAAGACCCGATCAAAGTGGTGATCGTGCCTTAATTTCTTAATGATGAGATACCTTTCCCTCTCCCACCAAGTGGCTGTTTTGCTGGAAGTCAGAAGGGAACGGACAAATGGATTCCAAAGCTTTAGAACGCGGAGCATTATTAAGTTTATGGGTAAATGTCTTTGGTGCTCGAAGCACTGTCTTTTCATGCTATTGGAGCCTTTGAATCCAAACGCCTGAAGGTTCCGCCCTGCCTTCGCCGACCTACCTACGCCCGCCGAAGCGGGGGTTTCGCGTAGGCGGGAGCGGCTACGCGCAGGTCTAAAGCTTTTTCATCCACCCGTCCGTTCCCTTTTGTAGATTGTCTCTCATTTTTCCTATTCTGACACAGTCTCTAATGGGGGAGGAAGAAGGTGGGAGTGATCAGGAAAAGGATATGGAGAAGTGGAGATTTTTAGAGATTAACTGGTTGACCTATGCTGAGACAGCCATCTACCGACCGGTGTTGATGAGAGCCCGAAGCGAGGGGATCGTGCCCGATACGGTTAGTTTCTGCACTTTCCCTCGACCGAGTTTGATTACCACCTTTTTTAATGATCCAGAGAAGGACATCAACCTCCCGTATTGCAGAGAAAAAGGAATCACTGTTTTCCGGACAATAGCCAGCGGGGGTCCCATCTTTGGAGATACGGGTTATATCTTTACCTTCCTTCATCTTGGGAGGGAAAGCCGGAAGGTCCCACCCAATGCAGAAAAGATGTTCGAAAAAACGCTCACTGGAATTGCCTCCGGGATTTCGGAATATTTTAGTGTCGACTGCCGTTTCAGGCCCCTCAATGACCTGGAGATTAGGTGTGACGATGGTCTCTGGAGAAAGATCGGTCCTTCCTCTTGCTTTTATGAAGAGAAGGCGATCCAAATGGGTTCGGGAGTTCAGGTGAAACAGCCCGATGTGAACCTCATTGCCTCGGCCATTACCCCACCAGCCCAGAAATTTCAGGATAAGCAGGCCAGCAGTATTCAGGAGAGGATCACCTATCTCGAAAAGCTGGTTACCAGAAGCATTGATTTAGAGGAGATCAAGGAGGTTTACATCAAGCAGATTGAGAGAGTGTTCGACGTCAAATTGGTTGCAGGAGAGCTGACCGAGAAAGAGAGGGATTACTATCGGGGAATGGAAAAAGAGTATACGTCTGAAGAGTTTTTCATGGAGAGGTCAGAGCGGAAATTTGGTAAGATTCCTACGGACGTTTCCAGAAGGATGGTCCAGTTCAAAGTTCCGGAGGGACCCATGGTTCGGATCATCACCCTCGTCAGGGATGACAGGCTTTGGGATCTTCTGATTTCTGGGTCGATCCATGCAAGCCCGTTGAGACCAACGTCGCCGATCCATGAGATTGAAAAGGCTCTGAAAGGGCAGACGATTGATGAAAGGCTATTTGAGTCGAAGATTTCGGAGATATTGAATCGGCCCAACTTCAATTTCGCGAAGGTCTCGGCAGAATTGTTGGCGCAAAAGATTTATGAATGTGCCACAGAATGATGGTGATTTCCATCAAAGATTTGGCGTCATTCCCGCGTGGGCGGGAACCCAGATAGTTGACAAAATTAGTAGTTCTTCATCAAATTGTCTCCGAACAAGAGGTTTCAGGATGAGGGAAAGAATCAAAGATTTAAGAGAGCAGATCACAAAGTTATATCAGCTCGATTTTTATAGGAACAGGCTGGACCAGGCTGGGATCAAACCATCACGGATCAAGACCCTGGATGATTTCAGAAAGATACCCTTTACCACCGGTCAAGAATTTATAGAAGAGCTAAAAAAGAAGCCGTCGGAATGTTCTTTATACACGGGGGAGGTCACGCGGGTGAATTTTTCTCCCTCTGGTCAGGAACTCTATCCTGTCTATCAGACAAAGAAGGATCTCAAGAAAATGCACGAAGTCTGTGCCCGCACCCTCAAGGCAGCAGGCGTCAAAAAAGGGGACCTCTGTGTCGTCACCTATGGGTATCATCTCTTCATCGCTGGACTTTTCTATCAAAGCCAGCTCGAATATTATGGTGCTAAAGTCATCCCTCTGGGCCCAGGTGAATCAGAGCGGGCGATCCGCTTGATCAATCAATATGAGGTATCGGTCCTCATCACCAATCCTACCTTTGCCATGAAGCTGGCTTCAGGGGGCATTCCCAGCGTAAGAATCCTATTTGTGGGAGGAGAGCCTTTTACCTCCGTGGAAGGATATCCCGAGAGAACACGGAGTGCATTTGGAAGAGACCTCACTATCATCGATTCCTATAGCATGGCCCTCTGTATGCCAGTTGCGCGTAGCTGCCGCTATGGCACAGGACTTCATATTATGGATGACTTTATCTTTGTTGAAGTGATCGATCCGTTGACTGGGGAGAAGGTTCCGGAGGGGGAGAAGGGAGAATTGGTCATCACTCATCTCTATAAGGAGGCTTCCCCTTTGCTGCGGTATCGGACGGGCGATCTGACCTTCATGATCAAAGAGAAGTGTTCATGTGGAAGGGCGATGACTCTGCCGAAAGGTGTGATCGGGCGGACCGATGAGATGCTGAAGGTCAAGGGGGTGAAGTTTTGGCCTTCCCAGGTGGGGAACATTCTCAGAGAATTTCCAGAATGCAAAGACCGATATCGTGTGAGGGTTCGTTCGGAAACGGGTGTGGACCGGTTGGAGATGACGGTGGAGGGAAACGAATCGGCGAAAGCGAGAATAGAGGACCTGTCGAGAAGGATGAAGCAGGAAACGCTTCTGGCCTTTGATAAGATCGAAATTGTAGAGAAACTGGAAGAAGGACCACAGGTGGTAGATGAAAGAAAGGGCAGAACTTTTTGAAGTATATCAAATTTAGCCCCTTGAAAAATGAACAGCCAAGATCCACCGGCCAGGAATGCTTCCGAACCTTTAGAATGCGGTCTTTATGATTGGTCCACATCGTTTGCAGTTCTATAACCTTTGCTCAGTTAACTAAGCAACAAACGAGTACCGACGACTCAGAGGTTTCCGCTCTAGAGCTTCTGGAAGATGCCCGCCTTGCGGCGGCTTCCCGCTGACGCGCCCAGCATCCCTGCCTACCGGCAGGCAGGCCTGACCGGTGTCCCGCAGTTTTGAGGTGGAGCTTTTCGAAGAACAAAGGTGTTACTTTGAATTAAATTCCCTTGACAAGGCATCTGATTTGTTGTGATATTTAGTTTCGTTTTAACCCAATCTAAGTAGGGAAAGGGGTGGTGGCGTGGATTTGGTTTAGTCGAAAAAACATAGAAAGGAGGAAGAGAGATGAAAATTAGAATGAAGGTTTATCTGCTGGTGGGTCTCATCGTTTGTTTCGTTCCATTTATGGCCTTTGGTCAGGCGAAAGTTGATATAAAATTTATGACTGGCCCGATGGGAGGATCCTGGTATCCCTTGGGAGGGGCTATTGCCGAATTGATTCAGAAAGAAATTCCAGGAGCGACAGTCACCGTTGCTCCGGGGGGAGGGATGGCCAATGTGGTCGGCGTTGAGGGGGGGAAGGCCGATATCGGTTTTGGAAACTCCCCTACCAGTGCGGATGCCGTATTCGGGAAAGCTCCTTTCAAAGCCAAAGCCAATAACGTGAAGCAAATGGCCAATCTCTACCCTCAATACTACCAGATGTTTGTCCTGGAAGAATCAGGGATCAAGACCGTTGCAGACCTCAAGGGGAAGGTCATCTGTCCGGGACCGAAAGGGCACACGGGTGAACTTGTAAGCCGGCAGATCCTCGAGGTGTATGGTCTCTCCTACAAGGATATGTCCAATGTGCAACATGTGAGCTACACGGACGCCATCTCGCTCATGAAAGACGGACATGCGCATGCCTGGCTTCCCGGCACCACCATACCTGCTTCCGCCGGACTGGATTTGGCCACGACAAAAAAGATCAGACTCCTTTCCGTCCCCGACGATAAGATCAAGGAAATGCAAAAGTTTAACGTGGGATATTTGAAGCGAATCATCCCCAAAGGGACTTATCCCGGCGTGGATTATGATGTCGCCACGATAGGGTACTTCACCCACATGGTCGTCAGTGCAAAGCTTCCCGACGCGTTGGTCTACCAAATTACGAAGGTGCTCGCAGAGAATTTGGATCGTTTGACCCAGGTAGTTTCAGCGATGAAGGGCGTCACCGTAGAGGATCTTGCACTCGATATCGGTGTTCCCTTCCATCCAGGCGCTGCGAAGTACTATAAGGAAAAGGGAGTGATGAAGTAGCATTTCCACCTCAGGTGCCCCATCCAAATCTGTCTGTAAATAAGCTACGGGGGGAATGGAAACATTCCCCCCATGTTTGATAAGGGGGATTTATGGAAGGCCTCATCCGAATTGTGAAAAAGGTGGCGGCAATCATCGCTGTCCTCATGTCCCTCTACCACCTGTACACAGCTGCCTTTGGCGCGCCAGAGGCGATGCTTCATCGGTCCATCCATCTCCTGTTCACGCTCACCCTGATCTTTCTTCTGGGGATGTCTAGAGAGGGAAAGAAAAGCCCGATGAGCCGATGGCTCGATGTGACCCTACTTCTTCTGACCTTTCTGTCCTTGGGCTATATCTTTCTCAACTACGACTACATGATCGAGCGATACCCTTATGTTGAACCCTTGACCTCCTGGGATTTAGTGCTGGGAATCATTATAACTCTGATTCTCCTGGAGGCTTCCAGAAGGACGATCGGTTGGGCCTTGCCACTGACGGCTGTCACATTTCTTCTGTACGCCATTTTTGGCCAACATCTCCCTGGGTTGATGCGCCATACCGGCTTTTCCGTCGAGACGATCATCGATCAAATCTACATGACGACAGAAGGTATTTTTGGAATTCCCTTGGGTGTTTCTTCAACCTATGTGATCCTTTTTATCATCTTCGGTGCCTTCTTGGAACAATCGGGAACAGGCCAGTTCTTTATGGACTTTGCCACTGGGTTGGTCGGAGGATCGAAAGGGGGACCTGGAAAGATCTCCTGTGTCTCTTCCAGCCTCTTCGGAACCATATCGGGAAGTGCAGTGGCCAATGTCATGGTAGATGGGTGGTTGACTATCCCGTTGATGAAGAGAACAGGGTTTAAACATGAATTCGCTGCAGCCGTAGAAGCCACTGCATCCACAGGAGGCCAGATCATGCCTCCTGTCATGGGAGCAGCCGCTTTCGTCATCGCAGAGTTTACCGGGATCCCGTATATCGATATCTGCAAACACGCCTTGATCCCAGCGCTCCTTTACTATTTAGCTCTATTCATGGCCATCCACTTTGAGGCTACCAAAACGGGGTTATTGGGCATCCCCAAAGAAGAGAGACCCAAACTGGGATTCGTCATAATTGCGAAAGGCCACCTGTTCTTGCCCTTGGCGGTGATTGTCTATTTCATGCTGGCGGGTTACACACCCATGTATGCTTGTATTTACGCTACTCTTTCTGTTGTTTTGATCGCTCTCTTAAGAAAAGAAACCCGCATGGGGTTGATGAAGATCCTGCGGGCTATGGAATTTGGGGCAAAGAATACGCTCCCTGTGGCAGCGGCCTGTGCCTGTGCGGGTATTGTGGTGGGGATGATCAACCTGACCGGACTGGGATTGAAGTTTACGAGTGTCATTCTCATTATCGCAGGCGACTCTCTTGCTCCTGCCCTTATTTTTACGATGATTGCTGGAATTATTCTTGGAATGGGATTGCCCACCACAGCCGCCTATATCGTTCAGGCAGCTTTGCTCATCCCAGCGCTGATCAAATTGGGTATCCCAACGATTGGGGCCCATCTTTTCGTTTTTTACTTTGCGATCATTTCCGCGATCACCCCTCCTGTCGCCATGGCTGTCTATGCAGCAGCGGGGATCAGCGGATCCAACCTTTGGAGGACGGGTTTAGCCGCTATCAAGATAGGAGCAGCGGGCTTCATCGTTCCGTTTATGTTTGTTTATGGTCCATCCCTCTTACTCATTGGTTCTTTTACCAGTATCGTCATGACGATTGTGTCTGCCTCGATCGGTGTCATTCTTCTCTCTGCAGGGCTGATGGGATGGTTTTTGACGGAGACGAATTTCTTAGAAAGAGTAATGCTCGTTGGCTCGGCCCTTCTGCTCATCAAGCCGGGTCTCAGTACGGATGCGATTGGTTTAGCACTCCTAATCATTGTAATCATCTTCCAGAAATTTAGATCCAAATCAAGAAAGAAATGAAGAGAGGTTTATGACTGATAAGAATTTGATCTACGAAACAGATGAAAGTGTGGGGATCATCCGAGTCAACCGGCCTGAAGTGAGGAATGTCTTTAACTGGGAGACCTGGATGGAGTTTGAAGATGCGCTGAAGCAGCTCCATTCCGATCCAAACCTGAGGGTGGGGATCATCATCGGTGTGGGGGAGGAGGCCTTCGTTGGAGGAGCAGATCTCCGCATGCTCAAAGAGCGCACGCCTCAAGATGCAGTGTCCGCTTCAAAAAAGGCCAATGAGATTCTTCTCTTCATGGAATCGATGGATGAACCCATGATCGCTGCCATCAATGGCTGGGCACTGGGAGGAGGATGCGAGATTGCCTTGGCCTGCGACCTAAGGATTGCAAGCGAGAAAGCTCAGATCGGTCAGACAGAGGTGCGTGTGGGCATCATGCCCGGTTATGGAGGGAATGTCCGTTTGATGCGGTTAATCGGTCCTGGCCGAGCGAAGGAGATGATTTATACAGGGAGGACCGTTAAGGCCGAAGAAGCCGAAAGAATCGGGTTGGTGAATCGGGTCGTCCCTCACGAGAAATTGATGGAGGAGACATTAGCCCTGGCGAAAGCGATTGCAAAAGGACCTGCGGCCCTCCATGTCGCCAAAAGAGCGATGTTTCAGGCTTTTCAAAATGCTTATCAAGAGGCCCTGAAAAAAGATTCAGAACTCTATGGAGAGGTTTATAAGACCGAAGATTTTAAAGAGGGGGTGACTGCTTTTTTGGAGAAGAGAAAGCCCAGTTTCAAAAACCGGTAGCACCCCCCTTCACCATGCCCCTCTCGCCGCGAGACCGAGTCGTAACTGGAAGCCAAAGGGGAGAGGCAGTCAGGTTCCCTGCCTGCCCCGCCCCTGCCTACCGGCAGGCAGGCTCTGTCGGGACCGGGGCCGGTAGGCACCGGGTAAGGAGAGAAGAAAGGAAGATCCATTGAAAAAAGCAGTGATCATCAGTGCAGTTCGTACACCCGTAGGGAGGTACATGGGAGGCCTTAAAGATGTGCCTGCCCATGATCTCGGGGTTCTGGTTCTCAACGAAGTCGTAAAGAGGGTCGGGGTTGATCCGCTCAATATCGACGAGGTCATCCTGGGCCAATCCTACCAGAACGGTGAATATGTCAACATTGCTCGGATGTCTTTACTCAAAGCAGGATGGCCTGATTCCATTCCAGGAATTACCTTCGATCGTCGCTGCTGTACAGGACTCGATGCGATCTGCTTTGCAGCCATGGAAATCCAGTCTGGAAATGCTGAGATGGTCGTGGCAGGTGGCGTGGAGAGTATGAGCACAGCCGAGTTTTACGTGCCGGGTGATATCAAGTGGGGAATCGGCGGAAAAAAGGGCATGCCCCGGGGACACGGGGACCTTTCCATTTGGGGAATCCCTTTCTATGACCGAATTCAACGGGCCAGGGTGATGTCTCAGCCTGAGGAGAGGTATGGCATACTCCCATCCATGATGTCGTGGGCTGAGACGGCAGCAAAGGAAGAGGGCATCTCCAGGGAGGACTGCGATCGTTGGGCCCTCGAGAGCCACAGAAAGGCCTGTGCTGCCATCGAATCAGGGAAATTCGAGGAAGAGATCGTTCCTGTGCCTGTACCCGGTCCAAAAGGCGGGCAAATGTCTGTTGAGCGGGATGAGAATCCCAGAGCCGATACCACCCTGGAACAGTTGACTAAACTGAGACCCGTTTTAGGAGGGGTCTGTACGGCGGGAAATTCCTCTTCTGAAAATGATGGCGCTGCTGTCTGTGTGGTGACCACGCAGGAGAAAGCCAAGGAGTTGGGTGTGGAGCCTTTCGCCCATTTGAGAGCCTTTGCTGTCGCCGGGGCTGATCCACGGCGGACATACCTCACTGTTCCCATGGCCGTTGAAAAGGCGATGAAGAAGGGAGGGCTTGGAATTCAGGATATGGATCTGATCGAACTCCAGGAGGCCTTCGCGGCCCAGGTCCTGGCGGATCTGAAAATGTTGAAACTTACTGAAAAGGACTATTCCAAGGTGAATGTGAATGGTTCAGGAATCTCCCTTGGCCATCCCATTGCCTGCACAGGCACAAGAGTTCTGGTAACGCTTCGCTTCTGCATGAGATGAGGAGAAGAAAGAGCCGCTATGGCCTCGAATGCATCTGCGGTGGCGGAGGTCTTGGAATCGCCGCCATCTTCGAAAGAGAATAAGTGAAACTTGATCATGAAAATGCATTCAAATCCCTTCCTACCCCCCTTTGCCTGCCTCCAGCAGGAAAAAGATGCTAAAGGGGGGAGAGGGGGGATTAAAGGAGGAGGTGATCCGGTATGGCTTCCAATTCTAACCGGAGAGGTCAATCTCCTCCCCTCTCACACATCACTCCCTTTGAAGGAAAATCACCTCAGTTTGATGAGACGGTTTTCATCGATCCCACCGCAAGGTTGATCGGAGATGTTGTCCTCGGACCCAATGTAAGTATTTGGCCCTTGACGGTCCTGAGGGCAGATAGCAACCGCATTGTCATAGGAGAGCGGTCTGTGCTTCTGGACAAGGTCTTGGTCGAGTCTCCTAGGGATCACCCTGTGACGATCGAAAAGAATGTGCTCATCAGCCACGGGGTCATCCTTCATGGATGTATCGTGAGAGAGGGGGGTATCGTTGGAATCGGGGCGATCGTTTTAGATGGTGCGGAAGTGGGAAAGCATTCGATCGTTGGAAGCGGATGCGTTGTCCCGCCGGGGATGAAGATTCCTGATGATTCCCTCGTTCTCGGGATTCCTGCGAAGGTCGTAAAGACCCTCGATGAGAAGGATCGCAAGAGATCGGAGGAGCAGTTGACAGAGGCCTATGAGAAGTCGAGAAAATATCTAAAGATCTTTGAAAGAAGAACAAAAGGAAGGTGAGGAGGGTATGTTTTTTGAATTGAACGAGGAGCAAAAAGCCTTTCGGAAAAGAGTCCGGGAGATTTACGAGAGAGAGGTGACCCCACTCGTCGATGAGTATGAGAGGAAGGAGACCTTTCCCGTCCCTCTTTTCCGAGCACTGGGACAGGAGCACCTTCTCTGTCTTCGGTGTCCTAAGAAGTATGGTGGCCCGGGTCTCGACAAGGTTGCGGAATGCATCTCCATGGAAGAGTTAAATCGAATCTGTGCTGGCATGGGAGCTAGTCTCATGGTGCATGGTGGATTGGCCACCGATCCGATCCTAAGGTTCGGTTCTGAAGAGTTGAAACGAGACTATTTACCCGCGGCGGCCAGGGGAGGGAAGATCGGGGCCTTTGCCCTGACCGAGCCGGATGCAGGATCAGATGCTTCTGGCATTCGAACCATGGCTGCAAAGGATGGAGAAGGGTATCGGCTCAATGGCTCAAAAACCTTCACCACGAATGGAACGATCTGCGATTTCGTAACTGTCGCTGCCTATACTCATCCTGAGAAGAGAGGTACAGGGATCAACCTCTTTGTGGTCAACCGGGAAGACCCAGGGTTTTCAGTCACTAAGAAATTGAAAAAGCTTGGGAATTATACCGCTGATACGGCTGAGCTGGCCTTTGATGACTGCACTGTCCCGAGGGGAAGAATGATTGGGGAGGGGGAGGGAGGCGGATTGGGTCAGCTCGAAGAGACCCTCAAATCCGGAAGGATCACCTATGGAGCTAGAAGTACCGGAGTGGGCCAGGCCGCCCTTGAAGCGACCCTCTCTTATGTCAAGGGAAGTCAGAGACGGGGTGAGCCTTTGGGGAGATCTCAAGCGATTCGATTCATTCTGGCTGAGCTGACGATGTCGCTTGAGGTGATGCGATATGTGACCTATCGAGGCGCGTGGCTCTTCGATCAGGGTCTTGCCTCGATGAAGGATGCCTCCATCGTGAAACTCTTCTGCACAGAGTCCCTGCAGAGGATCGTTCAAAAGGCAGTAGAGATTCAGAAGGGGGCAGGGCTGATGATGGAGAATCCAGTACAAAGATATTTACGTGATGCGAGGCTGTTCAAGATTCCGGAAGGGACTTCTGAAATCCAGCACCTCGTGATCGCAAGGGACCTGGGACTCTAACAAATTCGGATTGCGGAATGCGGATTTCGGAATAAAGAAATTGTAGTTTATTCTTAAGGACTGTTTTGAAATGTGGGGATAGAGATGGATTTCGAATTGACAGATGAGCAGCGAGATATTCAAAAGGCAGCCATGGAATTTGCTCAGGGGGAGTTTGATCCGGATCTAGCGCTGGAACTAGACCAGACTGGCGCCTTTCCAGAGTCGCTATGGAGAAAGGCTGCTCGGCTGGGGTTCATCGGACTCCAATACCCCGAAGCGTGTGATGGTCAAGGATTAACCCTCCTGGAGAATGTTCTGGTGACGGAGGCTTTCTGCAGGGTCGATTCGGGGATTGGAAGTGCCCTGAGCCTTGTTGATCTGGGTTCAGAGCTCCTTTTAAAATTTGGTTCCCAGGAGCAGATGGAACGGTTTCTTCCTCCGTTGGCGAGAGGGGAGAAGAGATTGACCGTTGCTTTTGGAGAATCAGAGGATGATCAAGACCTTTCTCTCATCTCCACGGTTGCTGAGAAGAGGGAGAGGGGATATCTGATCCGGGGCTGGAAGAGATTTGTACTCAATGCCACCTTGGCAGATGCCTTCATCATCCTCTGCAAAGAACCGATAGAGGGTTGGATCCCCTTCATTGTTGAAAAGGATGAGAACCCTATAGGGGTTCATCCCGTTGAAAAGATGAGTTTGAGGATGATTCCCTGTGGAGATCTTCATCTTCAAGAGGTTCGGGTACCCCTTGAGAGCCGGCTGGGAAAGAGGGGAGAAGGAAAGAATCTCTTCCATTACTTCCATCAAGTCTTGGGATTGAGAAGCTTAGCTCAAGCCTTGGGAACGATGGAAGGAGCCTTTGATCGGGCCATCAAATATTCAAACCAGAGGGAACAATTTGGGAGAAAGCTTTCACAGTTCCAGGTGATTCAGCACAAACTAGCTGAGATGGAAGTAGCGGTAGAGGTGGCCCGATGGCTCACTTACAGGGCTGCGGCTGAGTTTGATAAAAAGGAGATGGATTCGAAATACCTCTTCATTGCCCAAATAGAAGTTGGGAGGAGAATGACCTGGGTGGTGGATGAGGCCTTGCAGATTTTTGGTGGATATGGGTACATTGCCGAACAGGAGATCGAACATTTTTATAGGGATGCCTGGGCTATTCGAAGTTCTTTGGGCACAGAAGAGGAACTGAGAGATCTCTTGAGTCAAAAGACATTGGGGAAGAATCGATGAGAGTCGAAATGATCAAGTTATTGAAATTCTTAGGAATCTTCCTCTCTCCCCGTTAACAAAGAGGGTTTGAGGGAAATCCTAATGAAACAAAAATAGATTTCTGTTGTCTATAAGATAGAGAGAAGCGCGCGTTTCAATGGAAACTTCTCCAAAAACTCAAAAAGAGGTGATCGATTCCTGTAAGGCCGGGGATGAAAAGGCCTTTGGAGAAATCGTTCTCACTTTTCAGAGGAGGGTGTACAACATCGCCTACCGCATGTTGGGGAGTAAGGAAGAGGCAAAAGATCTGGCTCAGGAGGTCTTTCTCACTGTTTTCGAATCGATCCGGGACTTGAGGGAAGAAGCGAAATTTGAGCCCTGGTTGATACGGATCACCTTAAACCACTGTCGAAATCGTTGGAACTATCTCAAGAGGAGGAAATACTTCAATTCGGATTCATTGGATGATCCCGTTGAAACAGAAGACGGAGCAATACCAAAGCAATTGGGTGATCCCTCTGATAATCCTGAAACCCTTTTAGAGAAGAAAATGATTCAAAACTGGATCCAGAAAGGACTTCAAAAGCTGAAAGGGGAACAAAGGGAGCTGATCGTCCTAAGGGACCTTCAAGGGTTCTCCTATGAGGAAATTGGAAGGTTGTTTGGCCTTCCAGAGGGGACCGTGAAGTCGAAACTTCACCGGGCCAGAATGGATCTTAAGGAAATCTTGGGAAGAATGGGTCATTAGATCATTCTTGTGCAGTTAAATAATATTGCATGAACGGCGGTAATTTCTAGTGGGGTAGGTTATAAATTCGAAGCACGAAATCCCTGCCTACCGGCAGGCAGGCGAAATACGAAACAAATCCGAATGTTCAAAATCAAAATGTTTCAAACAAAAAAGTCAATAAGTTTTCAAAATTTGGTCATTCGAATTTTGAATTTGTTTCCGATTTCGATATTCGGATTTGAAGATTTCCCCGGCACAGCCGGGGTTGAAGGGGAGTGAAGGAATGGAATGCGAAAAAGTTCGGGAAAAGTTCTCCTCTTTGTTGGAAAAAGAGTTGAACCCTTTGGAGGAGAAAAAGCTAAGAGAACATCTGGCGTCTTGCCAAGCGTGCCAAAAGGATTTCGAACAATTCGAAAAGACAGTCAACTGGCTTCATTCAGTTAAGGAAGAGGAGGTTCCAACGGGATTCCTTACCGAGATTTATCAAAAGATGGAAGACCGAAAGAGGATGGGACCAAGACAAGCATGGGTGCATCGTCTGGTGCGATTCAAGCTTCCAGCTCAGGCAGTGGCCATGGTGGCCATCGTCTTCTTTCTTCTCTACCTCACCAAGATGATGCCATTGGAAACACCCCATGAAAAGGGAATTGACGTGGCAAGCACTCCCCGTTCGGAAGTAAAGACGGAGACGTATTTGGCTCAAGAAGAGGTGAAGAAGGAAAAACAGGAGGTAGCGTTTCTCTCAGAGGCGCCTCGACCGAAGAAAAGGGAACAGGGAGAAACCCCTCTTTCAAGTCGGAAAGCAGTCGGAAAAGCGGTTATTCAAAAAGAAAGGGACGAAGCGAGAGGGGCAGGGATCTCCCTTCCAAAGGATGAGGTATCTCAAACGAAAAGTTCTGAAAAGAAAGAAGACCTTGCCCCAGCGCCAGGAAAAATTGAAAAAGGGGTGACCTTGGAAAGAGCCGCTTCCATTGCTGATAAACCTCCTCAGGAATTCATTGTAAGAATCTCAGACCAGGAGAAGGCTGTCTCTCAACTTCACGAAATGGTCAACAGATTTGGAGGTGAAGTCTTAAAAGAAGAAGCAAATCTCCTCCTCGCTTCCTTGCCCAGTGCATCCCTCGCAGGATTTAAGAAGGAATTAGAAAGGATGAGTTCTCCAGAAAAGGTAGGACCGGCGGCTTTACAAAAAGAAGCTCCAAGAGCTCTGAGTGCATCTCCGAGAGCCAGGGATGAGAAGATCACAGAGAAAGAGATACAGTGGGCACCCCCTGCGGCCGATCAGGCGAGCCGTGTCACTGTCCAAATTCGCCTTCTGAAAGAGTAATCTTCCTCTGTCGAGGATCCCTTAAAGATGTTGAAAGCATACTGATTTTGGGTTCTCAATAGGGAATCAAGGAGACGATGACGTTTGACTTCTGGATGTAAGTTTTGTATAAGAAAAGAAAGCCTTCATGACAGGATGAATCTCAAATGGATACCCCCACTCTTCCTTATCCCACCTGAGACGGAGGGGTGGGGGATTCTTTTCAGAAGGAGGAAAGGCAATGATCCTCACCATCAACCCTAAGAATCCACAAAAGAGGCTGATTAGGAAGGTTGTGGATGTTCTGAAAGAGGGAGGGGTGATAGGGTATCCTACGGATACCATCTATGGTGTGGGGTGCGACCTTTTCAACCCCGAAGCCATCAAGAAGATTCATCGATTGAAAAAGACCGATGGAAATAAACCGCTCAGTTTTATCTGTTCTGATTTAAAGGATATTAGCCTATATGCCTATGTATCGAATTATGCTTATAAAATGATGAAGCGCCTCCTCCCGGGTGCCTACACGTTTATTCTAAAGGCCACTAAATTGGTCCCAAAGGTTGCCATGACGAAGCAGAAAACGGTAGGCATCCGAATCCCCGATAACAAAATATGCCTTGCCTTAGTGAAGGAGTTGGGCCATCCCATCATCAGCACAAGTGTTTATAAACCCGATGAGAGCCTCTACAATGACCCAAACGAAATTGAAGAGCGTTTTAGAAAACAGTTGGATCTTGTCATCGACGGTGGGGTCATCGTGGCAGAGCATTCGAGCATTATTGACCTCTCCGATGATCTTCCTGAAGTGATTCGAAGAGGGAAAGGCGATGTGAGCCTTTTCCTGTAAACGAGGAGAAAGAGAATGGGACGAAAGAGTCTTTCGCCCACGACCATGCTTTTTCCCACCCCGGTGGTTCTGGTCACCTGCGTGAATGAGGAAGGAAAGCCGAATATCATTACGTTAGCTTGGGTAGGCGTGGTCAACTCGGAACCTCCCATGATTGGAATATCGATTCGCCCCCAACGCTACTCTCATGCTTGTGTAAAGAAAGCGAAGGAGTTTGTGGTGAATCTTCCAACAGAAGAAATGGTTAGAAAGGTGGATGCCTGTGGCATGCTCTCAGGCAAGGAGACGGACAAGTTTGCTGCCATGGGATGGAAACAGGTGCCGGCCCATCAGGTGAAACCGCCGTTAATCGATGAGTGTCCCGTTCAACTCGAATGTCAGGTGAAAGAGATCCTCTCTCTGGGAAGCCACGATCTCTTCCTCGGACAGGTCGTAGCACTCCATGTCAAGGAAGAGGTACAGAGGGATAAAGGCCGAATCGACATGACCAAAGCCCATGCCTTTGTCTACTGTCCGGGAGCCCATGAATATTGGAACCTCGGCAAGATCCTCGGCCATTATGGCTTCACCAAAGGTAAACCCTAGTTTAATTAAAAAATAGATGTTTTAAGTTTAAAGGTTAGGGTAAAGATGCCAGTTTAGTCACTGGGTTAAGCCATTAGTCCAGGAGAGAGTTACCACAAACCACATTGCCCTTACACCAAAGTGGCTTCTTCACCCTAACCCAAAGACCGTTTTACATCACTGATTAGTATGGAACGTGCAAGCTATGATCATTGACTGTCATACCCATATTTTCCCTGACGAGGTCAGAAAGGACCGAGTGACCTACTGCAAAAGGGATGAGGCTTTTTCATCGATTTATCGAGATCCGAAATCGAAGATGGCGGGGGTTGAAGATCTCGTTGCTTCCATGGATGAATCCGGTATTGATCAATCGGTCATCTGCGGATTCCCCTGGAGTGACCTCGATCTCTGTTTTCTCCATAATCGATATCTGATGGAATCTGCCTCGCGATACCCTGATCGTTTAATCGCCTTCATTGCGTTTCCGTTTTCGAACCCCGGTTGGTCAGAGAAGGAACTGGAAGGCTTGATCAAGGATGGAGCCAGGGGCGTCGGGGAGATCGCTTTCTACCGTCAGGAGATGACTTCCAAAGACCTCCAGGCCATGAGACCCGTTCTGACCGATATGGAGAAGAAAGGAATTCCATTGCTCCTCCACGTGAATGAAACGATCGGCCATCCCTACCCAGGGAAAGGGAGGACCCCCTTGGAACGTTTCTATGACCTTATCGTCTCTTTTCCACACCTCCCTGTCCTCCTTGCCCATTGGGGGGGTGGACTTCCTTTCTATGAGTTGATGCCAGAGGTGGCCAAGGCGATGGCGAATGTCTATTACGACACGGCTGCCTCCCCCTTCCTCTATTCCAAGAAGATCTATGCAACCGTAAGTGAAATCGTGGGAGTCAAGAAAATACTTTTCGGGACCGACTTCCCCCTCCTTTCACCTCAAAGATATTTTAGAGAGCTGGAAGATTCGGGTTTGTCAAAAGAGGATCAGAGAAGGATTCTGGGGCTCAACTTTTCAAACTTGCTGGAAATGAACAGAAGAGTGAGTGGATGAAACATGCCTTCATAGATCATCACAGCGGTGTTCAAAGTCCCATCCACCACCTGGATGCGAGGGCAAAAATCCTCGTCTTCTTCACTCTGATCGTTGTAGGGGTCAGCTCCCCTCCGAACGCCTTTCTCCTCTTCGGTTTTCTGGCCCTGACCCTCATCAGTATCGCCCTCCTCGCAAGGCTTCCCCTAGGCCACTTGGCTAAGAAGATACTGGTCATCCTCCCTTTTCTATTTCTCGTGACCCTCTCCATTCCCTTCATGAAGAAGGACATGGTAGGAGGGGGCTATAATCTGGGCCTCGGAGGACTTTCCGTTTCCAAAAGCGGCCTCTGGATCCTGTGGAACGTGGTTATCAAAGCCTGCTTGGGAGTTTTCTCCATCATCCTTCTTTCCTCCACCACCTCCTTTCCCGATTTGATCAAGGGAATGGAAAGACTGAGGACGCCAAGGATTTTTACTGTTCTTACTTCCTTCATGTACCGTTACTCATTTATCCTCATCGATGAAATACACCGGATGAAAAGGGCGAGAGATTCAAGGTGTTTTGGGGGGAAGTGGTTTTGGCATTCCAAGGTCATTGGTCACATGGTGGGCTCACTCTTCCTGAGGAGTTTTCACCGGGGAGAACGGGTCTATCTCGCTATGCTTTCCAGAGGGTATCAGGGGACGATGCCTGAAACGTCCGTTGGAAGATTTGGGCGGGGGGAATGGCTCTTCCTTTTCATCGCCCCCATTTTGATTATGTTGAGGATTTATCTGGGATAAGAGAAAATCCATCTATTCAGTGGTGGGAAGGCGAGTTCGGCAAATCCGAAATCCGAATATCGAAATTCGAGACAAATTCGAAATTCGAATGACGAAATCTTCAAAACCTATTGAGTTTTTTTGTTTGAGACATTTTGAATTTGAACATTCGGATTTGTTTCGAAATTCGGATTTCGAACTTGGAGTTTTAGGGGGGAAAGACAGTACCGCGCTCCTCATTGAGAGAGGAATCAATAATGAGTCCGCATAAGGTTATTGAGATCCAAGATCTCTCCTATCATTACCCGGATGGGACATCTGCCCTCCAAGATGTCGATTTAGAGGTCTGCGAGCATGAATCCGTTGCGGTTCTTGGACCCAATGGGGCTGGGAAATCGACCCTCCTTTACCATCTAAACGGAACGCTGATGGGAGAGGGGAGAGTCACGATCCTGGGCCTGTCCGTGGAGAAGAAAAATCTCAAGGAGATTCGGAGAAAGGTAGGTCTCGTGTTCCAAAATCCAGAGGACCAACTGTTCTGCCCGACGGTCTTTGATGATGTGGCTTTTGGCCCGCTCAACATGGGGCTGGATATGGAGAGGGCTCGGCATCAGGTGGAGAGGGCTCTTGAAATGGTAGGTCTGAGAGGGTTTGAAGGAAGATCAGCGCATCATTTAAGTGAGGGAGAGAAGAAACGAGTGGCTTTAGCAACGGTTCTATCCATGGATTCCGAAATCTTGGTTTTTGACGAGCCGACCGATAACTTGGATCCAGCTGGAAGCCGCCTGCTGATTGAGCGAATCCGATCGATCTCTCGGACTAAGGTGATCGTCACTCATTATCTCCCGGCAGCCGTGGACCTCTGCGAGAGAGCCATTCTGCTTCGTGAAGGGAAAAAGGTAGAAGATCTCCCTATGGACGAGTTGTTGAAAAACCGAACCCTGTTAGTTCAATTTGGTTTTGATCCTGATTATGTTCAATGGATGTATGAGCGAAGGAAACCCTCACGAAGAATCGTCCCCTGAACTCCCCTGTTTCATAAACGTAGAATTTCCAACAGCCAGAATCGTTCCATCCTCTTTAGCAATATGAGCCTTGGCCTTGATCAACCTTTTGCTCACCTCTGTTACCTCTCCATAAACCCGTAAGGGTTCGAGGATGGGAGCAGGTTTTTTGAACTTGATTTCGAGCGAAGCCGTGACGGCTTGATAGCCCAATTCATGCACCAATTTGGCCATCACCTCATCCAAGAGGGTGCTGAGGATCCCTCCGTGAACAATGCCATCCCAGCCTTGGAAGGTGGGGCTGGCGACGAAAGTGGTTTTGAGCGTCTGTTTCTCTTTGTCGAGCTCAAAACTCAAATGTAATCCATGAGGGTTATTTTCTCCGCAGACAAAACAGTTTCCATTCGTTTCGAATTCCATCTCTTCCCTCGTTGACTTGGATTATTATGTATCATATAGTTTCACCAGAAGTATTGTCAACGGTTCAGCTATCCCGGGTTTAAGAAATCTCCCCTCACCCCTCTTTGCTAAAGAGGGGGATCCAGGAGCATTAAAAAAATGAAAAGGAATGAGCGCTATCTTGACGTAGCGATCGCGGCAGCGAAGGAGGCTGGTCGGATTCAGAAGGCTCATCTCGGCCGCCTTTACCGAGTGGAGTACAAGGGGGAAATCAACCCTGTGAGTGAGGTGGACAAACTCTGTGAAAGCGCGATTAATAAGATCATCCTTGATGCCTTCCCCGACCATGATGTCCTAACAGAGGAGAGCGTTTTTAAGGGGAGGGGCTCTTCATTTAAGTGGGTGATTGACCCTATCGATGGGACGACGAATTACATTCACGGGTTTCAATTTTTCTGCGTCTCCATTGGCCTGGAAATAGACGGAGAGATGGTACTGGGCGTTGTTTACGATCCTCTCTTTGATGAGCTATTTCAAGCCGAAGTCGGGAAAGGAGCCTTTCTGAACGGGAATCAAATCTCTGTCTCAAGAACCAAAGATCTGGACCGGAGCTTTCTCACCACAGGTTTTCCGTACGATGTCCGAGAACACGCCGATTACTACCTTCGATTTTTCCGCCAATTCATGACCAGGAGTGTTGCCATACGCAGGCCAGGGTCTGCCGCCCTCGATCTCTGTTATGTAGCCGCTGGTCGTTTCGATGGATACTGGGAGTTGAAAATTCACTCGTGGGATGTGGCTGCAGGTAGTTTGTTGGTCACGGAAGCAGGGGGAAGGGTGACCGACTTTCAAAACCGGCCGTGCAGCATCTATTCTGAAGAGATCATTGCCTCCAATGGACTGATCCATGAGGAGATGGTTCAGGTCATTCAGGCAGTGGTCTCCTCTGACCCTTCCCCTTAGAGACTATATCGCAATGGGCTGACTGTGAGGACGGAACAGACAAACGGATTGCAGGCTTTAGAATGCGGGGCATTATGAAATTTGTGAAAGTGTCTTTGGCGTATGGAAGGGAATTTTTTGATGGGAGCGGGGCATTTGAATCTTATTGCTTAAAGGTTCCGCTCTAAAGCCTTTCATCCGCCTGTCTGTTCCGTTTTAGAGATTCTTTAACCTTTCTCTAATTACGACACAGCCTCCTTGTGGGGAAAGGTCGGGATGGGGAGATTGGGAGATAGGATGTATCAACGGTAGGTCAAAAAGGGGAGATAAAATTGCCGAAAAAGCAGTCAGGTCTTTTCGACAAGAAGGGGAAAGAGTTCATCGAGAGAGAGGCTCCACTCGCTGACCGAATGAGGCCGAGGACCTTGGATGAATTCGTAGGCCAGGATCACCTTCTGGGGCAAGGAAAAGTCCTCCGACAGGCCATTGAAAGTGATCATCTTCCCTCAATGATCTTATGGGGGCCTCCTGGGTCAGGCAAGACAACGCTTGCCATGGTTGTTGCTTCGATGACGGGTGCCCACTTCGTTGCTTTTAGCGCTGTTCTCTCAGGGGTAAAGGAGATCAGGGAAGTGATCCAAGAGGCAAATGAGGAATGGAAATATCGGAAGAGGAGAACGATCCTCTTTGTGGACGAAATTCACCGCTTCAATAAGGCTCAGCAAGACGCATTCCTTCCCCATGTAGAGAAGGGGACGATCGTCCTCATCGGTGCCACTACGGAGAACCCTTCGTTCGAGGTGATTTCTCCTCTACTTTCCCGCACCAAAGTTTTTACGCTCAATGCATTGGCTGAGAAAGAAATTGAAGGGATTTTGAAGAGGGGACTGGAAGATAAGGAGAAAGGATTAGGGAAATACCCGACGATGATTGAGCTGGAGGTCTTTCAAGGAATTTGCTTGGTGGCCAATGGGGATGCAAGGGTGGGGCTTAATACCCTTGAGATGGTTGTTCTGACAACCCCACCTGATTCAAAGGGAATTCGTCATATCCAGAAGGGAGATCTTGAAGAGGTCCTTCAGAGAAAGGCCTTTCTTTATGATAAATCTGGAGAGGAACACTATAATCTCATCTCTGCTCTCCATAAGAGCTTGAGGGGAAGCGATCCCGATGCGGCTCTCTATTGGCTGGGAAGGATGTTGGAGGCCGGAGAGGATCCCCTCTATATTGCTCGCCGGATGATCCGGTTTGCTTCTGAAGATGTGGGGATGGCAGATCCGCAGGCTTTGCAAGTAGCGGTTTCAGCAATGGAAGCTTTTCACTTTGTTGGCTTACCGGAAGGCAATTTAGCCCTTGCTCAGGCGGCGGTCTACTTAGCCACGGCTCCAAAATCAAATGCCCTCTATACGGCCTTTCAAGGGGTTCAGAAGGATGTGAGGGAAGTTGAGAACCTACCCGTTCCCCTCCACATAAGAAATGCTCCCACTTCTTTGATGAAAGACTTGGGCTATGGGAAAGATTACAAGTATCCGCATGATTATCCAGAACACTTCATCGAAGAGGAGTATCTTCCCGAAAACCTCAAACGGAGAACCTACTACCATCCCTCCGAGCAGGGATTTGAGAGAGAGATCAAGAGAAGAGTAGAATACTGGAGAAAAAGGAGGAATAATAAGGGAAAAGAAGGTTAAGGTTTAGGTTGAGGTTAAGGTTAAGGTTAAGGTTGAGGTTGACGCCTCATTTTTTTCACCCCATCACCCATTCTCCTTATCTCCCCATCATTTTTCCCCCCTCATCCCCCTATCTCTTTATCCGATTATCACCCCATCTCCCCAGCATTTCTTCTTAACTCCCTCATAGGCAAGGTCAAAACCAATCTACTCTTGAGTCTTCCTCGGATTGTGGTGAGGAGGGACCCTTTACTCAAGATGAAGTGGATTTCTTTCGATGAATGCAAATTTTTCTTGACATCTGTCGAGCTCGAAACTAAACTGCTATGTAAAATTACGATTCCACTATTTGGGATTCAACCCATGCCAGGACAAAAAAACGTCAACACACTCATTAAAGCGGCCGAAATTCTCAAGACGATTACAAAAGGGATTAACCAAAGCTCGAGCATTGCTGGCAATTTGGGGCTGAGCCGTAGCACCACTCACCGGCTACTAAAGACCTTACAGGTGGCTGAATTCGTCCTTCAGGATCCGATTAGCTTACGATATAGCCTTGGACCCTTTGTTCACTACTTGGCCGACTATTCCAATCGGTATCATCATAATTTGATCCTCTGTGCGCTGCCAGAAATGGAAAAACTACGCATCATTACAGGTGAGACAATAGTGATTGTGATTCGAGTAGGCATCAGGCGGATGTACTTGGAGGAATTGCCCAGCTTCCACCCGCTCAAATATGCTGCGGGAAAAGGCTATTCACCCCCGGTATACGCAGGTGCTACCGGCAAGGTACTGCTTTCTCAAATGCCTTCAGCGGAACTGGCGCGGTTGATAGGCACCACAAGACTTAAAAAGATGGCGCCCAATACCATTACTGACCGCGCCACTTTATTGAAAGAGATAGACAATATCCGCCGTAAAGGGTATGCAATAAGCTACAGCGAGCTCGTAGAGGGAGCAGCTTCTGTGGCGGTTCCGATTGGTAACTATTCACAACCAGTTGCTATGTGTGTGTTAGGCCCCGAAGCCCGTATGAAGAATCGG
>SMTZ1_10002370_pt1 | contig 33663 bp, 38 predicted proteins | sample DeeMarSWOR136_30_FD_25667 | JGI IMG/M metagenome (IMG submission 25667) | reverse complement strand
GAGACTGCGACGGTTACTGCGATGAGTATGATGGCTGCGACTACTGGGCTTAGAGCTTTTTTACTCTTTAGGAGTTTTTTCATTTTTGGTTCTTTCCCTCCTTGTGAGTTCACATGAGAACTATGCAGTCAGGAGATTTAAATCTTACGACTTAAGACAACATATTTTAAACATAAAATCTAAAACCTAGAAATCCTACGAAGCCACAACTAACTACTTTAACTCACTAAAGAAACCCAAAAGAAGATCCGCTACCTTTTCACCAAGCTCAGTCATCACATAATACTTCTTCAAAGGATCAATCGCCACGCTCTCAGCCAACCCCAAATCCTCTATCTCCATCATCCTAGACCTAAACGTCCCATCGCTAAGCGTAAGATTCAACTCTCGCATGAAGGCTTTAGCATTCTTCCATCTTCCCTTCTCCAGCTTCAAAAGAAAGATGCAGTCAATAGCATGATCCTTCTCCAGCACAGCTTTTATAGCGGAAAGTTTCTTATTAGTGAGAATGTTCCTTATTTTTTCTTCTTCTGCCAACCGTATTACCAACCATATTTTCTTCGCAGAGTATACTTCTTTGCATATTTAACATTTAACTTTATATTACGATTTTTGACATAATTCTGGTTACACATTCAATAATTCTTATGACTTAAGTCTCTCAGGATTCAAACTCGCCCAAAACAGATCAAACACCCACACAAAAATAAAATATCTAAGAATGCAGCTTTCAACTAAAAGAGCAAGTTTGTAGGTGGGCTCACGCATTCTTGAAAGCGACCGGCCATCAACGTTTTCGGCTGTCCACTTTTCTCAAGATCTCAATCACTTTTCAGTGGGGTCAAAGTCGTCATCGCCCACCAAACAACATTAAATGCCTTTCCCGCATAAAAATATAGCTTAAGAAGCAACGTGTTGAGAAAGAGTGTCTAAACAGATCAAAGTTGTTCCACTAGCCGAAGAAAGTTTTGGCGTACGATCCATGTGCACCTCCGTGGAAACCTCAGATACAAAGATTCTTCTAGACGCCGGCGTATCCTTAGCTCCGAAGAGGCTTGGATATCCTCCTCATCCCAGAGAATACCGAGCCCTTGCCGAATGTCGCAAAAAAATAAGCAATACCGCAGAAAAAGCCGATATAATAACCATAAGCCACTATCACTTTGACCACCACACACCCTCATACACCGACTGGTTCACCAATTGGTCTTCACAAAAAGTCGCAGAAAAAATCTACAAAGGAAAACTTGTCCTCGCCAAAAGCTACCGTTCTATGGTCAACGCCAGCCAGAGACGCCGGGGGTGGATGTTCAAGAAAACCGGAGGCAGCCATGCGAAATGTTTAGAAACCGCTGACGGCAGAACCTTCGAGTTTGGAGAAACAAAGCTGAAGTTTTCCGACCCAGTATTTCATGGAGCTGAAAACTCGGATTTAGGATGGGTATTGATGTTAACCATTGAATTTGCAGGCGAAAAAGTTGTTTTCGCATCTGATGTTCAAGGCCCCATATACACTCCTACTTTAAACAAAATATTGGCTGAAAATCCTCAACTAGTCCTCATAGGGGGGCCTCCAACCTACTTAGCGGGATTCAGAGTAAAAGATGAATATATAGAAAGGGGAATGCGAAACCTGAAGAGCTTGGTCGAAAGTGTGCCAACAACAATCTTGGGACACCACTCCCTCAGGGATGAAAAATGGAGAAGCCTCTCCCAGCCCATATTTGACGCCGCCACGGAGGTAGGTCATAAAGCCCTAACTGCGGCCGAATTCTCAGGGACAAAAAACAACTTTCTGGAGTTCCATCGAAGGCAGCTCTTTGAAACGGAACCGCCAAGTTCTGATTTCGAAAAGTGGATAAGACTGCCATTGCAGAAAAGAAAACTCAAGAAACCGCCAATTTAGAGTCTACTCTAGTCTACCTCTTGCTTAACAATCATTCTGCGGAATTTCTTAGCATAATGATAGTCAGATTTGAGACGTTTCAACTCATCCGCTTCTTTCTCAAGCTTTGCAAGTTTACGTCGAATCTCTTGAAGGAAACATCATAGGCGGCTTTTATAAAAATCACTTATGAAATGGAAATATGTACTCAGAATTCATAATTGATATTAATAAATCGCATCAATACGAGAAAGTTGGAGATAGAGATTGTGGTGTCCCAACTGCAAGAGGGAAATAACCCCAAGGCAATCAAGTCCCGAAGGCAATTTCTTTCACTGCAAAAAGTGTGGAACCATAATTTATCTATCAAGAAATAAGAGGTGAAAAAGGAAAATGGAAGATTTGATACCTCCAATAATCTTTATGCTTATCCTGGGTGGGGTCGCTGGCTACTTCGCAGGACACTTGATTAAAAGAATCTCAGGTATGGCGCTAACCATTGGAATTATCGCTTTCGTCATATTAACCCTAGCATATGCAGGTGCCCTCGACCTGAATTTCGAAGCAATAGCTACAAACATATCAAACGTCTTAGGCATTATTGCCCCATTAGGACTCGCAGCTCTTATATCCAGTGTTCCTTTCGTAGCTAGCTTCGTTGCTGGTTTATTCATAGGATTTAGAAGGAACTAAATCACTGTAAACCAAAGGTTATCACATATCCCCAGTTTACAGCATTTAATTTTTTTCTTATTGGGGTGGAGGAGGTCGTAAGTAAGTAAAAGGTAAATGAAGCCATATATAAGCAATTCATTTTCTTCTAGCAACCGTCCAAATCGTTTTTTACTCTTCGGCAACCTAGACCATTAAAAAGGAGGGTTAAATTTTACCCCCCAACCCCACCCAAACAAAAACTACTCTTCTACGCCTGGTTATGCAAACACTCCTTCTTGTTCATATTCTTAATCTCTTGTTCTTACGTACCTACCCTCACGTGTGAAACCCGCACATTCACACATTTCAAGGAAAAGGATCAATGATAGAATTTATAGAAGAAAAAAGGAGGGAGGTTTTGGCTACAGATTTTTGTTTTAGTGGCTATTTTGTTCGATAACGTTTGAAGGCTACAAACCCTATCAGGGCAACGAACATGCTAAGCGAAGCCAATATTGTGCCCAGAGGCAGCTCTGGAACAACAAAGATACTCAGAGGCATGGTGCACCAGTTGTTATCTTCATCGACCTCAACGATCACCTCGCCCGAGTCGGCCCAAGCTTTTATCGGGTATCCGTTTTGGGGTATTCCGGTGGTGTCCCATGTGAAGGTCACTACCCTGATTTCGCCTGGAGCCAAGTCAACCACCAATACTGTGCCTATTTCAACGCTGTCATAATAGCATGTGAGATCGAAGGTCTCAGTGTAATCGCCGTTATTCTTCACAGTAACCTCAATATCAACCAAGTCCCCTGGCATTACCTCGTTATTAGTCACAGTCTGGGAAACTGCCTCCACATCATGCTCTTCTGGCGGTACTATTATTTCAAACTTCTCACCTATCGTAGCAGCGAACTCTTCGAAAGTATCGACATATCGGACCCATCCAGGACCAGCAAATGGAGGTGCCTCATACCCTGGTTGTGGGTAAACAACATAGTCTCGCAACCAAGCAACATCAGCACCAGATGTAATTGCTTCTGCATCCAACTCATCCAGACCTTCAGCAACCGCCCATCCAACAACCATTTCGACGTCATCGTAAGGATCGAAAGTAGTGCCAGGCGCCAAACTTAGCAGTTCGTTAGGAACTCCGTCAGTGGCCAAGTTGATTATTTGTTTGCTCGCACCCGCAAAGTTTGGAGAGTTCTTCATTGCATTCCAGGTTAACCAAACGCCGTCTGCCATAGAGGTAAATTCATACAATTGGGTAATACCTTCAACGGCGGTAGCTACGGCCTCCGCGGTGGCGTCTGAGTTAATAACAGTTGGTGCAATCTCGATCACCGCTGGCCCATTGTCTGCGAACTGGACTACAGATAATTCCACCGTTCCGTCGTGGGGCAAATTGTTTCGTATGGCCTCTGCTATGCCGTCAATCATGACTGTGAAATCTCCTGAAGGGATGCTGCCTGATCCGTCAATGCAAAGTCCCAATTGAATGAGACCGCCGTTCGTTGCTTGCACTGGAACACTTGAAAGCGCGACTACAAGAAAGCTAAGCAACACTAAAGACATCAGTATTTTTCTTTTCAATATAATCTCCAATTTCCACTAGGCGTTATCATTTTATAAAAACTATGAAATAATGTTATAGAAGAAAATGTAATAAATTCTATAGAAATCATTCATTTACAATTTTATCAATCGTTAGTTGAGATATATCCTAGGAATCCACTCGACTTGTTCACGCCTCCGATATCTGGCTAATAACAATGCTTCTTCCTTAATTAAAGTCTCAAAGCTCTGTTTCTTTCCTACTTTTATTCTTGGAATTTTAACCTCTCCTCGCCAATATTTTATCGAGTTGGCTCTTTACTCTTCTACATGCCGGACAGAATCCCGCACCCTCAACCGAGGCATTATGCTGGTGAATATGCTTGTATGGGACCCTTGAGCTGCGACTTAGCTTCTCACCTATCTTGTTCATGCTTAGACCATCCTCCACATACAGCTTAATGATCTCTGCATGTTCCTTGTCTCCCACAGTCGTGAAGGCTCCCCTATACTCTCCCTTCTCCACTGGCTCCCCATACTCCACACTTACACCTGTAGCCTTGAGTATGTTCTCTCGCTCTTGCTTATGCCAGGGGATCTCCTTGAATTCTCCTATGCCTACGCTTCACCCTCTTGAGAGGATAATGAAGAATTGTTTAGGCATGTTTCTTATCATTGAAGGCTCAAAGATGCTGTAAAGCCAAGTCAAGTCACTGGTTAATCCTGTCATGCCCTGACTCTTCAATATGATGTAATCGCTCAAGGTTCTTATGTCAATATCTATACTGTAGTATCTGACTGAGTCTAAGCCCAAAGCCAAGCCCACATGCCGAGCCTCTCTGACAAGATATGTCATTTGAGCCTTAGAAACAATCTGGTTCTCTGAAACTTTTAGTCTGCTATAAAATTGATTAGCAGCCTCTCGAGCGAGATAGTAAACCAGCCTCTTCCAAGATAGGCGCTTGTATATTTTATCGGTTAGCATGGCTGCACAGGTGAACTCATCGTCAGTAGATAAATAAAGCGGAGAAGCTGAAATCACAATATCATATTTCTCAAAGTCTGAAAGTGATACTTTTGTGGCTGCCTTAGTGTCACAGGGAGCCTTCACACTCACGTTTTCACCGTGAACCAAGAGAATCTTTCTGTCTTCAGCATAGGGAGAGCGCAACCAACTTAGACCCTCTCCATCTCTTGAGCCAAAAAGATCAAGGATTCCGTGACCCTTCTCTAGGTAATGGCACCCTATCGTTTCCAGCCAAGTTGATTTGGCTCCTCCTCGGATACCGATACAGAAGAAGGTGTTGGGTCTGTTGAAGCTTATTTTGTCAGCTCCTCTAATCCAGTGGATTTCCATCTGAGGCTTTTTCCCCCGGTTCCTGTTGCCCTAAAACTTCACGCCATACTTTTGGATCTATCTCGTCTGAAAGAATGGCTTGTGTCTGTAGAAGCTGTTTTAATGCCCATGTGGTGAATTCTCCCTGTAGCTTTCTAAAAGATGAGGGGTCTAAAGCGGTTGTCATAAAATAGAATTGAACATGACAGGGCAAGGTGTGAAGTCTTTCATCTGCAAACTTATTATTTTCAGAGGAAATGTCGTATTGTCCTGAAAAGCATTTACGCGCAAATTCCGTTAATATTGGTCTATAGGTTAGTTTGCCTTTTCGCCAAGGCTTAATGTAATGCTCATAGTTTTCCTCTTCATCCACAACAAAAGACCAGCTAACATAAGCGACATTATAACCGTGAAGGCGAATGGTTTTTGAGTTTCTGAAGCTCTGACAGACCTCATAGCAAATGTCTATTAGATTCATATCCAGCTTGTCCTGTATTCTGCAAGTGTAGGCTGCTTCACATAAGGCTTGTATTTTAATTAGCGAATCGTCTGTTTTCACCGCTTTGACCAATAGGCTAGCGAGAAGTTGCTGATAGATTCCCCTTTTTTGTCCTCTGAGGCTGGAAGACGTGAAAGCCTCAAGGTTCTTGCTCATCCTCTTCTGTCTCCTTTTTTTCTTGTCCTGTGAAGTCTTTCCACACTTGCGGAGAAATTTCTTCTGCAAGTTTTGTTCTAGTTTCTGAAAGGCCAGTTAAAGCCCAATTTGTAAACTCTCCCTGCATAATGTTGTAGCTGTGAAGAGTTAAAGCTGAAGTTATCACAAAGAAGCGGAAGCCTTTTGAATATTTTTTGAGGTCTTCCGCAATTTGTGCTTGTAACAAATCATTATATTCTGCCATTCTGTTGTAATGTTCTGTCTGTGTAAAAGGGGAAACATCCTCTATTCTGTCTATTACTGGATATTTAGCGTGTCTGTAACCTGTTTTTAGCGGATAATAGTTCAGGGTGATCTTATGCCATGGAACGATGTATTTGTTATAGGATTCTTCTGACATAGAGAAAATCCATGCAACAGTTACATATTCGCAATCGTGTGATCTGGTTGAAAGCGTGTTCTGGAAGCTTCTGCAAACGTCATGGCATACCTTCACGGTTTCTAAGTCTAGGCTCTCTTTGTTTTTTGGTCTTTGTTCTTTGTTTCTATTCCTTCACATAACTGACCAGCCGAGGAATAAGTTCAGTTCCTTGAAGCAAAACACCCAATTCTCCCATTTTACAGTCTTTTTCGGAGAACTTCTGAACCCTGTCACCTTTCACATTGTTTCCTGCGATAAGGAGGGGTACGGGATCGTCACTATGTGCCTTCAGCTTGCAGGGTGTCGAATGATCAGCTGTGATACAGATGATGTGGTCTTCCAGATTTATTTGCTGCAGCATTTTTCCTACGAAGTGTTTGTCAACTGTAGCGATAAGCTGAGATTTTAGGTTGAAGTCGCCATCGTGACCCGGTTCATCCGGACCCTTGATGTGAATGTAAAAGCAGTCATAATGAGGCAGAACCTCAAACAGTTTTTTCACCCTAAGTTCACAATCTTTTTCGAGGCTTTTAGATGGAAGAGGAAGATTCACCAAACTCATTCCCGCCATCCTCGCTATTCCCCGTTCAACATTCATGTCAGCCAAGCAGACAAAACTTAGACCGTAAAGTTCACTGAGAAGAGGAAACTTTGGGACAATGCTACCCGCATCTCTGCTTAGTATAAGGTTAGCCTTCAGCTTTCCCTCTTTGACGCGTCTCATGTTAACTTCATGCTGATCCAGAACAGGCGTAGCCTTCTGTGTGAATTCGTTAACTAGCTCGGCAGAAATTTTTGCCTCTTCAGTTTTGTCAAGTGGAGCACATGTCTTTAGTTCCATCTCGGCTTCGAGGTCTGCCACGCCTATACTATCGATCCGTTTGTAGGCCGGATCAGTGTTGCTTATGTTGCCCGAAAGATTCACTTCTTTACTTCTTATAACCAAGGCTGCCCGGTAGGTTGCAGTGCTTTTTATCTGTAAACTTGCTGGATATGACTGCAGTTCTACCTTTTCGTTAACTGCTCGGGCTAGCTCATCGGCTTCTTCCTGTGTAAGATTTCTTCCAGCCCTTCTGTCGAATATAGAGTTGTTAGGACCTAAAGTTGCAAAGTTGCATCTGAGAGCCAAGTCACCGTTTCTCATTTTTAGTCCTGCGCCAATGGATTCGAGGGCGCCCCTGCTCACGTGATGTACAAAGGGGTCATAGCCTAGGATGGAGACAACAGCTACGTCACTTTCAGGCGCTATACCCCTACCGACCGTGTACATGAGTCCTGTTTTTCCGATTTTGGCAAGCGAATCCATGTAAGGGGTCTCAGCAGCTTCAAGTGGGGTCTTGCCATCCAACTCTTCTATGGGAAGGTCGCCCATTCCGTCAATAACGATGTAGATTAACTTCAAAGTCAAACCTCTCCAATAAATGTATTCACCAACATCAATTTAAAACAAAAGGTCTTCACATGGTCAATCTAAATTTGAGGGTTGTATGACCAATCCTATACAAAAATCATACAATACTTCCTAACTACTAGCGGAAAAGACCCTATGAAAAGGGCAGAAACACCTAACCTCGCGATTCTATTTGGAGTCATATAATACTTCTATGTTGAAAACAGTCTTTTTTCCGAAAAATAGCTGAAGAGTTTGGTGCTCCGGCCGGGATTCGAACCCGGGTCGGCGGCTCGAGAGGCCGTCATACTTAACCGGACTATACTACCGGAGCCTGAACTAGTCTACTCATTTTCTTTTCTGGTATATAGTCACTTCGTTTTTGTCGCTGTTTGTGGTGCACTAAAATTCTAAGATTGACTTTTAAATGCATTTTACCATTTTCTATCCTTGGCATAATATCTGGAGCTTCATTAAGCAATTATTTTCTGCATGAAGAAAAAACCGACCGTGTAAAAGTTAGAGGTTGATTTTAGCGACCGAAAAGAAGACCTGCTCTGCACGCATAAATCCCATACCTGCATCATCTCATAACGAGATACCCAAAATTTGTCCTTTCAAGGGTGGCGTGGTACAGGCTATGGTGAGAGCACATCTCATGTCCAAATCAGGTCTTAAAAACTTGTTATTGGCTATCTCCATTTGCTACCTATTGCAGGTTTTATCTCAGTTTCGCGTTTGGAATAAACTTCTGTGCCACAGCTAGAAACTTTTGCATTTCCTCGTCTGTGAACGGTTTCAGCTTCATAAACTCTGGATTTATAGTTGTTTTTCCAAGGCTGACATCAAACTTCTGCAAAACATATTTTCTACACCCCACTAAGCTGCGGCATATCTGTTTAATGTCATCTTTTTCATGGAGCCTAGGAACAACAGTTGTCCTGAATTCATAATCCATGTTGGACCCCAACAAGATTTCAATGCTTTCCTTCACATTTTCCAGCAATTTTTCTGCTTTGACACCAATCGCCTTGGAGTATTCATCCACAGTTAATGGTGCCTTTATGTCCATGGCTACATAATCGATGAGACCACTCTTCATAAGTTTCTTCAGCATAGATGGGTTAGTCCCGTTCGTATCCACTTTAACCAGAAAACCCATCTTCTTTAATCGGGAGCATAGTTCTGGCAAACTACTGTGAAGAGTTGGTTCCCCACCCGTGATGCAGACTCCGTCGATCCAGCCTCTCTGCTTCTTAAGCTGATTTTCCACATGTTCAAATGGGATTGTGTCGAGCTTTTCAGGATTAAGAACAAGATTTAAGTTGTGACAGAAGGGACAACGAAAATTACAGTTTGGGAGGAAAATAACAGAGGAAATTTTGCCGTCCCAATCCACGAAACTGACATCGATGAATCCTTTTATCTCCATTTTTCGAACACTTTCTAACTCTGAGTAAATGCGCTTAGAACCTTAAGTTCTTTTATGTAAAAGGATCCAATGAAGCCAGAAACCAAAACAAAGAAATTGTTATTAAACAACAACACCAAATCCCAAGTGTAACAAAGAGATTCTTGAAGGTGATTTTATGCAAACAATAGAGGATACCCAAAGGCGTGTCCTTGATGGGCAGAGCATTCTCAGAACAAGAATGAAGAAGATTAAACATAAGATAGCGGTTATCAGCGGCAAAGGAGGAGTCGGCAAAACCGTTACCGCGGTAAACTTAGCCATAGCTTTTGCCATGCAAGGCCACGAAAACCGCGTCGGTCTTTTGGACGCTGACATTCATGGTCCCTGCGTTCCGAAGATGCTTGGCATGGAAGATAAAAAACTTAGAGTGGGGCCAATAGGAGCTTTCCCAGCTCTGGGTCCTCTTGGACTGAAGGTTGTTTCCATGGCTTTTGTGCTTGAAGGTAAAGAGGTTCCTGTAATCTGGCGGGGACCCTTAAAGATGAGGGCAATTCAACAGTTCTTATCTGAGATAGTTTGGGGAGAGCTTGATTTTCTCCTCATAGATTTGCCTCCTGGAACTGGGGATGAACCCTTGAGTGTCCTGAAGCTTCTTCCAGAGATGGATGGCGTTATTATAGTAACTATTCCCTCGGAAGTCTCCCAGAATGTCGTGGGAAAAGCCATTACATTCTCTAGACAACTGAAGGTTCCAGTGATTGGAGTAATTGAAAACATGAGTGGTTTCGTCTGTCCCGAATGTGGCACCGAAACTCACATCTTCAAGACTGGAGGAGGCAAAAAAGTGTCTAAAGACTATTCTATCCCATTTTTGGGAAGCATACCTCTTGATCCGAGAGTCTGTGAAGCCTCAGACCTAGGGCACCCATTTATTATGGAGCATCCTGATTCGCCTGCTTCAAAAGCCTTCATGGAGATAGTGGAAAAAATCAAGACTTACATCCAAGAAAAAGAAAACTTGTCAATTAACGAGGCTAGCAGCAAATAGCCACCAAATTTTTACCTGCCTAAAATTCGATAATGTCTCCAGTGTGAAGAGGCTGGCAGCGGCCTCCGAAACTTTCCGCAAACCTTTTTGTCGCTTTTTTGCCTGTGCAGTGGCACGGTCCAACAAATTTGAGATCAAGTTTCTCCAGTTCGTCTACTGTCGCCTGAATTGTCTTGTAGTCTGCGCTTGTGAGGTGGAATCCTCCCAGAACCGCATAGACCATGCTGTTTTCTGTTATTTTTTGGGCATGCTTGACAGTGTTGATTATTCCTGAATGCGCGCATCCAGATATAACAACTAATCCCTTATTTTCAACATCTATGACTAGGGATTGATCGTCAAGCATCATGTCTAGTAAGAACCTTCCGTTGTGGACACCCCAGAAACCTCTAACCTTTTCGAAGGCTGTTATTCTAGGAACTTCTCCAGTTGTAGTAATTCCGTCGGCTATCTTTACGGGATCAGAAGCTAGAAGGGGCACGCCACCGCCAGACTCAACCTCAGAGGCGTTGAAAGGCGCACCTATAAACTTCAGATGCGGCATAATCTTGAGTTTTGGGCTAAAAACCGTTGGATGGGCAATAACTGCAACACTTTTTTTCATCCGTTTCAGGGCTTCCAGCAAGCCGCCTGTGTGGTCGTAGTGACCATGACTAAGCGCAATCACATCGACATCTTCCAAATTTACGTCCATCGCATCCACATTGTGTAGAAGCGCCTCTGATGATGGCCCAGCGTCCATCAATAAAGTCACTTCGTCGTCGTCAATTTTTGCTTTTATAAAGAATGCAAGGCCATGTTTAGCTTTGAGTTCAGGTTTAGCTGAGCTATTAGAGTCTTCAATCAGAACTGTTATCTGAACATGCTTGACAACCATTTTGTTTTCTACCTTGCTTTCTAATTTTAGAGGGCTTGCGCAGGTAATATTGTTCTTTGCTTCATAACTAAAGAGTTGTGTATAGAAATTAAACTGGCTAACAAAAAACGTGTATGCACTCGTCTTATGGGGTAATTATGGTTGACCTGACCTGTTTTACGCCTTTCCTTGTTGCCAGCTCATGAGCAAGTTTTCTTATGTCTTCAGCGTCGCCCTTAACCGCAACAGCCTCAAGGCACTCTTTATCGCTTAGGTGAACGTGGAGAACGGAATTTATAACCTCGCGATGGTGATGCTGCGCTTCTATAAGGTCGTCTTCTAAACCCTTTACATCATGATCGTAAACCATCACCAAGACGCCAGCCTGTTTTCCTTTCTGCTTGTGAAGTAACCGTTGCTCTGTGATAAAAGACGAAACTGCATCTTGAATGGCCTTCGATCTGCTGTCATAGCCCATCTCCTTAATGGTTTCATCCAGCTCCCTCAGCAACTTTGGCGGAAAAGTGACTCCAACGCGAACAATTTTAGTCATATTATTCTCCCAGCTAAACCGTTAGTTCACATATCATAAAACCTTTGTCTCTTTCGAATTGTTGCGCTTGCTCTCTTGATTCGTTTCACTCATTTTTCTATTTGTTTTTTAGATATATTGGGGATTTGTAGAAGTAATGACAAGATTACTAAAGAATGGAAAGAAAGCACGAGCACTGCTATGGGTAAGTGGAAAAAGACTACGAAGAAGTGATTAATCCAAGTAACAGTCTGAGACCTATTCTCATCCAAACTTGTAGTGTTTTTTGATTTTCTGTTTTATTTCCCAAGTGCAGTTGAGACCTTCGGGGAACACAACGTAGTCGCCTGCTCCGAATTCGATAGTTTCTTCAGGGGTCTTCACAACAGCCTTTCCCTCTAGTATTAGGCAAGTTTCTTTTTCAAAATACTCCCAAGGAAACTGTGACTCTTCCTTTTCCCAGATTGGCCAAGATTCTGCTTCTTGCAACTCTTTTTCTGTTGGTTTTTTGACTTTCGGCTTCATTTTTCATCACAATATCTTTTACCGCTCTCTCTTATATCCTCAATGCGAAACGAATATAGAACTAGCTTTTTCTGGGTGCCCCACAGATAGGACATGAACTTGAGTTAGCAGGCATCAAAGCTTTACAGTACTCGCAGGGCACCATCTCCACCTCTTCTTTGATTACGCCTGTGGCAGCCCTGATTATCTGAAGTTCGGTTGTGTCGCTAGTGGGGTCAGGACGGTCTTCCACTCCTACTACTCCTTTGATGAACCATGAGACATTTGCATCTATGCCATCAAGGGTTTCACGTCCACTGGCGGGAATGTTCACTTTGATTGGGAACGTCTTCTTGAATCCGGGTACAATATGCATTGGACCGCTTGCCTTCAAATCCTCTGAAAGAAGAGTGGCTGAATCCCAGTATACATGTCGTACATCGCGTCGAAGACGTTCGTTGTACACCCATCTTTCTCGTCTCCTTTTTTCAATGCATCGGAGCTCTGCTCTTATTTCAGTAGCGTCAAATTCTTCTTTGGAGGATATAGTGATTGTTCCGCTTATGGTTGATCCCAAAGCTAAAGTTTTTTTTGGAATTTCAAGTTTGACTGCAGTTTTTGGTTTCCTGAACATTTTGAAGAAGCCCAAAGATTTCCATCTCCGATTGGATGTTATTTTGAAGATAAAGTATCTATTTATGATTTGCGTGTCTCTCCCTCTGAAAGAAAAAAATGGATTTCTGAGATAGAAGTTGGAAAATTTTTTTCTCAAACCTAGTACGCACGTTAAGTTTCATCTTTTTACAATGAAAGTGATTTTCACATCTGAATTATGTTCCACAATCTTATTGTCATCTACTTTGGCAGTGCATCGCTTAACATGAACCTCTTCAATGTTCTTGATCGTCTTCGCTGCCTAACACACAACGTTTGAACAGCCTCCTTCCATCCATCTGATGAACTACCTATCAACCCAAGAATTTCTAATAACAGCCACAACACCCACCTTCACTAACAAAGTGGTTTCAACAACACTGCAGTTTCTCAACATAAATAATTGTTCAAAGAGCTGTTATATACAAAAAACAACGTATCCTTTTTATTTTGTCCTTAGTTAATCCCTTGAATAATAAAGGGATTATTGAATGACTATTATTATGGATGATGCAGGGACGGGTGACCTGCTTTTTGGCGTTGTCATTGGCGCATTTCGTGATTCAACCCGCGAATTCAGATATAATGTTATTGACGTAAAATATTTTAAAGCTAAATTTTTTCCACGTAAAGCATACCTCAAGCAAGCCTCAAAGATTGTGTACAAGCTACTTGCTGAGATGAAACCAAAGCCAGAGGAAGAAATTCACATTTGCAGAGGTTACATCTTTGATGAGGTTATCGAGAAACTAAAACAGAAATATGGTGAAGAGCGAATTCGCCGAGTTAAAGTGGAAGGAGAAGCACAAGACCTTACAGAAATTGCTTACCTTGATGAGCTAAGAAATTTGGGTTACGAACCCCTTGAAGAAAGAGACAACAAAAGGGGGAAAAGCTTTTTTCACATGATGAACTGGCTGAAGAAAAACCCAGATATGATGAAATACGCAAAAACTGGTTGGCCACGATTACAAAGATATAAACTATTCAAGTCAAGAAATGGATACAACTAATTTCTACGTCTCAGGGAACTGGACAGTTCATTGCCGTTACACCCGAAGCTAAACTCTTCACGGTAAGTTAAGGGTAAATGTTTTTCTTAGGTTTTCACTGTCTACTTAGTGATGAATGTGGAAAACCAAGACTTAGAGCTTGCAAAGTTGAAGCTGATAGAAGAAGACCTTAGTCTAGTGATCGTGAAGAGAGGAGAGGTTATCTTTGAAACAAAAAAGCAAGGAATAACCGGTTTTCTGCAGGCCATCGAAAAGCAGGATAAGAATTTGGTTGCAGCTTCAGCAGCTGATAAGATTGTTGGGGTGGCAGCAGCCATGCTTTGTGTCTACGCTGGTATAACTTCAGTGTTTGCCTTGACCATCAGCGAAGAGGGAATCATGGTGCTGGAAGACAACAATATTACATATTTGTCTGAAAAGAAAGTTCCGAATATCCTGAACCGCAACAAAAATGATGTGTGCCCCTTCGAAAAACTGGCTATGGCTTCTGGAAGTTCGGAGGAGGCTTACGTGAAGTTGAAGTCCTTCGCGAGTCAGATGATGAGAAAATCAGCAAAAGCTGATTAGACTTCAAATGCGTGGCAGTTTCTAGCTGGTGGCATTAGTGATTCTTTAGAAAAAATGAAAGGGTGGTTTTTATTGTTTTATTCTTACGATGTTGGCGATGGTATCAGTATAGGTGTTCCATGTTGGCGATGGTATCAGTATAGGTGTTCCGTCAGGAGCCATTATCAGCATGTCAATGTCCGGAGCTATCTGCTTGAGAGTTTGCACCACAAGATAAAGTTCAGCAATCCTAGTTTCGTTACTTGAATCCACTCCTGCAGCCTCAAGAACAAGCTCTATAGCCTCCCTTGTTGCAGTTGCCTCGATAACTGTGGCATTTGCTCTGGCTGCTGCTTCGATCGTTATTTTCTGGGCATTCGCGGTGGCATTAATGACTACTATTTGTCTCTGGAAGTCTGCTTGAATCTTCTGCTGTTCCGAAACCAGTTTATCCTCGATGGCTGACGTATATTTTGCTGGGTATCCTATGTTTCTGAGTTCAAATTCAAAGTCCGTTAAAGCGCCGGCTAGAGGAGCGGATGTTCTAATTTTATTCCAGATGGCATCCCGTATTGTTTGAGCCACAAAATCTCTTTTCTCAATTGTTTCAATTGTGTTAAAGTCCTTCGTGACTATTCTGACCTGTTCTCTCGCAATAGATGCTATAATATCGTTTTTCCAGTTCTTTTGGGGCAGATTCTCATACAGTTGCTTAACCTTTGCAGGGTCAAGCCTCCACCTCATCATGATGTCGATTTGCATTTCCAGTTGATCCTTCGAAAAACTCTTCACTGTCGGAAAGTCTGCGGTGCGGTCAGTTCCGTCACCCCACATTCCTAGGGTATCCACGGCAACCGTGATCTGGACAGCTCTTACCCAAGGAGCTTTAGTTGCCCAAGTTGGACCCAGAATCGGATCGCTGATTTTACCTGCTATCGGGTCTACCATTATGACTGCATTACCTACCGGAACATTAACCCACATGGTTAAAAAGAAGACCACTGTGGAAGCTACTATCAGCACCAGAATTATGATCAAGGCTGCTACTATTTTAGGATTGATTCGAAATCTCTCTCCATATTCCATATTCATTTTTTCACCTCCAATATACCTCTGAAACTGAGCAAAAAAATTTGTCTTTTATTCTGTATCACAGACTTGAAAACTCCTCCTTATCTTATCCTTTTACGTTATATACACTTTCAACATACTCAACTGATTCTAAATATTTTTCCAAAATAATATATGTATCTCTATTGAATCTATATAGGCACAATTTGGCATGAAATAACTAACTACGCACAATTAGATCTTAAATGTAGGAGCGGCACCAACAACCTCCTAACTTAAACTTGTCTTCACAATCTTCTCGCCAACGGTTTTTCCCAGTTTGCGGCACTCTTCTAAACCTTTTTTGTCTGGATTATATTTTATCCTTACAGCAGGTTCTACGATATCCATTTCAAATCGGTTCTTCATGATCTCCAACAACATGTTTGGGGCTTCTCCGCTCCAGCCATATGATCCGAAGGCTGCTCCCACCTTGCCTTTCAGGTTTATCTCTTGCTTGGCTGCTCCTTCTAGAAGGTTCTTCATGTCCATTCCTATATCGTGGTAGTATGTGGGCATACCGAGAATTATTGCATCTGCCTCTGTCAGTTCCTCGGGTCTGACAAAATATTTGAGCTCCACATCAATCCCCACAACTGACTTTGCCCCCTCTTCAACCGCCCTAGCCATCTTTTCGGTGTTACCGGTTTGGCTGTAATAAATTATGAGCACTTTAAGCATATTCTTCAAGTTTCAAACCACCAAATAAGGTAAATGCAGATGAGGAAAGATAACCTTTGCGTGCGCAATAGAGCACAATAGACGTCACGAACGCCGAAATTATTTTTAAATGAAGTATCAATGTTATTAATTAAAACACCGTGGGAGGTATTGGTATGGCTGTGACAGAAACTGCTGAGATAGGAATCATAGGCGGAACTGGCGTCTATGATCAAGAAAAATTTGAGAATGTTAAAGAAATTAAGGTCTTCACCCCTTTTGGTGAAACATCGGACCTCGTGTCAGTTGGTATTTACAAAAACATCAGGATCGCGTTTTTACCCAGACATGGCAGGAACCACACGATTCCTCCCCATAGAGTCAACTATCGTGCGAATGTGTGGGCGCTAAAGGAGTTAGGTGTTAAAAGAATAATTGCTTCTTCAGCGGTGGGAAGTTTACGAGAGGATTATGAGCCTGGAAATTTTGTAATTCCAGATCAGCTTATTGACAGAACTAAAAAAAGGTTAGACACTTTCTATGAGGGAGGACAAATCTGCCACATTTCTTCCGCTGATCCTTTCTGTCCACAGCTCCGACGGTTCTTCATCGATTTCGCGCAGAGGCTAGGTTTAAACGTTAAGGAAAGTGGAACCTACGTGTGTATAGAAGGCCCAAGGTTTTCCACCAAAGCTGAATCCAGACTTTTTCGCATGTGGAAGGCGGATATAATAGGAATGACCGTATATCCCGAGTGCGTTTTGGCTAGGGAATCGGAATTGTGTTACGTCCCCATAGCAATGGTTACGGACTATGATGTGTGGGCTGAAAAGCCTGTATCGACGAAAGAGGTGGTGGAAACGATGAGCAAGAATAACGAAAACTTCAAGAAGCTAATTCTAGAGGCTATCCCACAACTACCTGAAACTATGGATTGCGAATGCTGCACAGCCCTCAAAGACGCCATAATCTAATAGTAAGTTTTTATGCCCTTTAATTAAGCTGCCAACCTTTGATTCTAATTCTGCTTCCAGTCCCACTTGGGGGTATTTAGATAAGTATTCTATGAGTTCACCTGCGCATTTTTTGTTTCCTCTCTTTTAAAAGAGCCTCTAATGCATTCCATCTAACATCGTTAACTTTACCTTTTAGGGCTTGAATGAAAGATTCCACAACCATCTCGTCCCCAACCTTTACAAGAGCCTCTATTGCATTCCATTTAACATCGTCATCTTTTTCTTTTAGGATTGCTTGAATGAAAGGTCCAACTGCCCTCATGTCTCCAATATCACCAAGAGCCCGTACTGCACTCCGTCTAACACCGCTATCTTTATCTTTTAGGGCTCGAATGAGAGGTTCTACTGCCCTCGTGTCCCCAATCTCACCAAGAGCCTTTGCTGCGTCCCTTTGAATATTCCATTTTTTATGTTTTAAGGCCTTTATGAGACCCTCAACATCCCTCATTTGTATCATAGCCGAGATGTCAGGCTCAGAAGACCTGCTGAAAATCCCCATTACCTAAATCCCCCATCTATAATACGTATCAAATAATATTTAAAAACAATGTGAGTGCATCCACCCGCGAAGAGACTATTCACTTAATATTACATGAGATAGGTTACCCTCACCCAGACATACTATGCACACACGCCTTTCTTTAATCGTAAAAAATTAATTTCCGACTTATTTCACCAATCTTAACGGTCAACCTTTTGTTGCTACGCATTTTCTTCTTATGGATAATGAAAAATCAGAAAGCTCATTATTTCTTTGTATTGTCCTGAATGAGTTTTTGTCGTTTTAGTTCTTGCAGGATTTCGTCTAGTGTTTCTTCTGTAGTGTCAATTGTGTAATATTGCTTCAGTTCATTCCTGATTTTAGCAACGTCAACATCGCCGTCAGGGCTCATTGAGAGGCGTGCGCAAACTTTCGGAACAATGTTGCACATGTCTTCTGTGAAGTTCCAAGGAAATATTACCCATCGCCAACTTATCTCCTCGCCAAAGTAGTCTGGCATAAACTTTGAGCACGTTATATGTCTCAGGGCAGCGGTTCTGATCTCGGAAGGATTCAGAGATTGAATGTACTCGACTGCTATGAGCATGCTTTCACCCGTATCGGTGATATCATCTACAATTAGCACGTTTTTTCCATTCAAGTCGACCTTAAATGGATACTTCAGCTTTGCTTTTCCGTCTGGTGTTGCTGTTACGCCCCAGTGCTCAACCTTTAGGCTCACTAGGTCTTTGACACCTATCAAGTCGCAGAGAATCCGAGCTAAAACCCAGCCTCCCCGCGCTAAACCAACTATCAGATCAGGTATGTAGCCTGAATCGTTAATTTTCTTTGCCACTTTTCTAGCTAAATTGTAAAACAGGTTCCAGTCCATGACTTCGCATTCGAAGCAATCCTCAGGCAATAAGAGATGCACCCCTTCTTTTTTTATTGATTGAAATTGCACACCTTTAAGGTTTCCTTACGTTCCATAACACAATTACTCCGCGCGCATGTAATAGTATTCGCCTATCTTCTTTTGTTCTCTGTCTAGCCTAGAGCCTTCTTTGTTCACTCTAGGCCTTTTCGTTTGAGGGTCTCTTCGAAAGGTAATTGCCATGTCTTTGAGAAAGCTGTTCATGCCGTTACGAAGATCTGTTGGCTGATTAGCAAACCCACGAATTCCAGGTTCTCCAGTGAAAATCATGAGGCGATCAGCTATGAAATCTTGTGCCACCACATCATGCTCCACTACAAAAGCCGTTACTTTTCTGTTTTCGATTACACGACGAATCGTTCGAGCCATAGACAACCTATCCTCCACGTCCAGATAGGCACTCGGTTCGTCGAGAAGATACAGCTCCGCCTCTCGAGATAGGCACGCGGCAATGGCAACTCTCTGAATTTCCCCTCCGCTAAGCTCAGTTACATCGCGGTCGAGAAGAATCTGCATTTTGAGGGGCTGCAGAATCTGACTATGATACAAACTTGTTCCAAACTCTTTGTCAGCCGTCTCTTTCAGCAGTTCTTCAACGGTTCCCTTATACTCCGGCGAAATGTATTGGGGTTTATAACTTACTTTTAATCCATCTTCAGTGGATGTCTCTCCAGAATCTGCCTCCTCTATTCCCGCAAGTATCTTCACAAAAGTAGTTTTTCCAATCCCGTTGGGTCCAAATATTCCAACTACTTCTCCCCGTTTCACCTCCCCCGGCACAGCCTGAAACTCAAATTCCCCGAAGGATTTTTTGATTTCACTCCATTGGAGCAGTGGTTCGCCCACGGTCAATCCGGCGGATGGAGGCTTCACGTGAAAGATTATAGATTCCTTTCTGAATCGCACGTTCTCGTCAGGAATATAGCCTTCAAGATAAATGTTTATCCCAACTCTCACTCCGTGAACATGGGAGACTACCCCGTAAACTCCGGGGTCACCGTAAAAAACGCAGATTTGATCGGACAAATAGTCGAGAATCGCCAAGTCATGCTCTGCAACAATAACTGTTTTTCCATCTTCTTTGAGTGTTCGAATAGCCCTAGCGACCTGCAGCCGCTGCTTCACATCCAAATAGCTGGCAGGCTCATCAAAGAGGTAAACATCTGCTTCTCGGCAGATAGAGGCGGCGACAGCCACCCGCTGAAGTTCTCCCCCGCTCAAAATCTTCAGGTTTCTGTTCCAGATGGTCTCAAGTTGAAGCTTTTCGGTAAGCTGACCCAACTTTCCCCGCTCGTCGACTTTTTCAAGAAGCTCCCCTACCTTGCCAAAGACAACCCGAGATATCCGGTCAACATACTGGGGCTTGTGCACAACCTTCATGTTTCCTTCGCTTAGTCTCTGAAAATATTCCTGAAGCGTTGAGCCACGGAAATGTTGAATCAGTTGCGGCCACTGTGGCGGATTATCATATTGCCCTAAGTTTGGTTTGATTTCCCCAGATAGAATATGTAGTGCAGTTGTTTTTCCTATACCATTCTGTCCCAGAAGACCAAGAACTACGCCTGAAGAGGGTGTTGGGAGCCGAAAGAGTTTGAAGGTGTTTGGTCCGAACCGGTGGCTACAATCTTCTTCAAGTTCGTCCGCCAAGTTGACGATGGAGATGGCTTTGAATGGGCACTTTCTCACGCATATACCGCATCCTACGCATAGGCTTTCCACGATCTGCGGCTTGTCGCCTTCGAATACAACTGCTTCAATCTTGTTTCTTACTGGCGGGCAGAAGCGATAGCATGGTCTACCGCAACGTTTGGATTCGCATCGTTCTTCATCCAGAACCGCTATTCGAACCATCTTCCATCAATACACCCGTTAATGTAGGATAAGGGACGGCTAAATATTAACTTAAAACTCTTACTACTCGCCTCAAATGCTTGAAGATACTTTTAAATTGGGTCATACGGAGATAGTTGTCAAGTTGCTGTGTGAAAAAGGTTTTAACCTGAATTTGGGAGGTGAATTAAAACTTGGAGTATGAAATTAAGTATAAGCCCTCATATTCGATGCTAGTTGTCAAGTTGGGACCTAACGAATCTGTAACTGCAGAAGCTGGCGCCATGACCTACATGGAACCTAACATAGATGTAAACACACGTAAACGAGAAAAGAGCCTCTTGGGCACCTTGGGTCTCACTCTCCTGGGGCGCCAATCCTTCTTTGTAAACGATTACCAAGCACAAAATGCTCCCGGAGAAGTTGCCTTCGTTTCTGCTCCGGTCGGCGACATCGAAACACTAGAGGTCAAGCCAAATCAAGGCTACATCATACAATCTGCTTCATACATCGCATCCACCCAAAATGTGGACTTGGATATGAAATGGCAGGGATTCACGAAAGGGCTCTTCGGACAAGGACTCTTCATGATAAAGGTTTCAGGAGAAGGAAAACTCTTCATAAACACTTTTGGAGCCATTGACAAACACACTTTAGATGCCGGTAAATCATTGATCGTCGACAACTTCCATTTAGTGGCATTCAGCGACACTTGCGACTATAATGTCAGGAAGTTCGGAGGCTTAAAATCGACTATCCTTGGCGGCGAAGGACTAGTTACAGAGATAAGAGGTCCCGGTGACGTGTACATACAAACGAAAAACTTGAGAGAATTCGTGGAATGGCTCTGGACACTCCTTGGACCCAGAGTTAGATCAAGAGCACGATAGAAACCCAAAGCCTACAGCTGACTATTCTTTTTCCCTTTTTTTACCTATTTTCTTATAAGCGTATAACGCAAAGCCAGAAATATTGAGTAGAACCTTAATAGAACCTTCAATATATTCGACCCGACGAAAATATGACAATTCTGAAAGCAACAAAAAACAACATTATGGTGGCCGCTCGAATTGCAGAAAGGGGCGGGTTGATAGTCTATCCAACCGAAACAGTGTACGGGTTAGGATGCGACCCATTCAATGTTGAAGCCGTAAAGCGTATTCTGAAAGTGAAAGACCATAGAAATAAGCCTCTGCCCATATTGGCAGCAAGTCTAGTCGATGCTGACAAAGTGGCTTTCGTCTCCCAGAAGGGGAGGAGGCTGGCTGGAAAGTTTTGGCCCGGAGCTCTTACACTCGTTTTTCCCAAGAAGCCTGCTCTTCCAGATGTTGTTACTTTCGGCTGGGATTCTGTGGGCTTGAGAATACCCGATAATGATGTGGCTCTTCATCTAATCCGTTTGTCTGGGGGTCTATTAATTGGGTCAAGTGCCAACAGAACGGAAGAAGAGCCTCCGCGATCAGTTCAGGAAATCTCTGTAGAGTTGAAGGAAATGGTGGATGTTGTTCTCGATGGTGGAGCTACGGCTAAGGGAAGACCGTCAACAGTGGCTGATTTGACTTCAGAAAAACCAAAAATCCTTCGGGAGGGTCCCATAAGCCTTAAAGAGATTTTGGATGCTCTAGCTCTTGGTGCCTAACAGTGCCATGCGTTCGATTATAAGATCGGTTAAGGCTTCTTTTTCTAGCCCTTCTTTCTCCAGCCTAGCCTCGAATTCAAGATCAGAAATCTTGAACAAGTTTTTAATGTTCTCAATTTTTTTAGACGTTAGTTCTAACACGCTGTCGTCTCGTTCACCGGGAATTATTTTGGATACTAGGTGTAGGTAGTTATTCTTTTGGCGCCGGTTTTCTGTTATTATCAAAGCTGCTATTTCTGAAGAATTTTGCTTTATTCCCAGCATCCCCACAGCTTTTTTTATCTGTCTCTGGGTAGAAGCGTAAAGTAGTGCCTCAACCGCCAGATTGTTTGATATGTTTGTCTTTTTGTTGAAGGCATTCAGCGCGTTTAAGGCTGCAAAATACAAGTGTTGTGGACCTGCTATATGCTTGGCGTCAAAAAACTGGACCGAGGCTTCCATTTTTTCTTTTCTGAAGTGTTCAAGGAAACCGTTGATGCTCTCTATCTTAACGTTCATGAAACCGACTATAGTGATGTTTTCGTTGGGTTCTTCTGGTTTTTCGGTCATGGTTCTTCCCTGAACATTTCTTTGATTAATCGTTCCACAAGTTCCATGTTTAGTGCGCAACTGATTAGTTTTTCTTTGGTTGATATACCTGTTTCTGGATTATGTTTTTGGCTGTAATAATAATTATATAAATTCGGAGGCGATTTCTAGAGCAGAGGCTCGATAAATGCTGACGTTAAAGAATCTGCGGGAGAAGATAGAAAATCTGGAAAGCGAGAAAGCTAAGCTTCTGGCAGAGGTGGAAAAGCTTAGAAAAGAGGCAGAGGGAAAAGCTATTGCACTGGAATGTGAAGTGGCTGTGCTTCGAGAAGAAGCGGAATCGCTGAAAAAAATGCTTGATAGTTTTTAGTTGTTGAAGACCTTTTCACCTGTTTAATTCGTGAATACTCAGTCTCTTATATGTTGAAGAAATAGAAAATAATCTAGTCCAAACTCTAGAGAACCTGGAAACCGACAATTATGCGAGTTGTTGGAGGGCCTTCAGCCTTTTTACTATGTTTGGGTGAGTAGAAAAGATTTCCATGATCCTGTCAAATGTAGTTACTTTTCTTCGCAGAACTTCTTCGACAAGCTTCCTGTCGCCCATGCCTCCACCAAACTGTGTTAAGGACGCGGAATCTAACTCTGACCTATCCGGATCAGAGATAAATAGAGCCTTAAAAGAGTTTGAGCCGCTTTTATCGCGGGGCATTCGTTTCATTCTGTTTGTCGAGTTCACTATCTTCGCCAGTCCCTCAGAAAGTTTGCGGGGTCCATCTTCGACGATTGAGGCACTGTGGCGGTCAGCAAAGTATTCTCGTATTCGGCTCAGGTATAGGGTGAAGAGGGTAAGTATCCAATATAGGAAGATGCTTATGATGCCGATAACTGCGGCTCCTCCGCTGTCTCTGTTGTCTCTGCGATTGAACATTGAGGAGAGGAGCATTGAGTAGCCGATGAAGTAGAATATTGCGGGTAGGATAGAGACGAACATCATAACTTGGACATCTCTGTGTTTCAGGTGACCCAGTTCGTGGCCTATTACGGCTTCCACTTCTTCTGTCTCAAGGGTTTCCAGAAGCCCGGTTGTTACTGCAACTCTGCTCCCGGCGATGGGAGAACCGTAGGCGAAGGCATTAGGTATTGCCATTTTGGCTTTCATGAGTTTCGGGGTTTTGATTTTGCTCTTTTTGCTGAGTCTTTCCACCATTTCATGTAAAGCTGGGTCTTCTGAGGCTTTGACTTCTTTCACTCGGTACATGGCATCAATAAGGTATGGAGCTATGAGCCACTGGACTATGTTGAAAATTACCACGATGAATGGTAAAAGCATTAAATTGACGCCGGCTAAAGCCATAATAACTGTGAAGAAAAGCGTAGATAATCCAATAATGAGCGCTAGAGTTCCTATTAAAGAAAAACGAAGTTTCCATAAGCTCAAGAAATTGTCCTCAATAATGCTGAGCAAGAAAAGCGGCTTATAACCATTTTGTTTTTTGGTTAAATGATTGCTGCTCGTAGGATATCTTTTCAGTTAGTGTTAGTTCTTCTTTCGCTAAGACCAAAATTGGATAGAAATGCTCTTTCTTGTTACGTATTCCCAGTATTGGATTGACTTTAGGTGCAATTGGTTAGTTGAAAAGTAGGTAGGTTTATTAGATGTTAAATGTATATTGTGTATTAAGATATGCCTTCCTTTTCTGAGGGGGAAATAAATTGTCAAACGAGAACAAAAAAGAGGAACTGAAATCCAAAATACAATTGATGGAAAAAGAAATTCTTTACTTGAAGGGAAGAAAAAGAGCCAAAGGCAGAATGGAATATCTTAGACTTCTGAAATCTTGTGGCAAAGAATGTGGATTAGAGGAACCAATCTACATTATGCGATGCTAGCAGCAAAAATCAATCACGTCTTTTTCTCACATAAACTGTTTTGAATTTGTCAACATCGTTTCCGTAACATCTTCTGCACTCTTCATCCAGTTCATCGAGGTTTACCGGTTCTAGGCGAACGTCAAAGCCTAAAGATTTATAATCGTTAACAATCTTGCTTAATCTTGGCTCCCTAATGGTGGTCCGCTTAATCCATCCCTCTTTCTTCAATTCCTCAGGCATTAGTCATCTTTCCACTCCTTTGGGTTGTAGGTAATCAGCTAACCTCCTTTTTTGTTGGAAATGATCGTTTATCCTTTACTGTTTAGCTCTTATCAATTCTATACAGGTTCCCAACTTTGCTCATTTGGAACTTTACGTCCAGAATCTTCTCAGTTAGCCAGATGTTGGTGTCCAGATGATCCGTTATTTCACGAGTTAGATATGTTGAAGTACCTTCAGCCAGTGCAACGTAAGGCACAAGCATATCAGCAAGGTGAACATCTACGGTAGCCTGTGATTTAAGTTCTCTGAGAAGGTTTTCAGCGGCTCCTCTGCCTACAGTTTCGCTAGATTTCCGCAGTTCTCCTATAGCGTCCCCTCCAAATAGCACGCCTTTGTTTGTTTTTGCCCATAATACTATGGAACTGCCCTTCTGCAGAGGATTAGACCGATCATTAACGACCTGAGTCTTTACGGTGTAACCGTGATTTCTAAGAAAGTTTGTAGCTGCATCAGCTTGCCGTTCTGCCACTCTTTGTTTCTCTAAGAAAGTGCAGACTGAAACGCCCTCGATTTCTTCTATTTCACCGAACTCTTCGATGACGGTGGAATTGAGTTTGGGGATTGGGGTGACCTTCAAGATGACTTCCCCCATACCCTTAGGGTAATATCCGAATCTTTTGATAGTTAAAGAAGCCTGCAAACCCAACCGCTCAAGTATGGGTAAAAGCACGTATTTCAGGTAATTAATTGTAGGAGCGTAACGAACGTCCGTGCCTCCATTAACAACATGAATGGCAACATCGGCCTTTGCATAGGCGCAGATGGGCAGAACCGTTAAGAGCAGCATGGATATGCTTCCCGCAGTGCCTATCTCAGCTCTCACCTCGCCGCTTATTATATCGCTTGGCTTAAACCACAGTTCACGAGAACCAAGCTTTGCCCCTTCAATTTCAGCGTTACAGAGCTTCGCTGCTGTATTCACTGATTCGAGGTGTTGAGGACGCAGTCCCGGTTGTCCGCGTCTATGGCGGATGTTGTAAATGTGCAACGGTTCCCCTAGGATGCCTGCGAGGGCGATGGATAACCGTAATATTGTTCCGCTGCCACTCTTCTGGCTGCCGTCAATTTCCAACATTTCTGGTCTACTGAATATTTACTTTCCACAATTATTTAATGTTAAAAAATCTTAAGCATTCCGAATTGTGCGCCCAGTCGGAAACTCTGAGTAGCAATAAAGTTTTTCTATTGAGATTTCATTAAACAATGGGGGAACAAGTTTTGAGTTGGATGGAGGATTTAAAAAAGTTCCATTGTAAACCTAAAGTTTCCATCGCAGAAATTAATGACTTCATCCTGCAGCATCCAAAATGGGCTGCTTCGATAATCAGAAACGCCATAGGAGTCGAAATGTACAGAGAGTTTTGTTTGTGTTGCGAAAATTTTGATAAATGTTGTGAAAAACTGGGTATCATAAAAAGGGAAACCCGTTTAGGTTGTATCTGCAACGAATTCTTGAACGAAGAACACTCCGAATTTAATAAACCAAGATTACGAGCATACTTTAAAGAAGTTGCAGTGATTCTTAACGTCTGATATTGGCACCCAAGTAGAGGGCACTATAGTGGCGGTGAAGGGGAGCGTTGCTGGAAGCCATCTTTGAAAAACTCGAGGGCTCAAGAAAGTTTATTATCAGCCTTAACAGTTTCACATCTTGGGGAAACAGGTTTGATCAAGAGGATTCTAGTCGCTCTAGATGGTTCCAAGGCTGCCAAGCGTGCATTAAATTTTGCGCTTGAATTAGCAGAAATAACTTCAGCGGAGCTTGAGCTATTAACGGTTGTGCCACCGGTTTTTTTGCGTTCACACTCCATTCACGTACTTAAATCAGAAGCTATTGCAGATTGTGCTAAGGAATTAGAGATTAGTTTTAGTGAAGTGCTATCTAAAGCACAGAAAGAAGCAGAAAAGAAAAAACCTGAATTTAAGGTCTCAACGAGATTCGAAAAAGGAGAACCTGATGAAAAAATTGTTAATAGAGCTGAACGTGGTAAATTTGATATGATTGTCATGGGAAGCAGAGGGTTAGGTGGTAGAGTCTCTGCTCTTGGGAGTGTCAGCTCTAGAGTTGTAGATAAAGCCTCCTGTCCTGTGGTGATAGTGAAATAGGAATTTTCTGTCTTTTTTGGTAGTTATTATATTTCTGTCCTGAACGAAGTTTTATTGTGGCTCGCAGGAAAGTTTGGGTCTAAAACACATGATCGACCTTCAGATGAGTCAAGTAGCCTAACAAACCAAAAAGGGGTACAAAAAGAACCGCGATTATACCTCCAAGAGAAACTCGAAAGACCAGCAAAACAAGGAAACATAGCATAAACAGGAAAGCTGCATATATTGCTAGGGACCTGAAATTGTGGAAGGTCTCGCTTGTTCTCCACTTTATCTTTTTTCCACAAAACAAAAGCGCAATAAACAATGGAGCAAACAGAAGAAGCGCATACGTTTTATGCCATGGTAAATCTTCGTGAAATGCATCTCTTACATCGTGGTAAACCTTTCTTCTGAATATAGCGGGCAAATCTGGCAGAAAATTACTGTAGAAAAACAGCATATTCGATAATAAAATAGAGTCCAAAGCATTCTGCCCAAAGAAAATAAACATTGCACAACCATAGAGGGCGCTTGAAGGCAAAACAATCCATTTGAAAACCTTTGCCAGAAGCTGCACATGCTCAAAAGTTTCAAGTTTCATGAACCAGGGAGAAATTTTTGCTTTAACCTTTAGATTCACTCTCTTGAAGTAGCCTAATACTAATCCGTAAAGGTCTTCGTATAATGATCGAGAGACAGTGCGTGATAAACTTTTGACTTCGCGGTATGTCAGTTTCTGTCTTAAAAATGGGTAAAATGTTCTTCGCAGAAAATGGTCAATGAAGGGTATCCACAGAAAGAACAGGGCAATAAGCGTGATGTTGACGTATCTTCCGCCGTTCCAAGCGTGATAGGGATCTGGAAGCCCCAATCCTTGATTTCTAACCGTTTCACAGTATTCTTCATATTCCTGAAGGGAAAGAAAAAAATTAGTTACCCAAATCAATGACCCTATTGAAAGGGCTATAAAGCCCAGAGCGAACAAACAGTTATTCACTCGCATTTTCTTTTTATGCGCCAGCATTTTGTTATCTGCTTTGAAAGACAAAAAAGGTTTCTGTCTTTAAACAGTGAATGTGAATGTTTCAAAAATCAGCAAGATAGGACAAAACAAATGAGTAACCTATTGTAAAACAGTTGTGGGGAGGCAATGGTTTATGGGTGAAGAAAAAGTAAACATCCAAGAGCTAGCCCGAAAAGTCGACGAACTTCTTAATGTTCTGAACGTAATCTCAGGGGACCTCGTCGAAATTTCCAAGTCCCTCAAAGCTGTAAGCAGACCAGCCTCTACTCCTCCAATTTCTGTTACACCCTCAGAAAAAAAGCGCGGCATCAACGATGTTAAACAGGCGTTTTCTTCAGAACTTGCTGGTATGTTAATCTTTGAAGATAGTGGAAAGTTCATTATTGTAAAACCACGGAGATTCCTAGGTTCTGACAATTTCGCTAAAATCGCGTCCATTGTTCGCGACCTTGGTGGAGAGTACATCAGCGCTGGAAAAAATTCCCACTTTAAGGTTCCAAATGCAATGGATTAACTGGAAAAAGCTTGTTTTCAACAATCTTCTATTATTAAGCTCCAAATAGAATCGCGAGGTTACGGTTTGCCGAATCCAGCCTCCACGCTTTTCCATACAACTGAGCGTCAAAACATTTTCTTTTTCTAGAAAAAAAGAGTGGCTAGAGAATCGTCGCCCATCCATGAGGACATCAATATTTCAGGTTCATATATCTTAAAAGCGTTTTTCCATATTTTTTAGCTTATAGATATACATGGAGACGCGAGAGATATGGCACAAATCTTGGAGACTCTGCTTGATTCTGGAGTGTTAATACCTGCAATGTGGGTGAGCTTGGGTTTTGTTATTGCATGGTTTTTGTTGTCAGCAAAACGTGTTGTTCCGTTGTCTCGGATAGAGGCTGAAACTCTCTGGAAAGTTCATAAGCAGACGACGCAATGCAGAGCTAAGAGTTGGCAGGAAATAATTCGCGGAAACAATATAATAGGTTTTGAATGTGAATGCGGGCACAAGCATGTTCAAAAGAGACATATTATTACCATAAATGCGTAACATAGAAAATCGAGCTTTTTAGCGTCTCGTATGCAAGTTTCTTCCCGAAGATTGAGTTTTATGCTTTCGAGCTTAAAAACAGGGAATGTGGGGGTGTCAAGGAAGAAGTTTTGGTCACTGCTGCGCAGAATTCAATTTCTGCGAATCGGTTTAGCTCCTGTAATAGTGGGCAGTGCTCATTGCTAAAAAATAGAAAAAATGACGAAAGATTTTGCTTTTGGTTCGGGTGGAGCTTTTGGAGAATATATTGATGTGGATACGTTTTAATTGTTTTGCGTTTAGAAAAGTTTATAGATAATACCTCAGTGACTTTGAGTAAGTCACTGGCTGAACCGGGTTTTCTGGTGAATTGATCATGGAGATAATAGCGATTGTACCCATCATTCTGATCGCCGCTTATATACTCGGAGAGATGTTCAAAAGAATCGGTTTGCCATCCGTTGTTGGTCAAATCCTTGCAGGGTTGCTGTTTGGAGTTCCAGCCATAAAGGAACTGCTTTTTGGCGAAGGGTCAGCCCTAGTAATAATCGATTTTCTGGCTACACTTGGAGTGTTGCTTCTTCTTTTTCTGGCTGGATTGGAGATTGAAATTGACAAAATAAAGGAAACCTCAAGAGACTCCATCTTAGTATCTCTTAGTTCTGCACTTGTTCCATTTGCACTTGGGTTTTTGTTCATTACCGTCTTTTTCCCTGAGTACGGCTTTCTGTCGGCGCTGATTTTTGGAGGAGCCATGATGGTTACTTCAGAAGGAACAAAAGTTAAGGTACTCATGGACTTGAACAGCATAAACACCAGATTAGGTGCGGTGATGCTTGCTGCAGGAGCCATAGACGACATTTTCGAGGTCCTGTTCTTGTCCATTGTCGTGATCTTCGCTAAAGGAGGAAACCTATTTGACTTGGCAATGATTCCCGTAGAAATGATAATCTTCCTCATAATCGCGTATATAGCATTCAAGATAATGTCTAAAGTCCTCCAGCATTTGGACAAAAAACCCGGAGAAGAAACTGGACTATTCTCCATAGTAATGATATTTGTCCTAGTCCTTGCAGCTCTCTCAGAATCTTTGAACGTAGGCTACCTAATCGGCGCGATTCTTGGCGGCTTTCTCCTACAAATCTCCCTAAAAGAAATCAGCAAACGAAACAAGAGGGAAATGATTAACGTAATCAAACTCATTGCTTTGGGCTTTATTGTTCCGTTCTTCTTCGTTAACGTTGGATTAGTCTTTGATCTCAGCACCTTATCCTCTAATCTGCCCATAATCGCAGCTACAATACTCATCGCATTCTTCGGAAAGATGATAGGAACTCTAATAGTTAAACCAGTTTCCACTTTGAGCTGGAAACAGCTCTATTACACGGGATGGGCAATGAACTCCAGAGGCGCAGCCGAGTTAGTTATCGCGTTGATTGCAATGCAATACGGTTTGATTTCTCTAGAGCTTTTTTCTGCCCTCGTGGCAATGAGTATAGTAACTACACTCATCTTTCCGCCAGTTCTCGCTAGGGGCATAAAAAGGAATCCGGGACTTATGGATGCAAAATCAGACAGAAAGCATTAAGACTTGATTGTAAATAAATAATTAGTATGGGTTTTGTTAAAAAGTGAATTGATCGCGGGGTAAACAAATGAAAGAAAAAATGAAGATTCTAGTCGGCGTTGACGGCTCTGATTACTCTACGTGGGCGCTTATGGAAGCCATCAGCATTGCAAAAAAATTCTCAGGTCACATAAAAGTCATAACTGTTTACAAGAGAGGACATATGGATGAGGCAACCAAAATTCAGCTGAAAGCAAAGCAACTTTTGGAAGAAGAGAGAATCGATTCCAGCCTATCATCTATTCTTGGTTCCAACCCTTCTCGAGCGTTGGTTGATACTGCAAAAAACGAGAAATTCGACTTGATAGTGGTTGGCAGTAGAGGTTTGGGCAGTGCCGCAGCTTTCCTGTTAGGCAGCGTCTCAAAACAGGTAGTTTCCAAAGCAAGCTGCGACGTTCTTGTAGTAAAAAAGTAACGTTACCTTTTGCTCATGAGCACTGACGTGACTAAGAACTCATCAATATATAGTTTGGATATGATCAGCTAATAGATCATCCCAAAGCTGCAGGGTCATTTTTGATTTCGTGCTGCAGAGCAAATGGAAAAACAAGAGTAGTTACAATCGCTGTTGCAACAAGCGCTGAAAAGATTTCCTGAGTAATCAAGCCGTGATTCAGCGCTAATAGGGCAATCACAAGCTCCACTGCTCCACGTGAATTCATACCCCAACCGATGAGGTAAAGCTGTTTAAGACTCAGCTTTGAGAATGGTTTGATGATTACTGTTCCTATGATTTTTCCAAGGAAAGCGATAACAACGGTGAATAAAAACAGAGGCAGATTTCCCACCAAATAATCGTAGTTGAAGTTTAAGCCGATATTCACAAAGAAGAACGGGACAACAAAAGCTAGAGTTATGAGTTTTGTAGCTGTGATTATTTCTTCTTCATCCTTCTTCTGCAAACGCTTCATAGAAATCTGCAACAGAAAACCAGAAATTATTGCCCCTAACAGGTAACCCATTTCAAGAGCCTCAGATAAAGAAGCCACAACCAAAACAAAGATAATTACCAGTGAAAAAAGCTCCACATCACTTCCTTTTCTTTCGACTCTCTGTAGCGCTTTTGAAACTAGCCTAAAAAAAATTAAAGTAACAGCCGCAAAAACTAGAAATTCCAAAGGAAGATAAACAAGCTGAAAGACAGTTCCTCCAAAACCAACAATAGTGACCAAACTCAAGAATAGAACCTCGAAGATGTCGTCTATTGCGCCAGCAGAAACGATAACTGCTCCTAGTTTTGTGTTAAGCGCATTTGCATCCATCAGAACTTTTACTGTAGTGCCTTCTGCAGTAACAGATAATGCACCACCAAATACCAGTGATGCAATCACGCTATAACCTAGCAACCTAAGAAACAGAAAACCAAGAAGTAAGGGCACAATAGCCGAGCTTAAAGAAATCAAAACAGCCTCTTTAGAACTCTCTCGAATCTTTTCGATGTCTATTTCAAGACCAACCAAAAGCAGTAAGAAAAGGATGCCCACAACCGCCAACAAATCAACAACTTCAGTAGCTGCTGCGCTTTGAAAGATAACTGCTCTTAACAGTGGAATTCCAAGAATTAAACCTCCAACTATTTGACCAACCACTGGAGGCAGCTTCAATTTCTTGAACAACTCATTAAACAAGAAGGCTGTGCCAAGAACCACCGCTATAACCATAACAGTGCTTAACATCAACAGGTTCCTTCTACAAACAACAAATACAAAACTGTCCAATCACAATAAGAAACTTTGGTTAACCTAGAACCGAAAAACAATATAGATTCGAACGTCAAACTATTTGTTAGAGGTTTTCCTTTGAGAATCTGCTTTTTCGTTTGGGAGTACCCACCAAAGCTTGTCGGCGGCTTGGGTACATACGCAGAATACATAACCCGCGAGTTTGTTGAGATGGGGCATGATGTTACAGTTTTTACACTTAACCCCGGAAATCTGAAGACCAGAGAAGTTTTAAAAGGTGTAGAAATCCATCGACCCCTAATTGCTGACGCAAGTAACGTGTTTCCAATGTTTGTCACCGACGACCTGAAAAAGTGGGGAGCAAACATCCGCTTCTTTAATGACATCTTCATCTACAATGTCCTTAGTGCAACAAAATTCGTCAACAACCTGATCAAAAAGGAAGGCTACAAATTTGATGTGGTGGCCATTCATGACTGGCTAAGCAGCATAGCAGGAATCATAATCAAAAACGAAACAAAAATTCCAGTAATTTTCCATGTTCACAGCACAGAGTTCGGACGAAGTGGAGGACAAGGCTCAGAAGTTGTTTCCCACTTCGAATCAGCCACCGCCCAAGCTGCAGACCGCATAATCACCGTCAGTCATGCAATGAGAGAGGACCTTAATAGACATGGTTGGCCTGCCGAAAAAATCAGCGTAGTCTGGAATGGAGTGAACCCTGAACGTTACGACCCCACCAAATATAGTATAGAGGACATTCAACAAATCCGAGACAAATACGGCATCAAAGAAGATGAATGCATGCTCTTTTTCCTAGGACGACTAACATGGGTCAAGGGCGTCAGGAACTTAATTCAGGCAATGCCAACGATTTTGGAGGAGTATCCCAAGACAAAACTTGTGATTTTGGGCAAAGGAGAAGAGCAAAAGGACATTGATGAGACAGCAAGTAGACTTGGAATAAAAGATAATGTTGTCTGCCGGTTTGATTTTGTGCCCGAAGAAGAAAGGATTCTTCACTACGCTGCCGCTGACGTCTGCATTTTTCCGTCTGTTTATGAACCCTTTGGTATCGTGAGCCTAGAGGCAATGGCGATGGGAAAACCAGTTGTGGTGGGAGCCCATGGTGTCGTCGGCTTTCGGGAACAGGTAATAAATTCTGGTCCAGATCAGAATGGGATTCATGTGAATGGTGAAAGCCCTATAGATATCGCTTGGGGCGTGAAGGAAGTGCTAAAAGATCCTGAAAGAGCAAAAAGGTGGGGCAATAATGGTCGTGAAAGAGTTTTACGATACTTCACTTGGAAGCAAGTTGCAGAGCAAACACTACAAATATACCAAGCTCTTCAACCCAGTTCTGCATAAAAGCTTCATAGCTTGGCTAGTTTTGTT
>SMTZ1_10000623_pt1 | contig 33668 bp, 23 predicted proteins | sample DeeMarSWOR136_30_FD_25667 | JGI IMG/M metagenome (IMG submission 25667) | reverse complement strand
AGCAGCTTCAATACACGATTACACCTTCAGCAGGTCCGAACGGTTCGATTGAGCCATCCGGTCCCGTTACCGTAAACTACGGTGATAATCAGCAGTTTACGGCTCACCCGGACGTAGGCTATGAGGTAGATACGTGGGTATCTGGATACTGCTGCGGTCCAGAGCGGCGGCACTACGTACGCACTTACTAATATACAGTCAGACCATGCAGTTCACGTCACGTTCAAGCAGTCTGGGCACGTGGTCACACCTTCTGCCGGTCGAAATGGCTCGATTTACCCTGCGAGTGACGTAACAGTCGAGCACGGAGGCCTCCAAGCGTTCAAGGCTTTTCCATACGTTGGCTACCGGGTGGATACGTGGTACGTGGACGACGCTGTGGTCCAGACCGGCGGTAATACCTACGTGCTCACTGACATTTATGCAGATCATCTGGTTCACGTGACGTTCAAGCAGCAGCTAAGTTACTCGCTGGATGACATCAGGTTTGACAGCGAGGAGGAGTACAAGGGCCGGATCGTTAACAACAATTTCGTTCTCCCGGGTCAGCCGGGCATTAGCAGGATTCACGTGCAACGGGTGGAAGGCCTTGGGCCAGATCCGACCGGTGTGATGTTGATGATTAGGGAGAAGGACCGTGACCCGACGTCACCAACGTACGGACGGATGATGGATGCCCGAGCCAAAGGTTCATTCACTTGGACCGATGCGGACGAAGTCTATGTGCAGTTTAAGTATATGTTCAATACGACCGACCCCACTGTTGAGCTAAGGATATACATTTCGGACCTGCCTGGTCTTCTGAATCCGGATGACCCCAGGTGGGCCCGTCATTGCATTGAGGTGGCCCGACTTTCGCCGCCACCTGATATTCGGCCCGGCTCATACAAGACGGGTCGCTTTGGACTTTTTGAAAAGGTCGTCTGGATTGGAAGCCTGGACCCGACCGGCGGCATCTGGATCGAGATGAGACTGACGGGGGGTGACAGCGGCGCGTTAGGATCGAGCAAGGCCGAGAGCGGTGGATTTACGCTGGTCAATGTTCTTACGGGTGAATCGACGTGTTCGGGGGGCGGCTGTGTGCTCGTCGATGATTGGAACCCGATGGTACAGTGCTACGGGATTTGTCTTGATATAAACGTCGACAATTTTGTGAATGAGGCGGACTTCTTGACGGTCATAGGAGAGTGCGGTCATACTGCAACTGATGCCCGGGCTTGCCTCGACGGCGTCTTCGGTGATGATGGGACTGTGGATGCTCTTGACGTAGTTTCGTGGGACTGGGCTATGAATGCAGAGGATCGGCTCTTCAATTTCTGTGGCCTGCCGCTTGTTAGCGGAGGGGAGATTGATACGATGATGGCTGACAAGCCGGTCTTTGAGAGCGCCAGCGGGCAACTGGCTCTTACAGATCCGCCAGGCAGGACCGGCGATTTGCTGATAGCCGGCAAAAGAGCTGCAAAGGACGCCCGTGGTAAATTGGAGGACCGGCTTTACAGCTTTGGCAGTGACGGCCTGTGCACGGGATGGTCTGCGGCTGCGTCGCAGCGCTGTAATGTCAGATTGGTGCGAGGTGTCGGGGATGAGCTTTACCAGATAAACTCTGAGACAGGCGTGCTGCGGCTCGACGAGACGGGAGAAGCCATCATACCTCCGGGCACAATTGCACTTACCGAGATCAGCGAGCCACGCTACAACAAGTCGGCCGTCGTTTATGTCGGTATCCAGGGCGAGGACGTCGATCCGTTCGGCCGGCCGATTCTGGATGCCGCCTTCGATGCAGATTATGTTTATGTCATTCCGGTAGTGGTTGATCCCGACGGGCAGGAGCCTTATACGGCGGCTGCGAAGCTGCAGTTGCTGGACGGGGCAGATCCACCCTATCAAGTGGTCCAACTGTATGATGATCCTCCACTTCCGGCCGATAACCAGCAGCGTGACGCTCTGCGAGAGATTGAGCTGGACAGTGCCGGCAATGTCTATGTCCTCAATGTCCACTATCTTAACGAGAGCGATATTGTCTGGAGATACGAACCGAATGGAGCCATAGAGCGGCTCGACCTGGGCAATCCGGATAGCGACAGCTACTTACCTGCCCCCATCGGGATGTATGTGTCAGACACTACAAATATGCTCTATCTGGCGTCGGCCAGGTATAATCCAGTGGATACCGGCTCGACGGTTGTATATGGCTTTTCTAATGAAGGGCCTTTGACGCTCACACGCTGTGTTACGATTACCGGTATGCAGCATGTGACGAGCATCACTGAGGACCCAGTCACAGGTTCTCTGCTGGTGGCGGGGTTCAATATGGACGATATCCCGCTGTTTCCTAATCCGACGCAGATGCCCTTCTACAGCCCGTATTTGGCGAAGATTCCCAAGGACAGCAACGACGTGGAGCTACTGTCACTGTCTGACCCCGCTTCACACGATTTGGGACTGCCAATTTCAATGGTATGGACGGGCAGTGTTCCTTCGTGTTTGCCGACCGGTTACTCCACCTACAACGACTGGGTAGCTCTGGGCCAGCCGGATTGCTGGTGCACGCCCTATCAATGTGACGGTGACGCTGATGGCAATACTCAGGGCTTCCAGAAGTATCGCGTGATGAGTAATGATTTAGCTATCATTTACAATAATTGGAAAAAGGAGCTTGAGGACCCGACGCTGGATCCTTGCGCTGATATTGACCACAAGCCGCAGGGCTTCCAGAAGTATCGGGTCATGAGCAATGATTTAGCAATCCTGACTGCCAATTGGAAGAAGACGGATTCGGACCTTGCTGGTGATTGTCCCAGACCCGAGTGACCGTTAGGCTTCAGCGAGTAACTTACAACCTCAAGCAGCCCGAATCAAATGCAAGCCTAAAGACCCCGCCCGGACCGAGCATTCTCATCCAGCTTTCTTCGGCGCCACGACGTTTCGGAGAACTCTGAAATCGACTGCGCATATCAGGGATATTGCCCGTGATTTTTAGACTCAAAAACTGTATAATATGGTTAGTTCACAATCTTATGCATGAAGAATTGAGCTGCCATTATGGACAAGCAAAGTGGATTTACGCTGATAGAACTTCTCGTGGTTATTGCGATCATTGCGATTCTGATGGGGATCTTGATGCCAGCTCTTAGTTACGTGCGCAAGCAGGCCCGTTCAAGCGCTTGTCAGAGCAATCTGAGGCAGTTGTGCCTCGCTATGAATCTCTACACGCTCGACCACGATGATCGGACTATGCGCTTCTCTCATCAGGCAGGTGAGTACTGGTTTCATGAGTTAGCGCCATATCTGAGCGCTGAGGAGTATAAGGATTACCCGGAGAAGTACGTAGAGGGTGTGATGAAGGTGGCATTTTGTCCAACGACAAGACGCCAGGATAGGCCGGAGGACTCGTACTTCGGTTCGGCGTATCGGTCGTGGCGCTTCATGGGTGGGGAAGGAAGCTACGGCCTTAATTTGTGGCTGCTGCCTGACAACCCAATCTACGGGCGTGACTTTGCGGCGGCAGACTTCTACAAGAACTACTCGGACGCCGAACCGGCTGTTCCACTATTGGGCGACTCAGTGTGGGTTGGTTCATGGCCGTCCGATGCCGACCTGGTGCCGGACGATCTCTCCGGTGAAATAGGATATCCGGGATACCCACATGGCGAAGGGTACTTTATGGGGCGTTTCTGCGTCGACCGCCACAAGAAGGCTGTTAACATCGGATTTGTAGACAGCCGTGTAGAAAGGGTGTACTTGCAGGAATTGTGGACACTAAAATGGCACCGACATTTTAAGCCAAATCCCAACGTGTCTATACCATGATTTCAGATTATATTTATCTTGATATTTGCTCAACTGCTCCGTCACGTTGGGCTTCACCGCGTCCGTCGGCATCGCATTTTGAAAACAGAGCGCACGCAGCCGCGACAACCGCAGGTCGAGCAGAGAACAGCTCATACTGCTTGCCCTGACAGAATCGAAACCGTCTTTCTTGACTGATCCGCCAATGCCTGATTGCATGAGCAGAACCACTAACGCCCCGTGCCCGGCATCTGAGGCGAATCTCAAAAAAAAGATGCGAGTTTTTGCCCACTTGGGCGTAGTTAGTAGTAGAGCCACAAATGTGAAGTGTTAGCTGATTTGCCAGATAAATCGAAAGGAAAGAGTATGGATTGTATTCTTGCTACGCATCCCGGTCCGAATGTAGCGCCGCTATTCGGGGCACTGTTGATCATGGTGTGCATTATTGTGTTCCTGGCAGTAGTGGCAATAAAAGCGTTGATCTGCTGCAGGATCTTCGCCAAAACAGGCTACTGTTGGGCGTTTGGTCTGTTGATGCTCGTACCGATAGCAGACGTAATCATGGCTTTTGTGCTGGCTTTCGGCGACTGGCCTGTTCAAAAGGAGCTGCGACTGCTAAAACAACAGCGACAATAGCCGCTGGCGTAGATCGTACGTCCGCAAGAGCGGTCAGCTAATAGCCGGGCAAGTGACTATGAACATCCGAGAGCTAATCAATTGGAAGGTGTTCTGGATTCTGTTATCTGCCGGCATTTTCACCAATGCAGCAGTCTTGCCCTATGCTTTATCTCTGGCCGGTCTGCATGAAGCCGGGCTGCCTGTTCCTTTGCCTATAGCGGTCTTGGTACAGATTATTCAAGCCGCAGTGCTCTTTGCCATAATGATTTTCATCGGTTTGCTGCTCGGCGCAAAGGTCGGTCTTGGAGTGCCTCTCGTGGCAGATTGGGTTACGCGAAAGTCAACAAAAGGGAGGCTAAGGCCCCTGCTAACGCTATCATGCACTCTGGGCGTCGTTACCGGAATATCCATTTTCTTGATGGATAGGTTTGTGTTTGCTTTCTTCGTCGAGCCGATAACTGCCTCGCAAGCAGCTCCTCCGTTATGGCAGAGAGTTCTTGCCTCTTTTTATGGCGGAATCGGCGAAGAAATAGCCATGAGGCTTTTTCTAATGACGCTGGTTGTTTGGATAATTTTCAAGTTCTGCAAGCCTAAAGATAACAAGCTTTCCGACCTGGGATTTTGGGTAGCAATAATCTTTGCGAGTTGCGTTTTTGGTCTCGGCCACCTGCCGATGACCGCCCTTTTTGTGGAGATTACACCAATTGTCGTGACACGTGCCATAGTCTTAAACGGCATCGCCGGAATTGTCTTCGGATGGCTCTACTGGAGGAAGGGATTGGAAGCAGCCATGATTTCGCACTTCTCCGCCGACATAGCGCTGCACGTATCTCTGCCGCTGCTTTTTTGAGTATCGGTTCGCACCTTTTGGCGTCGTGAAAATTCTTTATCAGGAACCTGCAGAAAACGTCTCTCGAACTACTCGGCAGCTATGACGCATCAAAGCGAGTTTTGGCGCATCCTTCACCGGCCGGGCATCAGCCTTTTGATTGCCCGGTCTTTTTCGTAGGGACTGATGCGACTGCGCTTAACCGCATCTGCCAGAGTCGTTATGGTCCTGTCGTATGTCTCCAGGTCGACTGCGAACGGGGTCTTATCCTTGCCACCGTGGGCAAATGAATAGCGGGCTGGGTCCTCATACGAGGGTTTGGCCCCATAGATCACCTCGCCAACCAGTGCCAGGGCACGAACAGTCTTAGGGCCCACGCCTTTAATAGCCAACAACCGCTCATAATGTTGAGGTTGTCTGTCGCACAATTCCTGGAGGATCTTTTCCAGGTACCGGCTCTTGGAGAAATCTTCATTTACCACAGGATGCCACTTGAACTCAGTATCCTCCAATTTTAACAGGGTGAGCTGTTGTGCTTTGTATTTAAGACCGACCATCTTGCTGAGATTGGATGAGTGCTTGCGCAAGATGTCGATGTCTTTCATAAGTGAGCGGTAGCCTGACGAGACAAATTCGACGCTCAACTGTCTCGTGTTTTCACTATCACCGGCAGCAAGGTCCAATACCCGCTGCTGCCTTGACGGAGCAACAATTCCAGTATGAGGCTCACAGACGAGGTCCTCTACGTTCTCAGAAAACCAGTGATAGCGACGCGCCGAGGCATTGGTCTGGTTCATACCTTGCTGAACGACCGCCCAACTGCCATCTCGGGAAAAGAAAAAGCTATGGTGGTAAATCTGGTAACCATCCTGCACAAGAGAGCTGTCAACCTTGGCGCTCATCCTGGAATTGTAGACCAAATTGTCAGCACAGTTGTCCGGCAGACTGAGCTTGTCTGCCCAAGCAGTAATCTCTTCGGGTGTTTTGCGTGAAGTCTTGCCTTTTCCGCCGCATATAAAAACGCCCAGCTCCTCCTCCTGATTTCGAATCGCCTCCTTCAGGGCGGCGGTTAGTATGGTCGTTAGGCCGGACGCATTCCAGTCAAACGCTAAGACCGTGCCCAATGACTGAAACCAGACCGGGTCCGCTATCCTGCGAACGAACTCATCCGGGCCAAATTCGGCCACCAGGGCTCTGGTCATCTCGCGGCCCAGTTTGACCATTCTTGAAAACAGCCACCTGGGGCATGTGCCATAATCCAGAGTGAATGTAGCAATTCCTCTGTACACGGAAATGGCTTCCTAAGCATATACCTCTTAACACGCCAAGACTACCACCTCCGATTGCGGCAGTCAATCGTGAACAGCAAAGGGAATTTCTCATTAAAGCTCTATTACACGGCCGTCTGCGCAGGCTCAGGCACTCAACTAACCATTCACTGGCTCATCACCGGCAGGTACAATATGACAATACTGGGGCGGAACCGTTCAGTCCGTCTCTGGCGAGCTTGGAGGGCGTGACTTTTACGAAGAACAATCGTGTATGCGCCGCGTCGCTTTGTCACTCGATGAACCAAACAATACCATTGCCAGTAAGAGCAGGATGGGATAGGATAGCTGATTCCGTTACTGTGTAATTGCTCGGCCGGATTATTCAAGCAGAGACTAAGCAGTAGGTATCGTTTCGAAAGGATGAGTTACAAATGAGACGCCATAAATTGACTATCCTCGCAACGCTATTTACATTCTTCGAGGTGCCTCTTGCCTGCATGGCAACAAAACAGGACCCAAGTCCTGTCCCGCAACGTGTCATGCAATATACGTCACGACCGGCTGCTGAAGCTGAAGTCTGGCAAAAGAACGTTAGAGCTAAGTTATTGCATCTGCTTAGGCTGGATGATCTTGCCGAAACAAAACATTCAATCGCTTTTTGTTCTAAGCAGCTCTGGTCTAAAAACAGAGGGACGTATGATGTCAAAGAAGTAGAAATAAATTCTACGGCGGATAGGCGTATCCGCATTGTAGTTACGGTTCCCGGTTCGCAGGCGGGACCGCTGCCCGCCGTTGTTTGTGTGGGCGGCCACGGCAGCGATCTGTACAGCCCTTATGACCGGCAAACCATCGAGAGAGAGGGTCCCAAGCCGGAATCAGACCCCATGAAAGGATTTGGCACTGTTTTGGCCAAGAGCGGATACGTGACTATCTCCACGACTGTAAGCCAGCACGAAGTCTATGAGAAAGGTCGATTGCTCATGGGCGAGCGTTTGTGGGACCTGATTCGATGTGTCGATTATTTGGAGTCAATGCCTGAAGTGGACCGTTCCAGAATTGGCTGCGCGGGGCTTTCGTTGGGAGGTGAAATGACCATGTGGCTGGCGGCTATGGATGAGAGAGTGGCCGTTAGCGTGAGCGCCGGCTTCCTAACGGTCATGGATCAGATGGAGCAGAACCACTGCATGTGCTGGAAGTTTGAAGGACTCAGAGAGCTGGTCGATTACGCTGACATTTATTCTTTGGTCGCCCCTCGACCGCTGCAATGTCAGAACGGGCTCAAGGAGCCGCCCAGTCAGTTCTGCGTCCGGCTTGGGCGTCAGGCAATGGAAGAAATCAGGACCATCTACAAGGATTTAGAAAAACCGGAAAATGTGGTCCTCGATGTTCATGAGGGAGGGCACGTCATTGACCTGCCCGGATTGCTGTATTTCTTCGAAAAACACCTGTATGGCAACCGATGGAAAGAGTGACGAACCGGGATTCCGCACATAAGGCCTTGTAAAGAGATCAGGAATTTGATAACATAAATAGTAACAGGACCGTTCAACGTAGTTTGTATTACGCCGGATCGACGACCCGATGGGTGGGTCATCTCAAGTTTTATGGAGGAGTTTTTATGAAGCTCGTTCATGTTAAGATTGTACTGATTCCTTTGCTGGGGCTCGTGCTGATTCCCAGCAGCCTCTACTCGATGACAATCCAGCTCGGCTCAGCAGGCTCTGAGTTTATCGCACCAGGGGATACGTGGAGGTTCTTCCGGGGCACCGGACCACCGAGCGTCCCGGCTGATGCCTGGATAGAAACCGACTTCGAAGATTCGGGCTGGGAGACGGGAGATAGCGGCTTCGGCTACGGGGACGACGACGATGCCACGATTCTCAACGACATGGAAGATAGCTATGTTACGGTGTACATCCGAAAGGAATTCTCGGTATCGTCGGTAGCCGCCGATGAGGTCGTAGAGCTCGTGATCGATTACGACGACGGGTTTATTGCGTATCTCAATGGGGATGAGGCAACACGGCGTCACATGCCTGACGGCCCGGCTACGTATGAGACGACTGCGTCTTCTCATGAGGCAGGGACGCCGGAGACGATAGTACTGGGAACCGCCGGTGACCTGCTAAACGACGGGAACAATCTTCTGGCCATTGAGGGGCATAATACATCAAAGGGCAGCAGCGATTTTTCACTAATACCAGCGTTGCGGACAGCCAGCGACACTGTTAGAAACGGCGACACCTGGATTGTCGGCACGCAGACGCTCACGCTCCGGGGCAAGACTGATGCTCCGGACGCGGTCTCTGTTACGGTTGGCGGAGCGAGTGGTGATTTCAATCCAAGCGACCGCACCTGGGAGGGTGAAGTTTCGCTTGTGCCCGGCCTGAACACCATAACGGTGGAGGCCCTGGATGCAGGGACAAACGTTGTAGATTCCGGGTCCGTAGAGATTGTGTATGTGCCAGCGGCGAACGTCGTCGCCGGTGAGCTGACCGAAGATACAACGTGGTCCGGAGCTTATGTGCTTGAAGATACGGTCGTCGTTCCAGCCGGTACGGTTTTGAACGTTGAGCCTGGGACGGTGGTCCTGATGAAGGACGCCGTTGCGCTTAACGTCTACGGACAGTTCCTGGCCGACGGGACCGAAACCGAGCCAATTCGATTCACCCATTACGGTGACGGCACAACATGGAAGCAGATTATGTTTACCGAGGCGGCAGATAGCCGCCTTGCACACTGTATTATTGAGTATGCCGATTGTGAAGGCGACCACAAGGACTACTACGACGACGACTGCAACGACGCGACAGTTCCGCCGTCAAGGGTGTACTTCCAGGCGGTGGTTGCTCTGGCAAGTCACATCGATATCGAAGGATGCGTTTTTCAAAGCCTTCCCGACGACAGCTCGAATCCGGAAGGGGATGCCATAGCCATTATATCGGACGACCCGGACATCCCCGGAGAGGCGTCAGCAAACATCCGGAACTGCCGGTTCGTCGGCATTGGACAGGGTGTGCATACCAGATACTCCTACGTACTGGTTGAGGGCTGTTTCTTCACGGGCCACCATGGCGACAACGACGACGTCGACTTGTACGGAGAGAGCACTCCGCCACCTCTTGTGCGAAATAACCTTTTCTTGAACCCGGCCCACGACGATATGATAAACCCAACGAAATGTTCGGCGGTGATCATCGGGAACGTGATCGGAGGATGCGACGATCACGGGGTGGTTCTGCGCGACAAGTGCTATCCGGTGATGATAAATAACTTGATCTTCAACTGTAGTAGCGCCGGCATTGCGGTTCAAAACCAGTGTGATGCGCTGCTGGTGAACAACACGATTGTGGGTTGCGGACGTGGCATCAGGTTTTTTGACCACACGGGTAGGTGGGGCCCTCCGTATTGCCTTGTGCCTGGTAGCGGCAGGGCCACGCTGATCAACTGCATCATATGGGACTGTCCGACGTCGATGTTACTGACGGACAGTCCGTATACGGAAGATCGCGGTTCCCATGTAACAGTCATCAACTGCGACATTGAAGGCGGCCGGGACAGCGCATCGGTGTCCGCGAACTCGACCGTTACGTGGGGTACGGGGAATATCGATGCCGATCCTCAATTTGCTGATCCTGGCGGCGATGACTATCACCTGAAATCCGAGGCCGGCCGCTGGGACTTAACTGGGCAAAACTGGGTCACGGACGCAGTCACAAGCCCATGTATTGATGCCGGGATTTCGGTGCTCGTCGATGACCCAAATCTGCCCTATTCCGGAGAAATCGACTGGCGTGGTGAGTTATGGCCGCATGGCGGGCGGATCAATATGGGGGCGTATGGAGGCACCACCCAAGCCAGCATGTCCGCTGATGCCGAAAAAGGCAACGCCGCAGATGTAGATTATGACGGATTGGTAGGTCTGTTGGATTTTGGGTGGTTGGCGGAAAAGTGGATGCTACAAGAGACCTTGCTGGTGGAGGATTTGGACCGCGACGGTGTAGTCGGTTCTTCCGACCTGCTGCTGATGGGGCAGCAGTGGCTATGGCAGGAAGAAGAGTCGGGCCAAAAGTAGCCCAGCCCCGGCGTTTGGCTTCACAAGAAGCCAGCAGCGGGACCAGCTTATATCTTTGATTTAAAGATACACATGGCGACTCTCAGCCGATTCTACGGGCCAGGTTCGGGTAAGGCTATTGTTCGCAGAATAGCACGCTCGCGGGACTTGCACTTATTGAGCGTGAACTACGCACCTGCTTCAAATGAGGCTCTTATCTTACTTACAGGATTATGATTTTGGCCCTAATCGCCGCCGTGCAGGCTCGATTGGATAGAGTCGTTCGAGACTCCTGTAGATGGAGGGAACAAGACGTCAGGTTAGAAAGCTCACGGTTCGGCACTTAATTACAGACGCGTGAGAATTCTCGTACGTTCTTTTGCAGGAAGACTTGCATTTTCAAGTCGGCTCTGATACCTTAGCAAGAGTCAGATTTGTACAAGTGCAGGTAGGCGTCCGGCGTTAGAAACAACGCACGTCGAGAAGGAGAAGAAGTATGAGCGGCATTTTTGGAGTGGTCTCGAGGGGAAATTGCGCAGAAACGCTTTTCTACGGCACCGATTATCATTCACACCTGGGAACGGAATACGGCGGCCTCGCCGTGCTCGGAGAAGACTTCACCCGCCAGATACACGATGTAAGCCAGAGCCAGTTCAAGTCGAAATTCTTCGACGACTATAAGTTTATGAGCGGCAACAAGGGCATCGGTGTCATCAGCACATTCGAAGAGCAGCCTATTTACCTGAACTCAAAATTCGGACCATTCTGCATAGCGACGAACGGAATTGTAGAAAACGCCGAGGAGCTGGCGGCAAAGCTGCTGAAGAGGGGAATATCCTTCAGCGAGGTTAGCAAAAAGGCAGTTAATGCCACAGAGCTGATAGCCAAGTTAATCAGCCAGGGAGACGACCTGGTAGACGGCATAGAAAAGATGTTTGATGCTATAGAAGGCTCCTGTTCACTCTTGCTGCTGGGTCGGGCCGGAATATATGCTGCAAGAGACAGATTTGGATATACACCACTTATTATCGGCAGGCGGGACGATGCGTGGGCGGTGACCAGCGAAACCAGCGCCTTTCCGAATAATGGATTTGAAATAACAAAACACATCGAACCCGGAGAGATAGTCCTCATAAATGAAGATGGGATGGTGCAAAGAAGGCCGGGCGAAGCGGAAGTAAACCAGATTTGTGCATTTCTCTGGATATATACCGGCTTTCCCGCGTCAAACTATGAGGGCATAAATGTAGAAACAGTCAGGGAACGATGTGGCTGCCACCTTGCAGAACGCGATAAGGATATTCACGTTGACCTTGTCTCGGGGGTTCCTGACTCCGGAATTGCGCACGGATTAGGTTATGCGATGGAATCCGGAAAACCTTTCAGACGCCCACTCGTTAAGTACACGCCGGGATATGGCAGAAGTTATACGCCACCGTCGCAACAGACACGCGATCTGATCGCAAAGATGAAACTCATCCCCATCAAGGAGGTAATCGAAGGTAACAGTATCGTTGTCTGCGAAGATTCCATCGTGAGGGGAACCCAGCTTAAGAACTTCACTATAAAGAAGCTGTGGGATTGCGGAGCCAAAGAAGTACACATAAGACCTGCCTGCCCACCATTGATGTTTCCGTGCAGGTTCAATCTTTCCACGCGTTCCATCTACGAGCTTGCTGCTCGCAGGGCCATTCGCAGTCTGGAAGGTCACGACCTAAAAGATGTGTCGGAATATATAGACCATACCTCTGAAAAATACAAAAGAATGGTGGAGTGGATTGCCAAGGATTTGGATGTCTCAACGCTTAGATATCAGACTGTCGATGATATGGTTAAGGCCATCGGACGGCCCAAAGAGAAGCTTTGTCTCTACTGCTGGACCGGCGAATGTCCGAGATTGCCAAGACCAAAACCGGCAATGGATATAGTCGAGCTAAAGAAACCATCCGAACAGAAGGCAAAAGAAAGAAAGGTCACACACTAAGCTGGTCAGGGAGTCTTGCTGATTGATAGTTGCGGCTGTTCAGTCCAGCCGGTCTGAGTAACACGAGTCGGTTCAAGTGGCAAATACATACCTAATAGCGCTAACCTGTTCGGTTTCGATATCGTTGCTGTCATGCCAGTCACCGCCCGCACACACGCCTGTCGTGCCGCTCTGTCATGCTCACGCACACAATGATTACAGACACAAACAGCCTTTGCACGATGCGCTGGCTCACGGTTTTACGAGTGTCGAAGCCGATGTCTTGCTCGTCGACGACGGCCTATATGTGGCTCACGCCCTGCACGAGATAAAACCTGAGAGGACTCTGCACTCGCTGTATCTCGACCCGTTGAGAAAACGCATAATCCAGAATGGCGGGTGCGTGTATCGGAACGGACCGCAGTTCACGCTGATCATAGACATCAAATCGCCGGCCGGGCCAACCTACAAAGTGCTCAACAAAATCTTGGCCGAGTATGAAGATGTTTTCACCTGCTTTGGCGCGGATGGGCGAATTGACAAAGCGATGCTTGCCATCGTCTCCGGCAATCGTCCCCGCAAACTCATGGAGTCACAGAAGCTTCGATACGCCGGTTGTGACGGCAGGCTTATAGACCTGGAGTCTGAAGCTCCGAGTAGCCTAATCCCTCTCATAAGTGACAATTGGACAAAGCACTTCACCTGGAGAGGAACCGGAGCCATGCCTATCGAAGAGCGAGACAAGCTGGAAAGGATTGTCCAGACAGCACATCGGAAAGGCAGACGAGTGAGATTCTGGGCGACACCCGACAATCCTTCGCCTGCAAGAGAGGCGCTCTGGCGCGAACTGATCGCAGCCGGCGTCGACTTGATTAACACTGATGACCTGTACGGACTCCAGCGGTTTCTTCTGGCCAATACCTCTCAGTAATGATTTTGGCTTCCGTGAAGAAATCGACAACCGCTTTGCCCTGGGCTTTGATATCTGCAAAGAATGAGGCCTTCATTCCGCCGAAAGGAAGATACGCTACGGGTGCAGGAATGCCGACGTTTATGCCGATCATCCCGCACTGCGTTTCGAGTTTGAACTTCCGGGCATAGTAACCATTCTGTGTGTAAATCGATGCACCGTTGCCGTATTGATGGTCATTTATAATCTTTATCGCCTCATCGAGACTGTCAGCTTTCAAGATCACCACTACGGGGCCGAAAATCTCGGTTTTGTGAATCTCCATTCCCGGCTTGACGTCAGTGAATACGGTCGGTCCTACGAAGTAGCCCTTTTCGCAGCCGGGCACAACGATGTCTCTGCCATCCAGTGCAAGAGTTGCGCCTTCCTTGATGCCTGCCTCAATCATATCGAGAACGAACTTCTTAGCCTTGGCGGAGATTACCGGCCCCATTACCATCGGCTCATCGGCAAACTTGGCATCTAAAGGGTTGCCCACGAGCACTTCTTTCGAGGCGGCAATAAACTCCTGGCAAACGGTTTTGTACATCTGGTCGCCGACACCCACAATAGCCGACGAGGCCATGCACCGCTGCCCTGCGCAGCCAAAGCAGGATGTCACCATATTGCGAATCATGTCGTCGAGTTTAGCGTCTGGCATCGCGACAAGATGATTCTTAGCTGAACCGAGTGCCTGGCAACGCTTATGGTTCTGCGCACACTTCTCGGATACAATCCTGCACGTTTTCGTCGAGCCGACCAGCGAAATACCTTTTACGATTGGATTCCGAATAAATGCTTCGGCGGCAGCTTTGTCTCCGTTGACAAGATTGAAAACACCTTTAGGCAGACCACTTTGGTCAATATACTCGGTGACAAGCTGCATCGTGAGCGGCACCTGCTCGGAGGCCTTGAGCACGTATGTGTTGCCCGTAGCAATAGCATAAGGCAAGAACCAGAACGGAACCATGGCGGGGAAATTAAACGGCGCTATCATCGCAAAAACGCCCAGAGGCAGCCGAATCACCTCGCCATCAATGCCGTAGGATGCACCGATGAGCTTGTCCCCCTGCTGAAGCACGGGCATACCGCAGGCAACTTCAATATTCTCGAAAATCCGCTTCATCTCGGCCCGCGCATCTGGCAGGGATTTTCCCATCTCTGTGACGAGAGTCCGTGCGATTTTCTCTTCGTTTTCGCGAAGCAGCGCATCCAATTTGTACAAAGGCTGAACCCGGCGAGCCACCGGCATCTGACCCCATGTCTTGAATGCCTTCGCAGCAGCATCGATAGCGCGATTGACTTCAGTAACGGTGGACAGCGGCGTCTTGCCAATGACCTCAGCGGTGCTGGGGTTTTCAACATCTAAGTAGCCGCTGTTCTCAGGCTCGATCCATTTGCCGCCAACATAATTCCTGACAATCTTCAAAGCCATGATCCGCTCCAATACACTGGCCAGCTATTCAACTCTCACAATAAAGACCGATTGTAACCGGGACCGTCACCTGCAGAAAGTCTGTGCTCGCAGGACTCATGGTCTGTCGCCAGTTTTGAGTCTCTGCTCGATTTCGGTGATCAGAGCAGGCACATCACCGATAGACTCCACGACATAATGGGCTCCAGCCTTTGCCAGACTGTCGGCAGCCCGGTCCACCTTGCGTTTGACCTGGTCAGGCGGCAGTGCCGCCAGCTCTTGCTCGTTCAGACCCACTTCGTTGCCGGTTTTGGACAGGGCGATAGTCCATGTTGCTGCATTTAGCCCTTCGGCAATACCGGGTTTTGTATCGTCAACCTTTACGACGGCTTCCGGAGGAAAGACTCGCGCTTGCTGCATGTTACTCATGACCATCCAGGGCTCTGGTCGGCCAGCAGGAACATCGCTTGCGCAGGCATTGACGTCGGGCTCATAACCCTGCTTCTTTGCTTCACGGAAGTTAATCTTCATGGCCTCGGTGAAGTAGCCGGACGTGGAACCTATTTTTATGCCGCGCGCCTTCAGCTCATTGACGGCCTCGACGGTTCCGGGGATGAGCTCACTGTAATCCGCAATGCAGGCGACCTGTAGCGGGACAAAATCTTTCTCAAACATATCCTGAACGTCAGCTTCGGTGCATTCTTCGCCGTGCACCTTTTTCCAGAGTTTGGCGACTTGATCCTGTTTTGATATGGCTCTGATGTGGTCCAACTTCTTTAACCCCATCGGTCGGCGGGCCTGCTCCATCGTGATCTCTACGCCGCGGCGTTTGAAGACCTCAACGAAAACAACCGCCGGTGCATAACAGCCATAATCCAGGGTTGTTCCTGCCCAGTCGAAAATGACCAGTTTAACCGGCCCTTTGTAGACCCTACGATACACAAAATTCATAGAATGTTCCTTTCATACTTTCCAGCAACGCTAATACTTCTCATTCTGAAAAGTCCAAAGCAGCCCTTTCAAAACGACTGTTGTTCAACCTCTTCAAGACATTGGTCCAGGATGTTCAGAGCTTTGTCCATCTGCTGTTTGGTAACCGTCAAGGGAGGCGTCAGCGTGATGATATTGCCCATTGTCACCTTAAAGTTAAGCCCTTTGGCAAGCGCGTCGTACATCACCTGCTCGGTTTCTTCCGTTGCCGGCTCTTTCGTCCGACGGTCTTTCACCAATTCCATACCCATTAGCAGGCCAAGACCTCTGACGGCTCCGATTAGCCGGCGGCGTTGCTGCATGTCGCGCATGCAGGTCAAGGCGTAATTGCCCATATCCTTAGCATTTGCCAACAGATTCTGTTCTTGCACGTACTCGATCGTCTCGCGGGCTGCGGCACAGGCAACGGGATTCTTCTCATGGGTATAATGGCCGATGGCACGATCCGGCGCTATGTCCAAATCTTCCTTAGCTATGAGTGCAGCCAACGGAAAAATGCCGCCACCCAATCCCTTGCCAATAACCAGCATATCAGGGACAACGTTAAAGTGCTCGCACGTAAACATTTTTGCTGTCCGGCCGAGGCAGTGCGGTATCTCATCGAGTATCAGCAGTGCGCCATACTTATCACACGCAGCTCGAATCTTCTCCCAGAAACCAGAGGGGGGAATAACCGAAGTACTCCGCACGGTCTCTGCGATTACGGCTGCGATATCACCTTGCTTACTCAGTACATACTCGATGTAGTCCGCACATTTCAGCGTGCAGTTATCCTCACATCCCCAAAGACACCGGTAACAGTCCGGGGGCGGGACATGCTCGGTGCCCGGCAGGAGCGGCCCAGCGTCCTTACGAAAGATAGCCTCGCCGCCGATGGAGATGGCATCGAGGGAGGCGCCATGGAAAGAATCCCACATTGAAATCGTCTTAAACCTGCCGGTTGCTGCCCGCGCCAGCTTCAGCGCCATTCCGATAGCGGCGGTTCCTGCAGGTGCAAAGAGAACCTTGTTCAATTTGCCGGGGGTAAGCTGAGCCAGTTTTTCGGCAAGCTTTATTGCTGGGACGTTCGTATACCGACGCGTGCAGAAAGCCAGTTTCTCCATCTGATTCTTAATGGCGTCAATCACCCGGCGATTGGCAAAGCCAACCTGATGGACGTTGTTGCCGTGGAAGTCCATGAAGCTCCTGCCCTGAACGTCCTCAAGACTGATGCCCTCACAATGAGATAGGACATTCAAACACGGCGTGGAGAGGGACTGATGCAGAAAATACTTGGCATCTAAGTCAAGCCAACGCTGAGTTTCTACATCGATATGCTTCTTCATCCAGGCCTTGCGATGAGGCGAGATGTTTAGGTCGCCTTCTGCGCGCAAGCTGTCAAGATTCTCATTTTCAGATTTCATCTGGCCCCATCAAACGTATATGGTTTGCACAAGTATGTTGTCTTACACACCTTAGTTAAGTTTGACATCCATTTCAGCGATTGTCTGCCGTATAGCGGCTAAGAGGGCGCGAACGTCAGGCTCAAAAATCCGACCAATATTTCCTATCCGGAAACAGTTGGCATCACTAACTTTGCCCGGGTAAATCACATAGCCCTTTTCATTAAGCCGTTCATAAAACTCTTCAAAGCAGAAATTATCTTCCGGGTATAAGAATGAAGTGATGATATATCCCTGGTCTTCTGGGCGTAGGTATTCTCTAAATCCAATTTGACGCATGCCAGCAATGAGGGTTTCATAGTTTTGGCGGTAGCGCTGTGCTCTGCCGGGGACACCACCCTCGGCTTCTAACTCGGTCAACGCTTGACGAAACGCCAACAGTGCGTGCGTAGGCGGCGTAAAGCGGAACTGTCCATTCTTCTCGAAGCCCTGATACTGGCCGAGAAGGTCAAAGCTCATGCTGCGTGCATAGCCGGTGGTTTCCTCTAGAGAAGAAAGTTTGCACAAAACGAACGAAAAGCCCGGCACGCCTTCGACGCACTTGTTGGCAGAGGAGACAAGATAGTCAATGTTGCACTCGGCGAGATTAACGGGCACCGCACCGAAACTGCTCATAGCATCAACGAAGTACTTGGCGCCGGATTTGGCGACAATTCTGCCAATTTCCTTAATAGGATTGACAATCCCAGTAGTCGTTTCGCAATGCACGACTGCCACACTGCTAATCTTTGGGTCGGTTTTCAGTGTATCTTCGATCCTCTGCAGGTCCGGCGTTGTATTCTCCAAACATTCGAGTGTTACAGTCTCGACCTTCAGGATAGATGCGATTTTGGCGATACGTTTGCCGTAAGCACCATTGATAATTACCAGCAGTCTGCCATCAGGTGGAACAGTGGAGGAAATGACTGCCTCCAGGCCGAACGTGCCGCTGCCTTGCATGATTACGGCCGTGTACTCACTTTGGCTGGCTTGACCGGCCTCCACGAGTTTCCGCCTTATTTCCTTCACCAACCCAATGAACTCGAAGTCACGTGATCCAAGGTCCCTCAACATTGCCTGTTTGACGGTCCGACTGGTGGTCAGTGGACCAGGGGTAAAAAGGACCTTGTCTTTCCAGCCTGGGATTCTTGTCTTTTTCTGCACAGTCAAGACTCCATCTTCTTAGCTTGTCCGCCACAAGAGAGCGTCGCTATAAGACTGCTAATTCTCATTCCTTCCCTACTTACTCTTCGCCGAAACACGTCGGCTACCACACTGACGTATCTTAATATCAAGGACGGAAACTGTAAAACTAAAACCCAACATTATGGGCCGTCGAACCCGTGGGATAGGCCACTTGTGGATGTGGAGGAAGACGCTTGGGGTGTTCTTGAAGGGATATGGCTTCGCGTTGTGAAGGGTATCGGAAAATTACATGATTCACAGGCGCTACCTGCATGGCTCTATAAGATTGCTCACCGGGACGAATGGCAATACAGCCGACTGATTACGAGCTGTCAGCTATGATCTACCTACATGTTGTGAATCGTACAGGTAAGGCGTTTGAAGTGTGGCAGACTCACTTTCAACGAGAAAAAAGTGGGGTCCTTACACGAAAAGCATATAATAAACAATAGTTGGTGCATAGGAGAATCAAAGTGAGCAAAGGTATGGTCATAAGCTTGTCTGTTCAGCTTCTGATATTTGTAACGCTGACTTCTTCAGAACTTGTTGCGCAGCACGATAGTGGCCGCAGACGTCCCCCCAAACCTCCGAAGGAGGCAATTGATGCGTGTATTGGCAAAGAAGAGGGAGATTCTTGCGAATTTGTGACAGCGGATGGTAAGACAATCGGCGGAACCTGCAGAAGAATAGATGGGATACTGGCCTGCGTACCGGATGAACCACGTAAGAAACATGGGCTTTATGATTTCCAACGAGGCCCGGAAAGAGGAAGAGTCGCGTCGCCAGATGTTGCATCAATTTGCAGGAATCCCGAATTCGCTGTCTCTAATATTGTCGATACTGGGCAAAACAGAACCTATGACGACAAGCAAGAAATCGCATGTCCAGAGAAAGGAGAAGCTTTCTATGGACAGGACGCTCACTACCGGGGAGCGCAGTTTGCCTACTGCGATAACGGTGACGGCACGGTTACGGACTTGAATACGGGCTTGATGTGGCAGAAGACACCTGATTTCGTAAGAAGGACTATGGCCGAAGCACAGAGATATGCAAAGTCGCTGTCTCTGGCCGGCCATAACGACTGGCGGTTGCCGACAATCAAGGAGCTCTTTTCGATTGCTGACTTCAGGGGAAACATCAGAACCAGAACCCCCTATATCAACACCAAGTATTTCGATTTCGAGTATCCTGACACAAATAAGGGATGGCGCATTATTGATGCACAGTACAGGTCCAACAGTCGTTACGTCGGGACAACCATGCGGGCAGACAAGAGCGCCTTCGGGTTCAATTTTGCGGACGGCCGTATTAAGGGTTATCCGGTTGCCGGGCGTGGTGCGGGTCGGCAATATGTACGGTGCGTTCGAGGTCGGACGTACGGAGAGAACGATTTTGTTGACAACGGCAACGGGACAATCACGGATCGTGCAAGCGGTCTGATGTGGATGAAGACAGACAGCGGTAAGACGATGAACTGGAAGGAAGCCCTCGAATATGCTGAGAACCTGGACCATGCGGGTTACGATGATTGGCGGGTTCCGAATGTCAAGGAGTTGCAGAGCATTGTGGATTACAGCCGTGCTCCTGATGCAACTTCAATGTCAGCTCGGGCAGCTGCTATCGATCCCATCTTTGATGTGACGGAAGTGGAGTCATGGTATTGGACGAGCACAACGCATCTGGAAAACCAATTCGGCTACTATGTGTGCTTCGGACAAGGGTTTTCGGCAGAAAAATGGAAGGTCAAGCTGATGAATGCACATGGTGCGGGTGCGGTCAGGAGCGACCCAAAGTCCGGCGATCCTTCCGACTGGCACAGCGGCCTCGGACCCCAGAGGGACCAGATCCGCATCTACAACTATGTTCGGTGTGTGAGGAACAATGGAAAGTCGATGCCATCCAAGATCATATTCTCGCCTGCTATCGGCATTGGCCCTATAGGAATACGGAGGACGCTTCAGTATGCAGACGATGGTGTGACTTTCACCAAGATACACGAATTGAGGACGGTCCCACATGCAGCGGGGGCCTATCGCCCCGAGGCATTCACCGACAGCGGAAAAGGTCAGATGACCGAATGGGGAGCGCACATCGGCACAAGGGAATGGTTCTTACCTTTTATTGAGCGGTTTGACTGTAAGTGGCAACAGGATACAACTACCGAACAAGATACTCCTGCGGACACGCACAAACCGGGTCGCTGAGCCTGACCGTTGGATTAGATAAGTATACTTTTTGGTAATCAAACATTTTGTTGTTTTCTCTGCAAAGGTCTTGTTGTTTCCTGTCCCAGCACCCGGGAACGGTCGTAGGCGAGTTAAGGGGACTGGGCGGTTTGGTATACAGAACCATCATGGTGGAATCCAATCCCCGTGCGTCAGCGTAAGGGAACGACTTTTGCGTTTGCTGACGGACATTGCGACCTGTGAGGCTGGATGGGCCAACGTACGATAGATTATGGTAATGAGCCCTCGGCCGAATCCAGAGCGGGGGGTAGAAAAAAAACAACCATGCAATGCCAGTTTAATGAAACTGCAGAGAGCAGCATTGGGTAATTTGGGATACGAACCCCAAAGAACATGATCTGGGTTTCTTGCTCCGATTGCGCAATTCACGCTTTTGCGGGATAATGTACATTGTTACGCCGGCGGACTCGGTGTAATCTTGGTACGCAAGCGCGAGAGCGTAGCTGAACGACTTGCATGCAGAAGCAGCAAAACAACTGCACGCGACGACCAAGCAGAGGCCGTTGCGAATTGGGGTAGTGGAGGCGGAAAGCCAAAGCCTCTGTGCATGTGCTTAGCCAAGTCAGTAGAATCCGAACTCGCGCGCGGCGTCAAATAGAGCCACTACGTTCTCGGCTGGGACACCTGCTTGTATGTTGTGAACGTTGTTGAAGACATAGCCGCCGCCGGGCATGAGGATCTCCAGATTCTGTCGCACGTGCTCTCTGACTTCGCTCGGTGCGGCAAAAGGAAGGACATGCTGTGTATCTATGGCACCGCCCCAGAAAACCAATCGATCGCCGTATCTGGTCTTCAATTCTCGCGGATCCATGTTCTTGGCACTGATCTGAACGGGGTTAAGGATATCGATGCCGTTGTCGAGCAGGTCCGGGATGTAGTCAACCACCGAGCCACACGTATGGTACCAAACCTTGGCGGGGCTCAGAGATTTTATGTGTTGGACGAGTCTCTTCTGCCGGGGCTTGACAATTTTACGGTAGAGCTCAGGGCTGAACAGGGGCCCGGATTGGCCACCGATGTCATCGCCTATCATCACCACGTCAACAAGGTCGCCTATCTCGGCGAGGAAAACATCGTAGTAATTTATCCAGAACGTGAGCGTCCTATCCAGCAGAGCCTCGCAGAAAGCCGGATTCTCAATCAGATCCATAAACCATCTCTGCAGTCCCCGCATGTACCAACATATCTCGTACACGACTCCACCGATGCCGGTCGATATCGCATAAGGCGTTTCGGCGCGCAACTGGCGTGCCTTTTCACGAACGCCTGTAAAACGCGTCGGGTCGCCGCCTTTGGGAAAGGGATAATCCGCAAGGTCCTCAACTGTTGCCCGCGCCAGCGGGTGGTGGGATATGTCCATATAAAGCCGCTGATCATCCGGCATCGACCATACGACGCCGAACTCATCTTCAAGGTCGTGCCACAGCCTGCCATCGCGCTTATTTTGCTCGATTGAACCTGTGAAGCTCTCAGGCCCGTGGGCAAAAACGTAGCGAATATCAACGTTAAAACGCTGCAACACTTCTTCGCACGGCTGGGCGAGCTGCTGCACGGGATCCATAATCGTAACTTCATCTTCAATGCCCAGATGGTCGAGCAATTCGCCGTAAGCTTTCCGATGTATCCCCGTCTGAAATCCTCCGAGGTCGATAGGGACTCTATCGGGGATCTCATGGTTGAGGGCTTTTAGGATGCGCTGCCTCGGACTCATTGTCTCTTTAAGCGCCATCTTATTTTCCACCTGACTTTTTCCAGTAACGATCTGTCTGGATGCGTGCCGATATACAATCTCTACTTGCTGAGCGAAGCCATATAGTTGCCCGCGCCGATCAATATGGTGGACAAAACGACCACAAGGATTCCACAGACTACAATAGTCAGCGTACGCCGACTGGAGCCTTTCCATTCGCGGAACAGCAGTGCCCAGATGTTGCTAAAGACGATGATAAAGGCCATGTGCAAGGTCCAGCTTGAGAAGTCATATTTGCCCATTTTGGTCGTGCCCATCCCGTAAAACATGAACTGCAGATACCACGTAATGCCTGCCAGCGCCGAGAAAAAGTAGTTGCTCGCGAGTGACGGGTCACGAACGGCAACATAATCTGTTGCTGACCGATTTCTAATATTGAGGACGACGCACCAGATGAAATTTGTCGTAAACCCCCCTGCCAAGACTACGATCAGAACTGGGCTATTTTGCCAGAGAGGCTGGACACCACGTTCGACTGCGAGATTGGCGATGGGTTTAGCGGCTGCGATTCCAAACGCCATACAACTACTCATTATACCCGCGAAGATCGCCACGAGCAGGCCTTTGAGAAAGTTGAATTCCCTTATGGCCGCACGCTTCTGCTCCGCTGACAGCTCTTTCTCCTTGCACACCCCTGCCCAGCCGCAAATAGTAATTCCGACCAGACAGATAACAACGCCAGCCAGGATCGTTAGACCTGAAAAGGTGGTGATCAGATCGTTGAAGGTGCCGTAGAATATCGGCGGGATAATCGTGCCGAACGCTGCGCAAAACCCAAGGGCAATCGCATATCCGAGGGACATTCCCAGATACCGCATCGAAAGTCCAAACGTCAGGCCTCCAATGCCCCACAGCACTCCGAAAACGTAGCTCCAAATAACGCTTCTGACAGGTGCCCGGCCAAGTAGAACCAGCAGTTGCGGAACTGTGAGAAGGGATATCAGCCAGGGCATTATGATCCAGGAGAACAAGCCGTTCACAAGCCAGTAACTCTCCCATGCCCAGTTGCGGACCTTCTTGAAAGGTATATAGAAGCTTCCCGCAGCAAAGCCCCCTGCGGCGTGCAGAAAAACACCGAGTGCAACCATAACAAGAGTCCGTTTATACCTAATTCTCGACGATCTGCGTTAGAACGAATGGTTCAAAAAGCCCATAGTCGATTGTGTGATACTCTTTGCCCGGCGGCGGGCCCGGCTGGGGGGCTCTATGGAACATGCCGGGCCAGGCACTGCCTAACACCGCCCCTGCGTGGTGCGGCCCTAAGGTGTTCTTGAGCGTACCGATTACAACCACTTCAACCGTATTCGTCCCCGCCTTAATCAGGTCCGTCACGTCGCACTGCCACGGCCGATACGCGATGTAGCCTGCAGGCGCTCCGTTAACGATAATCTCGGCAACGCTTCCGTACCATTTATTCAGCTCAATAAGGTACCGCCCCGCAGGCCGCGCAATATCGAACTTCTGTTTGTAGGAAACACCCGCTGCATAGAAGGGACAGCCCTGCTCTTTCCAGCTCCAGAGTTTCAGGGCCGGCTCCGAATCGCCAATGATCACAAAGCCTGAATCCGCCGGTCTGAGCGTAAACGCTCCCAGAACGTAAGCCGGTTCCAGCTCGTGATAAATCGTAAAAGGTGACGCTTTGATTGTCACGACGTTGTCGCCAACCTTCGCGGCCTGCGTGATGTCGATCTTGCCGAACGACTTGTCCAGCCACCATGAATTGTGTTTCGCTGAAACTGTTTTGCCGTTGCACGCGATCGCATACAAATCCGGCCTTTCGATAACAATCCAAAGCCGCTTGGGCAATTGCTTTTCAATGGTGAATCGATAGGCCGCCTCAAAACCACTTTCAGGGCCGAATGTCTTTTTGATGAGCTCGTCCCGCAACTGAACGGCACTATCCCATGGATTTCGACCCATCCCGTTCTCTGCAAACGCAAATTGCGATGCCTGATAGAAATAGACGTTCTTCTTCGCCTGGCCGCCTGCTGTAATGTCGACGTAATCCAGTGTCAGCACATTGTCTTCTATTGGGAGGACCTCGGGCTCGCCTCGCGCGGCCACGACGGTAGTAGTCTGCTCTGCCTCAACTACAGGCTCATGCGCTTTTTCGGACAAAAACAGCAAAAGGCTCCCACAAGGTGGAAGCTCGAAGCGGGCCTCTACGCCGACGCCGGCCTTTTCAAAGGGATACATGGAAATCTCTGCTGTACTCGGGTCCCATCTTTCGACACGTCGCTCTGTCGATTTGATCAGCCCTGCTGAGGGCGCATCGATGCTCGTATTCACCAGCAACAAGAACTCCCCGTCTTCGAGCGTTCGTCTGTGATGAAGCAGTATGCCGTTGTCAGCCTTGTCCCGCACAATGGCAAATCCATCCTTTGCTCTGGCCAGCAACATCTGTGGCGCCTCTCCAGGCTCAACCTGCTTCCAGCCTGGACGCCTCGCGGCTTCCGGACCGCGCTTCGACGGCCGGCCGTCAATGTGCGAAGGCGCCTCGCCACAGCAAACTGCGATGCCTCCAGCCTGCAGGTACGCATCAAGCAGAACCATCGTTCGCACGTTGAGATTCTCCGTCAGAGGCGGCAGAACGACCGTATCGTAAGAACGCTGTCCTACTCGGAAGAGTGTGCCTTCGGTGGAGCCGTGCCGGGCAATAATATCTTCGCAGCCAATATCGTATTCAACTTGAGCACGCTCCAGCGACGTTATCATTTGTTGGAACTGGTTCCCGATCTCGTTGAGTTGGTCTCGCTGGCTTGAATCACCCTGATACATCCACGCGGTCGTCGTCGGCTCGATCACAAGAATCCGGTTGACCTGCTCGCCGTGTGACATAATCAGCGATAGCCTGGTGAAGTACTCCGCCATCACGTGGTATGCACGCCACCAGGGTTCGTGATAGGAAAAGGACTGCGGATGGTCACGCTTGCGTGCCCCCCGTATCGTGATGTACGAAAGGTGCTCGTTGAGAGTATTGACACCCAAGGCGTAAAGCCAGTCACCGATTCGCTTCATATCCTCAAAACGCAGGTCCCATCCACCCGCTCCGTATGCCTCACACAGCGTCCTCTTTCTGCCAAGCTGATTCGCAACGCTTGAGAGCTCCTTCACCGCCCGGACATTGCCGAACTGTGCGTGCGTATCCTCACTGTACTGATTCATCAGCGTGTCAATAGCCGGCCTCTGGTGCCAGGCGTACATAGCCATATTGTCCGGTGACCTAAGGCAATTTGGCCATTCGTGCTCCCAGTAATGACCCGTAAACTCGATGTTGTACCGTTCGCAGTACTCAAAGTATGGCTTGGCCCAGCGCTCGATAAACAGCTCGAGCAGAACCTGAACGTAGTTGTGTCTCACCCGCTTCCAGTCGCCGATTGGCCGCACCAGGCTGGGCAAATTATCGACCAGGCTGTATCCCCATCGCTTTTCGAACACATCCGGCAAATCATCCGTCCACGGCAGCCCGCCCGCCGGCGCGAGGTGCGGCTCATCCGTAAAAACTCCGGGCACGCGCTTGCCATAGTACGGGCCTATCTCGCGAGTGTACGCGTCCATTGTGACAGCCAGAAACTTCTCTGTCACACCTGGGTACATAAGATCGACATAGAACTTACCCCCGTACCATGGTGAACTGCCCGCGTGTTGTATTGACGCGACTAAATATTTGCCTTTAGGAAGCTGAGTCCCGGCCCGCGCCTTGTCGGAGACATTCTCATAACCGGTTTCCGTAAGACTAAAAACTGCTACCGAATTCTCATCGAGCATATCCACGGACTCTTGCTCCTTGATTGCCAAACCGCGGCCACGGGACTCGGGCATGGCCTCAGGAACTAACCCGCCGGCAAAACCCGACGGATACGAGTTCTCATCATAGATCCACACGTTCATGTCGAGCCGCTCGGCTTCTTTCAAAGCGACCTTCCAAAGCCTGAACCACTCCTCTGAGAGATATGGTGTCATCAGGCCGGGCCTGGGATGAACAAAAACCTGCTTGACTTGCTGCTCGGCCAGATCGCGGAGTGTGCCCGCTACCTGTTCGTCGGTAAGCATGTCGTTCCACACCCATAAGGGGGCTGAATGATACTCGCGCGGCGGATCGGAGAACAGTCTCTTGAGGGCAGCTGAATCCACAGCCTCCAGCCGGCCATGAGGAACCAAGGCCACAAAACAGATAAAAGTCCAAATAGACACGCCCAGCTTTGTTGAGATACAATGCTTCATGATATCACCTAATTCGATTCCATCTAACACCGTCTAACCAGGTCGCAACAACGCAGACCAAGGATTCCAACGCTGATCAATCCCACTGTATACAGTGGCCGAAATCATAACCGATCCTTCGCAAACTTACAAGAACACTTCAGGCCACAAAAACAGTGTATCCCTTGCGATCTTGCCATGACAAACTCCGAATGCCCTGGCATGAATCCATAGTGCAACAGTTTCTGGGTATTTTTGTTTCTGCAGGTCCCTTCACGAGCAACTGGGGGACGGAGGAAGCAAGAATGCTTGCCAGCTCTATATTCGTATTCGATCAGTATCTCACCGGGTGAAGCTAAATTTCACCAGTATAGCGTTGATCATCGGCGACACCTTCTCAATCAGGACTCGATTCGCCTATGGCGAACCAGGTAGACATACAGGCAGGTAGAATTCTGGGGGGCTCGCTGCCGCGAGCCTCCCAGTGAGCCTTTCACAAATCTGTGCATCAACGCTTCAACGCACCTGCGCCCTACTGCTACGGCCACAGATGCTGATCCAGCCATCCATCTGCCAGAGCAGTAAAGTCCTTGAAGTCGACCGTACCATCTACATTCAGGTCAAAGGGCTCGCTGAATGGCTCGGTCCTGCCGGCCAGCTGCGGCGTGACCAGCACGCCACTACTGAGCCACTGGTTTACCATTATCTGAAGGTCTAAATAGTCAACCACACAATCATCGTTCAAATCAGCTCCGGGTTGTGCAATTTGGGGAACGCATCTGGCTGGATATAGTGAGATATCGTCAAAGTAGACCACGCCCGAACCGCCGGTTGGTCCGCTACGCTCAAAGCCAATACTTATCTCTGTGACACTGCTGAAGTCCACGCCGATGAAATCTTTCAGATCGATGCGCCATTCGTGCCACCCGGTTCGCGTTAAGTTATTGACATTACCATCGTATGCCACCTTAGAGCCGTTGAGCTTCACATACATCTGCTCAGTGGTATCATTGTTCGGGTCGCCGAAGAACCAGAGCGTAAATGACTTAATTGCGTACTTGGTCCAATCCTGCGGTGTATCAAAAGTGCGTTTGGCCTCTGAATAGGAGGGACTACTTGCTTCGCCAAAGATATTAAAGAAAGTACCATCATTGTCATAATCATATCTGAGCGACTGGCTGCCGCCGTTAACAATAGCATCGTTAGTATCAACAATCGCACCCGTGCCGTTGCCGTGGTTACCGGGATCAGGGTTGGTCCAGCCGTACCCATCGTTCCACGTATACCATATCCTGCTGCCAAGCTCACCAGGCGCATCGGCCTCACCGTAGGACTCCATATCGTCAACGACAAAATACTCACGTGTCGCAAAGGTCCAGAGATCGCCCTGCCAGGTGGTGGGAGTCTCAGCAGTATTGACCTCATTAACCTTCCAGTAATAATCCTGCTCTAAGTCAAGCTCTCCAGTATCATAACTGGCGTAGCTGCTGCTGGCAGGGACGCTAACAGGACTGATAGTTTCATCTATCACGGCCTGCCGGCTGGCGCTGAAGTACACTTGGTGCGAGGCTGCCTCTCTTCCGGTTCGCCAGCTAAGAGTCACACTATCCACGTCCACACCTGCTGCCCCGGAATCTGGATCAGGCTCTCTTGCCCGAAGGGGTACGTATAAGAAGCGAACCTCGCTCAGACCGTACTGGGTCACGATGCCACTCCAGTTGCTGCTGGCAGTAATCTTGACGTATTTCGCCGCTGCACCTGCAAAATCAATGGTCGTATCGGCTGCATAACCAACTGCGCCGGGGGCCTGGGCAAACTCATGGGTAGTACCCAACGTACTCCAGTCGGCACCATCGAGCGAATACTGAACGGTTGCATCTTTTACGCCAAGACCGAAGCTAAGCTCAAGGGCCATGTTGTAGTTCCACACCGGCATTTGATGCAGCTTATACACCTTGTCAAACTCATACTGAATCCAGTTCGGCTGCGGTGCACGGCCGGCGCTGAGCCACATATCCGTCAGCTCCGTCGAGTGGAGGTCATCAGCATGTAATCCTGAGCCGTTTATGGTATTTTAAGGTCCCTGACCTACATCATTGCTGTCCGCCGTCGCCGTGATTAGCTGCCCAGGGACCACAATACTGTAGGGTTCCATCGCAAAGCTCCAGACTTCGCCTGCATCCCACGTGCCACCAGGCACATTGGCTTCGTCCACCCGCCAATAGTAGGTAGTGCCATACTGCAAGACAAAGGGAAGCGCCGCGGTATGGAAGACGGGATCGCTGACAATGCCTCGTTCTGCAGCGGCCAGGCCACCGCTGACATCTGCAAAGCTGTCGCTCAGGAAAACCTTGTGACCGTTGACAGCCGGTGCATAGTCCCCTGGCTTCCAACTGAGCACAACGGGAGCTGGTACATCGGTCGCCTCATCAGCGGGGGACGACTTCTTAGCTATAGCAGCCGGCACCCTTGTCATCGCAAAACCGTTCATGACAAAGAACGCTTGGTTAGTGGGGGTACTTGCCTGCGTGTGAAATACAAGAGTGATGTCGGAACCGTTGGATTTGGTCTCTGTGGTGAACGTGGTCGCACCGGCAAGATTAACAATGCCGTCACTGTCAAGAGACGAAATATCAATGCCCGTGGTCGTTGTCGAACCGGCTGCATCGTTGACCGTCACATCAAAAAGACCAGTCTGGTTGTCTGTATCGTGGTGATAGGAAAGCCACGTATAGGTACCCGGGGGAAGGCCGCTGATGGTTAGTGTCATCGGGTCACCGGTTGTTGGCCCCGATTCAGTCCCTCAGGAGATCCGGGGCGTGCGTGCTGTCGTTGCCACCGCTGTCTATCATCTGCGTGGTGTCGGCTGTCGCGCTTGCAGTCCAACTCGGCGTTACCGTAATCGTGGTACCGAAGGCGCTGTAGCTCTGCGCTGTAAACGTTATAGGGTTCTCATGGCCTGCAAAGTACCCTTCAAAGCCGGCCTGTACCGGATCGCCGGTCTGTGTAAAGTCAACCCTCAGTTGCGCCTGCGCAGTACCCAGCAGACAGAGAACCAAGGTAAATAAAGTGATTACCAATAATTTTCTTCTCATCTCTCATCTGGTTCAAACGTCAGCTAATCACAAAAGCTTTTTATCTGTCATCTCTATGGCGATACGGCCAGCCTTCGGCCATGTAAGTAATATCCAATGTCTGTCCAGCGGGTGGATATTCAATACCGTATAATGTCACCCCTTCCCGAATCAGCTTATCCACACGCTCTATGGTGAAGGGGTCCCGCCATTTCCGCACTTCCGAATGACCGTCGCAGAACCCTAAAACACTGCTGTCGCCATGGTTGACCGCCATCGGCCCCCACCAGCCCCACTTGGTTCCTCCTGTATACTCGGGGGCCCCTATTACGAAATGATGGCTCGAATTCCAATTTCGTGTTTCCGCGCTCTCCACAAACACATAACGGGTAGCTGGCCGAGTAATCTCATCAAATCTCTTGATTTGCGTATTGTACCCCGAATCGCTGCTCCTCACAGCTCCATACAAACACATAGGAACCGAATAGGTAACGAAAACACCTGTCCTGTCGTAGATGCTCTTACGCATGTTGTCCGCGGGGCAGTGATATATACCGGGATTCTGGACGTAAGGGTATAAGACGCCAGCTTTGATCCCCCGCTTCTCATCTTCATCCGTCACAGCAGGGTTTATTTGGCTAATGCTAAGCAGGTTGCCATCTGAGTCGCGCGGCACCCCGATCCAGCCGACGAATCTTCCGTTCTGTTCTACAGCGTTGTCTTCGGAGCTCATGATGCGGCCATCATTGTCTGTCATGTACATGTACCAGCCCAGCGCAAGATTCTTGGTATTGGCCAAACACGCGGATGTCGCAGCCTGTCGCTTTACCAACCACAGCGCCGGCATCAGAATCCCCATCAGTAGGGCGATAATGGCAATAACAACCAGCAGTTCGATCAGGGTAAAAGCTCTTGTTTTCATCTGCCGTCCTCGAACCGAGGGTTCATTCCAGGAACAGACTTTGCTTCATTGTTTCTTATATTATAATCATTGCCCTCTATCACACAACACATTTTTCAGGGGGAAGCCTTATCCCGGCCTCGCAGATGCTGCCCCTAAGCTCAACCGCTGGATGCGATCTGAGGATTTCGCGAGGAAGTGTCCCCCACACACGGCCCCGCATGCCATCTGAAACGTAACGTAAAGACACTGCCTGATCGCCTTGGGCGCCATCGTGATTAACTGCTCTCTGAGCTTACGCTGGAGGCAGTCCATAACTGACCCGGACTGCCCCAATCGTCTCGCCGAGCCGCCCATTGTGCGCCAAACCTAACAGCTGCAAACCGGCACAATTCCTACCTGGACGTGCGTTTTCAATACTGAAAACTGCCCTAAGGAAGCAGTCAGAACGCCTCTAATGCATTACGAACGACGACGTCTGATCAAGGCCAGCGAATCGAGCCCCAGCAGCACAATTGTGGCCGGCTCCGTGACCAGTTCAAAGCCGTTCATCACAAAGAACTTCTCGGCAACGGGAGTGTCGGGGCCGAACACCACACTGAACGTAAGAGTGATATCAGAGCCGTGGCTTGGAATATCTGTCGTGAACTTGGTAACATCGGCGATAGCACTAATGCCATCGCTGCTCGTAGACGAAATGTCAATGCCCGTGGTCGTTGCCGGACCGGCTGCATCGTTGACCGTCACATCAAAAAGCCCTGTCTGGTCCTCGGGGTTGTGGTGATAGGAAAGCCACTCATACTAGCCCGCAGCAAGGCCGCTGATGGTCAGCGTCAGCGGTCACCAGACTGCCGGCCGTCGGTCCCTGTCCAGTACCGAAGTAGATCCGGCGTATCCGTGCCGTCGTTACCGCCTCTGTCTATCATCTGCATGGCACGCCAATCAGGCAAATATGGGTGCCAACTCGACGACACCGTAACTGTCGTACCAAAGGCGCTATAGCTCTACGGTACGTACAACTCCAGGGCATTATCGTGGTTTGCCTGGAACCCTTCAAAGCCCGCCCGAGCAAGAGCAGATGTGGTTCTAAGTCTCGTTTTTAAAACCACTTACGTTTAGGCAATTCACTAAATTCTTAATGTCGATTACGAAGAATGAGCTCTCAATCTGTGATGTTATGAAAAAACCAACTTGCGGGCCGCATTTAGAGATGCCGCAGACCTTGAGTTATCAGCACAGACTTGGTAATATGCCCAAAAAGAGGCTCAGCAGTCCAGCTAAGCAGGTATAGATCAAAAGTCACAGGAATAGGTATCTCGCATGAAAACCAAGCCAAAGATTAGAACAAAAAACATAACGCGAAGACAGTTTCTAAGAAGTTCCGCCGCTGCCACAGGTGCGGCATTACTGGCCCCGACGATCATACCGGCCTCGGTATTTGGAGCCAATCCTCCAAGCGAGCGTATCACCGCCGGCTTTATCGGCGTCGGGCGAATGGGCACCGACGACCTGCGCGAAACGCTCGGCTTCAAACAAGTTCAGGTCATTGCCGTCTCCGACGTGGACTCCAATAGAACCGAGGTGGCAAGACAGCGCGTCGAGCAACACTACGCCAAGCAAAAGGCTGACGTTACGTACAAAGGCTGTGCCAAATACGGCGACTTTCGAGACCTGATCGCACGCGCGGATATCGACGCGGTGATGATTGCTACGCCCGACCACTGGCACGCCCTGCCCGCCGTCGCCGCTACCAAAGCCGGCAAGGACATCTTCCTGCAAAAACCCCTATCGCTTACTATTGAGGAAGGCCGCGTCTTGAGCGATGCTGTTCGGCGCTATGGTCGCGTCTTTCAGATCGGCAGCCAGCAGCGGTCCGATTCACGTTTCAGACAGGCTTGCGAGCTGGTTCGCAACGGACGCATAGGCGAGCTTAAGACGGTCAAAGTAGGATTCGGCACCGACCCCGGCACCGACGTAACACCGCCTATGCCCGTCCCCGAAGAGCTCGACTACGATTTCTGGCTCGGACCTGCGCCGTGGGCACCATACACCGAGAAGCGTGTCCATCCTCAAAAAGGGTACGGCAGGCCCGGCTGGCTCAGAATCGCCGACTACGGAGCAGGGATGATAACCGGCTGGGGCAGCCACCACAACGACATCGCCCAGTGGGGCATGGGCACCGAATACACCGGTCCCATCGAGGTAGAAGGCAGCGCCGAGTTCCCCAAGGATGGACTCTGGGACGTGCACGGAAGCTTCAGTATCGCATACAAATATGCTAACGGCGTCACCGTCACCTGTGCCGACAACCAGAAAAACAAGCAAGGCGTCCTGTTCGAAGGCACCGAAGGCTGGGTCTACGTCAAACGTGGCCAAATCGACGCGGATCCCAAGTCGCTCCTGGCCTCTACAATCGGACCCGACGAGATTCGTCTCTACAAGAGCAACAACCACAAGGGCAATTTCTTCGAGTGCATCAAGTCCCGCAAGCAAACCGTCGCCCCCGTCGAGGTCGCGCACCGTTCATGCAGCGTCTGTCTGCTGGGTGATATCGCGATGCGGCTCGGCAGAAAGCTAAGATGGGACCCCGATCGCGAGCACTTCATCAACGATCCGGATGCAAACAAACTGCTTTCGAAGCCAATGCGCAGTCCCTGGCACTTATAGATTTGACGGCCAATTAATCATTATTGATGAGCCGAGCACGGTAAGGTGAGTCACCGTACAAAGCTCACAACAGTGTCGCTGTTGGCAGTTGACCTTGCTCGACTCTTATGACACTCGCTGTGCAAGGAAGCCAGTACAACAACGCGAAAGATGCGGCTCATAAAATCCAACACTAACAGGAAAGGTTGATCTTTCTTGGAAAGCTCCTGGGCTTTCTTGGCCTCAAAGTCATCCAGACGTCACGGGTGTATTGCGAGTCGCATTATCCATGCTGGCCGAGTCGGTTACGTACAGACCATTGCCTTGCCTGAGATACTTCTTAAGGGCGGCGTAGTATCGAACCA
>SMTZ1_10001017_pt1 | contig 33685 bp, 34 predicted proteins | sample DeeMarSWOR136_30_FD_25667 | JGI IMG/M metagenome (IMG submission 25667) | reverse complement strand
CAATAATTTCGGATATGGTATTATTGACCTGAGTGGAGTGTTATACAATCTTACTCATGATCCAGCTTATTTTCTGGTATCATTTAAAGGAACCCCTTTAAACGGGAGAAATATGCTAAGCTGGCAGGTGAGGGGTGTACGTGAGATTACGAGCTGGATACTTGAAAAAAAATTTCCAGATAATGAGTATCAGGAAATTGAGGCATATCCCAATAGGCTATCGCTACAGGAACATTTATTTGTGGATTATGATATAACTCCTGATGGAGTATATTATTACAGGCTGGGTGTTGAACTTAACTCTGGCGAAAAGGTTTCACTGGATTCAGTAATAGTCAATAGTGTGCCTTTAGTAGCTTCTGATCTATTTCATAATTATCCCAATCCCTTTAATGTAATGACCACTATTACGGTAAGCCTTGTAAATAGCGGCAAGATTAATTTGAAAATCTTTGATCTAAATGGGCGCTTGATTAAAACACTTGCCGATAACGAATCGAAGGAGTCTGGATATTATTATTATCAGTGGCAAGGAAGGAATAACAATAACCAAGCGATTGCTAGCGGTACCTATTATGCCGTACTGTCTTTTAAAGATGAGACGAAATCAATCAAGATTTTGTATTTGAAATGAAACGTGCTATTGTGATCATTATTGATGGAGTTGGTATCGGTGCATTACCCGATGCGGCTAAGTATAACGATGAAGGCAGTAACACACTGGCTAATTTGGCCAAATTTGTTAATGGCCTGAAATTACCAAATCTGGCATCGCTTGGATTAGGATGTATTCATAACATTACAGGTGTTCAATGTCCTGGGAAAATTAGAGGTAATTTTGGCAAGATGGCTGAAATGTCTGCTGGAAAGGATAGCACAACAGGACATTGGGAACTGGCAGGTTTGATCATGGGAAAGCCATTCCCAACCTATCCAAAAGGATTCCCCGAAGAAGTGATCCAGAAGTTCATAGAAAAAACAGGATATCATATTATAGGTAATTATCCTGCATCTGGAACCGAGATAATTAAAGAATTGGGTGAGGAGCATCTGCGCACGGGAAAATTAATTATTTATACTTCTGCGGATAGTGTGTTTCAAATTGCTGCTCATGAAAAAATAGTTGATGTAAACACATTGTATAAAATCTGCCAAAAATCTCGAGCACTCCTTACCGGAGAGCATGCTGTAGCACGAGTCATTGCCAGGCCCTTTACCGGAGAAAACAGGCATAACTTCAAGCGTACCGATAATCGTAAAGATTTTTCATTAAGACCTTCAGGGAAGACCATATTGAGAATTTTACAGGAGAAACATGTTACAACGGTTGGCATTGGAAAAATCAATGATTTATACGCCAATGATGGAATCGATGAAAAAATTCTCACAAAAGGCAATCAAGAAGGAATGTCTGCCTTAATGCACGCTCTTGAAAAATTTCCCGGTGGATTGGTAATGGCTAATTTAGTTGACTTTGATATGCTTTGGGGACACCGCAATGACGCTTTCGGCTTCAAATTGGGCCTGGAGGAGTTTGATACCTGGTTGGCGCATTTTTTAGATAGGCTTTCTGAAAAGGATCTGCTCTTTATTACTTCTGATCACGGCAATGATCCAACTACCCCCAGTACCGATCATTCCAGAGAATATGTTCCTATTTTGACTTTTGGATTTGGAGTTAAAACAGGAATTAACCTTGGTACAAGAAAGACATTTGCCGATCTGCACGCCACACTGGCAGAGTATTTCGCTGTTCCGCCAGGTACGCAGGGTGAAAGTTTTCTGAGCTTAATAAAAAATTAAAGAGGTAAATGTGATACTCGCAAAGGTAATTGGAAGAATACATACTTCCAAAAGAAATGAAAAATTAATCGGTTTAAAACTTTCCGTTGTACAACACGTAGATCCTAATTATAAAGAGAAAGCCTCATTTCAAGTTGTTGCGGATCCCTTAGGAGCTGGCAGGAACGAGATTGTCGTAATCAGTAATATAAATTTATCAAAGGATTATAATCTTGATCATGGAGCACCTATTGATGCTATGATAGTAGGTATTGTAGAAAAAATAGACTTAAAATAAAAAATTCTTAGCGAAAAAAAATATCAGTGCTTGCGAATTACATAAAAATGTTTAAATTTAATCAAAAGCACGTTAATATCAAGCACTTGTTAGTACTTCTTTATGACTTCGTTTTTTGAAGATTTAAAACAGGGTATCCGGGCCGTAACAGATAAAACGGAAGAGATGACCAAAATCGGACGTCTTAAACTAGCTGTTATTGCAGGTAAACGAGATATTGAGAAATGTTATATTGAATTAGGCAGTTATGTTTATCAGATTCAAAAAGATAAATTGAAAGTCGATCTGTCTAAAGATGAGCAGATAAGCACATTAACCCAAAAGATAAAAGAGTTGGAAAAGAAATTACATAAACTTAATAAAGATATCGAGGGGATACAGAGTAGAGGTAGTACAAAAAAAGAGTAGAAAGGGGGATCATAGTCGTTTGACAAAATATTATACGATTCATATCGATCAGAGACTGGTAATAAATTTCAAAATGACGCTAATTTCAGCGGACTGTAAATAAACTGATCAATTAAGGGGCAGGAACTAATTATTTAGAATAACGTACTAATCGAACACAACATATAAATATGGGGTTGACTACGTGAGTGATTTCTTTATTAGCAAAAATCAATCATTAGAAAATTATCTGAGAGAAATAGGGGAAGTTCAGTTACTTTCACCCTCAGAAGAAATAGAGTTAGCCAGGAAAATAAAAGGTAATGACCAAAGAGCACTAAAAAAACTTGTTAGTGCTAATTTGCGTTTTGTGGTAAGTGTTGCAAAGTCATATCAAAACTATGGATTATCCTTGGAAGATTTAATAAATGAAGGAAATCTGGGTCTGATGAAGGCTGCCTATCGTTTTGATGAAACAAGGGGATTTAAATTTATCTCTTATGCGGTTTGGTGGATAAAACAGTCTATTTTACAGGCAATCGCAGAACAATCCAGACTGGTGCGTTTACCCTTGAACAGGGTGGGCACATTGACAAAAATCGGTAAGGTATACAGTATGCTGGAACAGGAATTTGAACGGGAACCTACGGCAGAAGAAATAGCCAGTGTCTTAGAAGTTGAATCTGGGGATATCTCAGATACGATTAAAATGGCCACGCGTTCTGTATCCATGGACTCACCACTGCAACGCAATAGTGATAGTCGCTTAATTGACATCATCCAAAACCATCAGGATCCCGAACCGGATTCAGAGGTAATGGGGGAGTCGCTAAAGGAAGAAGTCAACCACATTCTTAATACCTTGACTGGCCGTGAAGCAAAAATCCTGAAACTTTATTTTGGTTTAGATGGCGAAAAGCCGCATACTTTAGAAGAAATTGGTGTGAAATTTAAATTGACCAGAGAGCGGGTACGGCAAATAAAAGAGAAAGCACTACGCAGGCTGCGTCATAGTTCGCGTAGTAAGGTTCTGAGGTATTATCTAGGCTAAAATCAAAATTGACACCCTTTTATATGCACAGGGGTTTTTTATTTTGATTTTTTTTCGCTAAATTTTTTAATTCCAACCTATTTTAATATTTCCATATTTCTTTGAGGAATTGATTTGCGTGGTATAGTTATATCCCTATTTCTAATCCTTGGTGTGTATTCGCTTCATACCCAATATTACGAGTATTTATCTCAGGGGAAGCCCAAGAAAATTAAAGTCGAGATAGGTACTTTTTTGGGCAGCTGGCAGAGAAACTATTACGGCAACAATGCACCGGCGAGATTGGATGTGTTATGGAAAATATATTTAGGTAAAGGAAAGACGGTAATATCGCGCAAAATTGGGGAAAAAGAATGGGCAGGTAGTGGCTGGACCGGTCAACCTTTGTTAGTACACGAGGATGATGAACTTTACTTAATTCAAGGAGCTTTTGATCACCATTTGAAGAAAATAAATGCCATATCCGGTGAGATTATTTGGCAATATAAATTTGATGATGTGGTAAAAGGGACAGGTACGATCTGGATTAATCATGCTGCTGATAATCTTGAAGAAAGTGTGATGATTCTACAAGGCAGCAGAAGAGGAGTAGAAAATTATTTGGATTCAAGAAATGTATATAGTTACCGAGCCATATCATATATTTCTGGTAATGAATTATGGAGATTAGATGTTAAACGTACGGATAGTTACAGCAGAGACGTTGATGGATCTGCTTTAATTTATAATGATACAGTTTATGTGGGATTAGAAAATTCACTATTTACTATCTTGAATCCCGATGTAAAATCTACTTCAATTATAAATGGTGTAGCCCAACCTAAAATATATCAAGAGATCAGGTTATACTCCCTTTCTGATATACATAGACATGGGGGTAATCTGGTAGTTGAATCATCGCCTTGTATGCTTGACAATAACATATATATCACTTCAGGTGCCGGTCATGTGTATGGCTATGACATGATAAAACGAAGAATCACATGGGACTTTTATATTGGTTCAGATATTGATGGTTCACCAGTCATAACGGCCGATAGTTGCTTATTGGTGACTGTTGAAAAACAATATATCAGGGGTAGAGGGGGTGTATTAAAATTGGATCCCTTAAAAAAAGCACATGAAACGGTAGTATGGTTTTTCCCAACAGAAAACGATAGTTTAGAGACCTGGGAGGGGGGTGTTATCGGTTCTGCCTGTACTAATGGACGCACCCGCGTAGCTGGTGATCCCCATTTGGCTGCATTTAGCGCCATTGATGGATACCTCTATGTCGTAAATTATAAAGAAATTGATCACAAATCCGGTTTGGTGCTAGGTCCGGATAGCACCAATTGGTATAGTACACCTAAAATGATCTTTAAGAAAAAAATAGGGGCATCAATTTCTACACCCATTCTAGTCGGGAACAGACTAATCGCTGCAAGCTACAGAGGAATTTATTTATTTGAATTTGATAAAGATATGAATTTCAAGCTGTTAGATAAAAGGACGACGAGCTCATTTGAATCAACACCAATCGTATTTAACAAAAGAATTTATATAGGTTCTCGGGATGGTTATCTATACTGTTTGGGTGAGAAGAATTCAGATGATTAAGATGCAATTTAATACAAATTGGCTTAAATAAAATAAATTTATAGATTTATATAAAGTATTTAGTTTTTTAAGCCGAATATGGTAAACGGCATAATTGGATAAAAAATGTAAGAGATTAATTTTATCATATTAATAAAGCAAAAAAAATAGTCTAAATGCAAAGATTGGATAAAAAATACTTGACAAAAATGTTGATCTTAAATAATTTAAGTTCGAGGATTCGATCCTATAATTCTAATCATTTTTCACCATCTTGTATATTAAAACTAGCTAGCAAAAAAGGGGCTTGATTTGGCACTTAATGAAACAACAATCATTTTTGTTCCAAGGGATAACACGAAAATTAAACAGATAAAAATATCTCGTAAAAAATTAATCATCAATACATTAATCTTTTTAATTCTGTTTTTGGCTATTGGTAAATATTCCTTAGATCTGCTTTTAGATTTACGCTATGATTCCAAGGTAGAATCTCTGGAGAAAAGCAATGAATTTTTAAAAACTCAGCTCAGCGATATGGGGCTCAGAATTGAGGATGTTCGCAATCAATTAGCTCAGGTGGAAGAGCTGGATGATGAAATACGAATGATACTAGGCATAAAGGAATTAGACGATGATGTGCGTAATGTCGGAATCGGTGGATCAAATTATCAATATGATTTATCCGATAATGTTTTAGAGGCTGGAATAGCGGATAATTTGAATAAGCAAATGGTTATTTTAGATAAATTAGAACGTGAAATCAAACTTGAACTCAACAGTTATACCAATTTGATCCAAACCTATCATGCAAAGCAGGACACATTAAGACATATGCCTGCTCTCCATCCAGTATTGGAGGGGCGAGTAACCTCGAATTTCGGCAGGCGCTTACATCCGATATTCAAAATATATCAAAAACACCCTGGTATAGATCTATCTGCGAGGCTTGGCACCCCAATTTATGCTGCGGGCGATGGAGTTGTTAAACTAGCAAGATATAATGGTGGATATGGTAATTGTGTTTTTATCGATCATCTATACGGTTTTGAGACCAGATACGGACATATGCAAAAGATTCTTGTCCGTGCTGGTCAACGCGTGAAGAGAGGCGATAAAATTGGATTAGTTGGCAAAACTGGTATAGCCACAGCTCCCCATCTGCATTTTGAAGTACACTACAAAGGAAACGAGGTCGATCCACAGCATTACTTCTTTGATGATGCTGCACTTAATAAAGCCGTTGTAGCAAATAATTAATAATAAACCTGCAAAAAGCAGACCCCTCATAATAGTCTAATATCTTATTAAATTCTACATAGTTTTGCTCAGGATAAAAATATTCGGGGGAAACTGGAATCACCCCTAACTACTTTATGTAAACAACTTATATTTGCTATTTTGTATTTGATGCTTGAACAATACAAATTTCACGTGTATCTTATATGTTTAAATAAATTTATAATTAAATTTTGAGATAAAATACTCCATGGCAATTAATTTAGATGAGGTTGAAAAGATTGCCTATCTGGCTCGTCTGCATTTATCCCATATAGAAAAGTTAAAAATGACTAAACAGCTGAATATTATCTTAGAATATATGGAAAAGTTAAATGAGGTTGATACCACCAATCTTGAACCCTTATCACATCCGTTTAAAATAATTAATGTTTTCAGAGAAGACAAATGTGGAAATACACTCCCTGTTGAAAAGGCTCTACAGAATGCTCCTGATAGATGGGGTAATTATTTTAAAGTGCCAAAAGTGATTAGTAGATGAAAATTATTTGTATAATTCCAGCACGCTATGCATCTTCGCGTTTTCCAGGTAAGCCCTTGGCCAAAATCGCCGGTTTCCCAATGATTGAATGGGTATATAAAAGAGCCCTAAGAGTCGAGGAATTTTCTGAAGTAATCGTTGCCACAGATGATCAACGGATATATGATACGGTGAATTCTTATGGGGGAAAGGCTGTTCTAACACCCGAGAATTTACCTTCAGGAACCGACAGAGTTGCATTGGTAGCAAGTAATATCGAGGCAGACGTTGTGGTAAATCTGCAAGGGGATGAGCCCCTCGTTTCACCCAGACTACTCAGCCAGGTTTGTATACCGTATAATGAAGAAAATGTGGTAATGACAACTCCTATAAAAAGGATCACGAATAATAACGAATTAAAAGATCCGAATTTAGTGCGCGTAGTTGTTGATAAAAATTGGGATGCGCTATACTTCTCACGCTCGATAATTCCATTTTATCGTGATGCACCAGAAAAAGAATGGTTTTATCATTATGACTATTTTGTACATATTGGGATATATGCCTATCGCAAGGATTTTTTATTAAATCTAGCACGGTTAGCACCCGGCAAATTAGAGCGCATAGAAAAATTGGAACAGTTACGGGTGCTGGAAAGTGGATACAAAATTCGAACGATTTTAACAGAATATGAGTCGCAAAGCGTTGATACCGAGAAAGATTTGAGAAAAGTGGAAAAATATATCAAAGAAAATCATATTGAAGTGGAAAGCAGCCATGAAGTCATGTAAATATATATTTATGACCGGGGGTGTCGTTTCTTCACTAGGTAAGGGAATTTCATGTGCTTCAATAGGATTGCTTATGAAATCTCGGGGATTGAATGTTTCGATTCTGAAGCTGGATCCTTATCTTAATGTTGATCCTGGCACAATGAGTCCATATCAGCATGGTGAGGTATATGTTACGGAGGATGGGGCTGAAACTGATTTGGATCTTGGGCATTACGAGCGTTTTCTCGATCAGAATATGTCCAGTCTGAATAATGCTACAACTGGTCAAATCTACTACGATGTGATTATGAGAGAGCGTCGTGGAGATTTCTTAGGTTCTACAATACAGGTCATTCCACATATTACAGATGAGATTAAACGACGCATTAAATTAGTTAATAGGGATGGTAATCTTGATATCGTGATCGTAGAAATCGGAGGAACAGTCGGTGACATCGAGAGTCTACCATTTCTTGAGGCGATTCGTCAGTTTGGTCTAGAGCATGGTAGAGAACATACACTTTATGCTCATTTGACCTTTGTACCCTTCGTTTCTGGTGCAGATGAGTTAAAAACCAAACCGACTCAGCATTCTGTTATGCGTCTGCGCGAAATTGGTATTCAACCCGATCTATTAGTTTGTAGATGTGATCGATCATTGCCTGACAGTGTCAAGGAAAAAATTGCCCTCTTTTGCAACGTAAGAAAGGAATCTGTAATAGAAGCCCCTGATGTGGGCACTATTTATGAAGTCCCATTAGTATTTGCGCGTCAGGGTCTTGACCGTTTGATTGCCAACCACTTTACTATTTACAAAAACAGCCCAAATCTAAGAAAGTGGCGAGAGATCATCACTAGATTCAAGAACAACAAGAGAGAAATTACCATTGCCATATGTGGTAAATATGTTACCCTTCCTGATGCTTACAAGAGTATCATGGAATCATTTGTACATGCTGGTTTTGAAAATGATGTTAAAGTTAATCTAAAATGGGTTAACACAGAGAAAATAAAGCCCAACTATGAGGCGCAATTTCTCTCCGATGTGGCGGGAATCCTTGTTCCTGGTGGTTTCGGAGAGCGCGGGATTGCAGGGAAATTAAATACCATTAAATATGCGCGGGAACAAAAAATACCATATTTTGGTATATGTTTAGGTTTACAGTGTGCCGTAATTGAATTTGCAAGAAATGTGGTCGGCTGGAAGGAAGCCAATAGTTCCGAATTTGATCCCAATACAAAATATCCTGTTATTGACATTATGGAGGATCAGAAACAAGTAAAACAAAAAGGTGGAACTATGCGCCTTGGAGCATATGATTGCTTAATTCAGAAGGGCACCAAGGCACACTATGCTTATGGTAAAAATTTAATAAGTGAAAGACACCGTCACCGTTTTGAAGTGAACAATGATTATCGCAAAGAACTGGTAGAACAAGGTTTAGTTATAAGTGGAACCGCACCTGATAACAGCCTAGTTGAGATAGTTGAGCTGAATAGCCATCCTTGGTTTGTAAGTTGTCAATTTCATCCAGAATTGAAATCTAGAGCAATGCGTGCACACCCTCTTTTTAGAGATTTTGTTAAAGCTGCAGCAGCGTATGCCCAATAAGGCATTACTGTTTAACCGTTGCTTGTAAATCTATTGAGAAATATGCCTGATCAAACCGAACAAGTCTCGATTTGGGCCTCTTTCGAGAATTTGCTAAAAGAGGCGGAGCAAAAATTTTTTAAACATGATTTTGAAGCTGCCATGCAGTTATGGCAGGAGTACGCTAAAATAACGGGTGCTTCGAAATGGAAACGCGCTGCGACCGATCTTAACTATTTAATTAAAGAATTTGTAGCAACTAATCCTACTGATCCGCAAAAATACTTTGACGATTGGTTAAGACTTCGTAACCGAATAGCTGAAAATCAACTTAGTCCTTATGCCTTTCACTTAATGGAAAGACTCTTCGCTCAAATTTTTCTAGCAACAAAACAAACCGTCTCATTTGATGTGGCTACAGGTATATTTTGCTTTATAGAGAAACGCTTTGATAAAGCAAAAGAAAATTTGAGTATCGTATTAAATCAACAACCAGATAATCTACTGGCAAGAATATATCTTAGTAAATGTGCCTATGCCTTGAATGAGGAAGAACACGGTTCTGCCTACCTCTCTCAAGCTATGTTTTTAGGCGGTAATCAAATTTTACCTGAGGATATAGGTTCATTGCAGATTCGAAATTTGTATGGACGATTTAAGAGTTTTTATGGTAAAGGGGAAGCTGGCGTTTGGCTGGTGCCTTTTGAAGCCTGGTATAGAAATTTGCTTGTCTGGTTGGAGGATATTGCCTTTTTTCAGGTTATGCAACACAAAGAACGTAACGAGCGAATTTTACAGGTTAAATATTATGCTTTTGAAAAATATCGCCATTTTGTGCGCTGTCTCTTTATCGAAGAATATGTAAGGCATTTTATTCCCAAAGAAAAGGGGATCATCTGGGAACAGGAAGCCTATATGGAGAAGCTAGATGCCGCACTGTTTCAAAGATATCGAAAGAAAAGAAAACCAATAGCTTAAACCTTGTGATTTATGAGTCCTATGGTGAGGAGAAGTATTGAAAGTAAGAGCAATTTTATTTGATCTTGATGGCGTAATTCTAAAGAGTATGGAACAGCATTTAGAAGCCTGGCAATTTGCTTTTAAAAAGTATGGCATCCGCGTAAAAAAGGAAGAATTTTATCAATTAGAAGGTCGTGGTGTAAAAGCAGTTGTTCAGGAATTGACAAGAATTTATAATATCGATACAAAACTGGCACCACTCATTATGGAAGATAAGATAAACTATTATGATAAAATATATAAAGCCGAATTTTATGATGGACTATTTGATTTGCTGGCGTATTTACAGGATAATAAAATTAAAATGGCAATTGTAACGGGGGGTAGTCGCAATCGCGTCAAGCGCTTGCTTCAAGATTATCTAAACGGCCTTTTTTCGGCAATCGTCACGTCCGATGATGTGCAAAATACCAAACCCTTTGCCGAACCCTATCTAAAAGGTGCACAATTACTGGGTTTGAATGTTCAAGAATGTCTGGTTATTGAAAATGCACCGCTGGGAATTCAATCCGCTAAAAACGCGGGTATGCGAGTTATAGCTATTCAAACAACACTTGGTGAAGAGCATCTGAAGCAGGCAGATTATATCGTTAGCAGTATGAAAGAAGTGCAAGCCAAAATCCAATCGCTGCTAAAATAATATTTATTCTGGATCGGAATAAAATTTCTTAGGATGCTCAAAAAAGATAAATCTGCCACACTTTTCACTGAGTTTTGACCAAGATGAAATTTCTAATTCCATACAATATATACCACATGTTGGTATATTGCTGATGGTATGATCAGCCAATATATTAGCTAAAGATGTTAATTCTGGATTGTGCCCGACAAGTAATAATTTCTCTACCCGGTTCTCGATGCTTTGGATAACATTTATTATTGTTTCAGGAGTCGTGGCATACAAAAGATTAGAGAAAGATATTTTATCTTCGGGCTGACGAAGCATTTCAGCAATAATTCGAGCAGTGACAGCAGCACGTGTTGCTGGACTGGAAAGTATCAGATCAGGATAAAATTTGCGCTTATTTAATATAGAACCCATTAATGGTGCATCCCTGTTTCCACGTCGACTTAAGGGACGCTCGAAATCCTGTAACTCCGGATATTTCCAGCTGGATTTAGCGTGTCGTAACAAACATAATGCTTTCATCTACACCTCAATGATATTAATCAGGTTTTATCTCTATGCTGTATCAGTCTGATAAGTTATTGCAAGGATTAGTAAGATTCAATTATATTCGTTTCTGACTTCCTTGACATGACTTGGATTCTAAATATTTTCTGCCTATCTTTGCTAGGCAAATATGGGAGGATATATGAAATCGATCAGCAGTATTCTTTTTTTTATTTTTGTTGTTCTGAATTTAAATCTAATTGCTGAAAATTATCTTTTAAACGGTGGTCAAAAATCCAAGATAAAATATAAACTGATTCAACAGGTTGAGCCGACAAACGAAACAGTTACGGTCGATCTTACTTTTGTTGTTCCTCAATCGTTTAAATCCAGCACATATAACCAGGAAATAAGTGAATTCAATATAAGTTTTACTAAAGATCCGGAGAATAAGAAGGAATGGCTAGATAAACATGGTAATAAGGTGGTAAGCTATTCATGGTCAGCACCGCGAACTTCATTTCAAGCTGAGATAAGTTTGATTTCGCTTAACTCCTTATTATTAGATGGAATCGAAACAGATACTCCATTTCCGGTTAAGAACGTTCCTGAACAGGTACTTCAATATTTAAGCGCAACTGAACAAGTTCCTGTGGATGACCCAGAGATTAAATACAAGGCGCAGGAATTGGTAAAAGAAGCCAGAACACAATTCGATGCCGTTCAAAAGATTTTGTCCTGGATCATTGATCACATGCAATATGTACTGACACCTCAGGAATATGGTGCTTTGTACTCTTTAAGAAATGGCAAGGGTAATTGTCAAAACTATTCTCATCTGGCAGCAGCTTTGATGCGTGCCAGCGGCATTCCTGTAAGAATTGTCAATGGTATCACTCTCAAACGTCCTTATGATGTAAAAATTGAAAACAGTGTTTTAACATTAAATATGGCGCAAGGACGACATTCTTGGATAGAAGTGTACTTTCCTGACCTGGGTTGGATGCCATTTGATCCCCAGCAGACAGAATTGTTTGTGAGCAATCGCTTTATTCGGGTAGAAGTGGGATTAGATAATGAAGAAACCGTAAATGACGGTCTGGTGCGCTGGACACGTCAAAAAGGATCTAAAAAATCGTTGTCTTTTGAAGAGTCAATAGATGCCGAGTTCCTCCAGGACCAAGTCGCCATTACCGCAAACAAACAGGACTTCGGTCCTAGAAAGTTATTATTGCAACCTATTGTCCAGGCTAATTTTATTCCAGTTAAAACACCTGAAATTGAAGAACTACCCATTTATGATCCTAAAGAATTGATGAAACTTAAGTTTGAAAAAGAATATGTTTATGGAAATCTTGAGTTTCCTGAAGGCATCAATTTTGCTTTTATTCGCCAGAGTATTGAGAGTGAAGAAGGTAAAACACAAGAACTGCAAAAAAACTTTTTAGTTGAAACGGCAGAATATGTAACCAGTAAATTACAGTATGCTCAAATATTTATTCTAGATAAACCCATTCAGTTACACAAGATTGGATTGGCATTACAAAAATTTGGAGGTGAGGGTCAGCTGTGGTTAGAATTACGGGAGGATGAAAATGGTTTCCCTGGGCCTGTTGCCGCAAAATCTCTTCCTGTTGATCTGAAGAGTCTTTCCATTAAACCGGGTTATTTTTGGATTGATTTCGATTTTTCAGCACAAAAGTTATTGCTAATGCCCGATAAGTATTGGATTACGCTTGGTTATATAGGAACTCCTATTGTAAATTGGTTCTATAGTTATGGTAAGCCTGTTGGCCCGATAGACGGTACACGCTATAAAGATAAATCCGAAGAAACATGGAGTAGAAGATTAAGCTATGAGTATAATTACCGGATAATTGGATTAACCATCCCCTAGCCAGAATGATTTTTATAATATGGTACTGAGTTTATAACTGTATCAGAGAAAGGAATAGAAGAAAGAATATTGAAATCAAAGGAAACTTCGAAGCCAGAATGGTATTACAATCAATCAGCAGTTATTCCCTTCAGATTTAGCATAAATAACCTGGAAGTATTACTCATTACATCTTTAAAGAGAAAACAGTGGATTATCCCTAAGGGTATCATTGAAAATGAGTTATCAGCCCAGGAATCGGCAAGCAAAGAGGCCTATGAAGAAGCAGGTCTTTCAGGGAAAATAGTAGGGGATGTGATTGGGGAGTATACCTATGAAAAATGGGGGGGTAAATGTCGCGTACGTGTATTTGCTTTTAAAGTTGATAGGGTACACGACACCTGGCCAGAAGTCGAGTCGAGGGAGCGTAAATGGTTCACTATTGATAAGGCGATTGATGTTATCGGTAATAAAGAAGTTAAGGATATGCTTAAATCTCTGAAAAAATTTGTGAAATTTTAAGAAGTAATAAAAATTATAAGATACACTTTATATAAAATTAACAATGATGAATCGTGAAATAAATTACCTTTTCCCTGCCGATTCTAATAAGGATGTTTTACTTGAAAATTTAGGTAGTAACTATAAAGTTAAAAATGAGTATCACTGGCGCGGTGAGCGCATTTATTTTGATACTTTTGATTGGCGTTTGTATAACAAATCCTGTTTCTTGTTTTCTGAGAACAATAAAATTTATCTTAAGTCTTGGGGAAAGAATATCCAGCCAAAATATGTTCAGATTAGGCGAATACCTAAATTTGTCTGGCAGATACCGGACAGCGCCTTAAGAAGGGAATTAGAGCCAATTTTAGAAGTTCGTGCGCTGATCTCTTTGGCCACTATATTGGTTGATCAACAAAAATTTAGGATTCTTAATAAAATAGAAAAAACGGTAGCGTATTTAATATTGGAAAACAGTTACCTTTCACAGGGGGAAAAAACACAAGAAATTATAAAATTGGTAACTTTGATTCCAGTGCGGGGATTTTATGATCATTATCAAAATATACATAACCTGCTGAAGAAGAAGAAATTCAAGGAATTTCAAGCTAATCTATTTGAAAACATTTTACTTATAAAAGAATTGACTCCTGGCACGTATAGCTCAAAAGTGACAATTCAGTTAGATCCGCAAATGGATGCAGCTGAAGCCGTTAAGGAAATTTTAAGCTCACTCTTTAATATAATCAGAAGGAATGAGCAGGGGATATTAGAAGATATAGATACGGAATTTTTACACGACTATAGAGTAGCTGTAAGAAAAACACGTTCGGCTTATGGACAGCTAGGCAATGTATTTGATGCAAAGATTTATGAAACAGCAAAGAAAGACTTCTCTCAATTAGGGAGCTGGACTAACCGTATGCGTGATATAGATGTTTATAACCTGAAGAAAAATGAATATCAGAATATGTTACCGAATAATATGAAGAAAGATATAGAACCATTTTTCAAAAATTTGAATCAAGAACGTAAAATAGTGCATAAGAATTTGGTAAACAAGCTTACCTCACAGGATTACAAACAAAGCATCGCCTATTGGGAGCGATTCTTAAGGAAACCTGTAACCAGAAAGTCATCGGCCATTCAATCAAAATGGTCGATATTAGAATATGCCAGTAGCATCATCATGAAACGCTTTAAAAAAGTAATAAAATTGGGTGAAAGTATTACAGTAGGTTCGCCAGATGAACTGCTGCATAAACTGCGGATTGAATGTAAGAAGCTTCGTTATTTACTTGAGTTTTTTGCATCACTGTTCCCTCTGCAACACATTGTTTTTCTAATAAAACAGTTAAAAATTTTACAAGATAACCTTGGAGATTTCAACGATTTATCTGTACAGCAACAAACATTACAGAAATTTGTTGAGAAAGAGACTAATAAAAAAACGTTGCTGGCCGTAGGTATGTTGATTGGAAAATTAAATGAAAAACAAACCCGGGTAAGGGAAGCTTTTGATAACACTTTTCAACAGTTTGCCAGCCCGAAAATGAGAAAACTGTTTATGAAATTATTTTCATCGGGAAATGTGAGCGATAAATGGTAATCCTATCGCTATATAATATCAAAGGTGGTGTAGGAAAGACTGCCACAGCTGTAAATTTATCATATCTTTCAACCTTAGAGGGAGCAAAAACGCTTGTCTGTGATTTGGATCCACAGGGATCCGCATCTTATTATTTTAGAATTCAATCAGGAATAAAATCAGGGATAAAAACTCTTATTGCAGGGGGAAGAAAAATCGATATAAATATTAAAGGAACCGATTATGAAAATTTGGATCTTCTTCCTTCCGATTTTTCATTTAGGAATTTGGACTTAAAATTTCATCAAGTGAAAAAACCAAAGAAACGGCTATCAAAAAGTTTATCTCCAAAAGCAGGTGAGTATGATTTTATATTTATAGACTGTCCTCCAAATATCACACTTGTTTCGGAGAATGTATTTAATGCTTCTGACTATGTGCTGGTACCTGTTATACCAACAACACTGTCGTATAGAACGTATAAAAAATTAATATCATTTTTTAAAAAGCATACTTTTGAGACAAAACAAATCATACCATTTTTTTCAATGGTTGAGATACGTAAAAAGCTCCATCGTGAAATGATGCAAAAAATGCGTGGAAAATATCCTGATTTGTTACAAAGCGTGATACCTTATGCATCACTTGTAGAGCAAATGGGAATATATCGGAAACCAGTTACCCATTTCAGGCCTAACTCGACCGCGGGTCAGAGTTATAAATTACTGTGGGATGAGATAAAAGATAGGATATTTAGGTAGAAATGAAAAGTAGACTCATTTTACGCATTATACTTTCACTGATTATCACTTTATCAGCGGCATATTATCAAAGAAAAACAGGACCTACTTATCCGATTGAGGGTGAATTAAAACACGGTGACACTCAAATCAGGTATAAATTATTGCGCAGTCATGGAGGTGAAAGTGATCAACCTGTTACAATTACAGTACCTGATACGAGTATGAATGGTTTTGTGGTCTTCCGCCGCTATAAGACTGGCGACATTTGGAAGGCCATGAAAATGAAACGTCAGGGCGAAGAATTATACGGCAGTCTGCCACATCAGCCGGCTGCAGGTAAACTGGAATATTACATCATAGTTACTCATCAGGATCAAGCAATATATATACCTCAATATCAAGTTGTAATCACAAGGTTCAAAGGCCATGTCCCACTTGGTATATTAATACCGCACGTTATTATTATTTTTCTGGCCATGTTTATCAGCACTTTAGCAGGATTAGAAGCACTGGCCAAAGGAAAGTACATGTATAGATTTTCAATATGGGCATCGATTTTGTTGTTTCTCGGGGGTATGATATTGGGCCCCCTGGTGCAGAAGTTCGCATTTGATGCCTTCTGGACCGGCTTTCCCTTAGGATTGGATTTGACAGATAACAAGACACTTATCGCTATGGTCTTCTGGTTTGTTGCTCTATGGCGAGGACGTAACGATAGGCCAGCTCGCGGTTGGATCATTACAGCAGCTGTTGTTCTCTTGATTGTATTTTCAATTCCACATAGCATGTTCGGTTCTGAGCTCGATTATCACAGCATGCAGGTGGGAACAGGAGATTAATTTGGGAGATAGCAAAATGAAAATTTTAGTAGTTGGAAGCGGAGGGCGTGAGCATGCATTGGTTTGGAAAATATCTCAGAGTCCGTTGGTTGACAAGATTTACTGTGCTCCTGGTAATCCTGGAATTGGTGATCTCGCTGAAAATGTTTCACTTAAAGCGTCTCAGTTGGATGAGCTATTGCATTTTGCTCTGGATAATCATATCGATTTGACGGTAGTAGGTCCAGAAGACCCGCTGGTTGATGGTATTGTGGACAAATTCACAAGCACTGGTGTAAAAATTTTTGGTCCTGAAGGTAAAGCAGCACAATTAGAGGGGAGTAAAGCGTTTGCTAAAAATTTGATGAAAAAGTATAAGATTCCCACAGCTGAATATGAAATATTTGATTCTTATTTAGAGGCAAAAGATTTCATTAAGAGAATAAAACAGTTTCCTATTGTTTTAAAAGCAAACGGATTAGCGGCGGGCAAAGGGGTATTGATATGTCTATCCAGAGACGAAGCACTCCATGGTATCTCAATGTTAATGGAAAAAAAGGTATTTGGTACTGCAGGTGAGCAGATTGTGATTGAGGAGTTTCTTGATGGTGAAGAGGTATCAATATTTGTTTTGAGCGACGGTAGAAATTACCGCCTGCTCTCCTCCTCTCAGGATCATAAAAAGGTATTCGAAGGTGATACCGGAAAGAATACCGGTGGTATGGGGGCTTATGCACCTGCTCCTGTAATCAATGAGAATTATATGAAAAAGATAGAGGCAGCTATTATTCAGCCATCACTTGAAGCCATGATAAAGGAAACCACACCTTATAAAGGATTGCTTTATTTTGGATTAGTCCTGACAGGCCAGGGACCTAAAGTCCTGGAATATAATTGTAGATTTGGAGATCCAGAAACAGAAGTGGTTTTACCCTTACTCAAATCTGATTTAGTCCCTTTATTGCTCGCTACCATTGATGGCACACTTGATGAATATGATATTGAAATAGAATCAGGCTATGCCTTTGATGTGGTGCTTGCTTCAGGTGGATATCCGGATGCGTATGAAAAAGGCAAAGTTATTTCCGGGTTAGATAATCTGGACAAAGAAATACTGGTTTTTCATGCAGGTACTGCAAAAAAAAATGAATCATTAATCACCAATGGGGGCAGGGTTTTAAATGTCGTTGGATTGGGTGATTCTTTTCAAAAAGTAAGAGACCTGGTGTATACAAATATTAAAAATATATCTTTTGAAGGTATGCATTACCGCAAAGATATTGGTCATCGTGCTTCCAAATATTTGAATTCTTAGGTATCGCATTGGCAGAGCTCAATAAGAGAATTGTTGTAGCAATATTCGGGATTCCATTGATTTTCCTGCTGACTTTTTTAGGAGGTTGGTACTTTTTTGCTTTAATTTTGATCATCGCCGTCGTCTCCCAGTGGGAATTTTACCAGCTACAGAAGAAAAAAAATATCAATCCCCAGAATATAGCAGGAATTATTATTGGTTTAGTTATCTTATTTGGTATTCAGTTGGGACATTTGCGGTATACAGGGATCGTATCTGTAATCGGTCTAATGGTGCTTATAACAGCTGAGATGTTCAGACCTGATAAAAAGGTAAGCGTCAATGTTGGGGTTACATTTTTAGGAATATTCTATATACCCTTTTTACTGAGTGCCATGCTGCTTCTGCGTCAGTATGGCGATGAAGTTTTCAAGGGCACCAGTAATGCCGGATTTAAGTTCATAGCCGTTCTTTTAGCTACAATTTGGATTTGTGATACATTCGCCTATTCTTTTGGTAGCAAATTTGGACGGCATAAGCTATTTGAAAAAGTCTCTCCAAATAAAAGCATGGAGGGAGCTCTAGCTGGATTGATAGGAAGTATATTAACCTATATTCTGGTTAAACAGTTCGCCATTATCCCTCTGAATTGGTTTAACGCGATCATTTTTGGAATAACGGTGGGTATTGTGGGGCAAACAGGTGACCTGGTTGAATCCTGGTTTAAACGGGATGCGAATGTTAAAGACACATCTTCATTATTACCCGGACATGGTGGCATGCTCGATCGATTTGACAGTCTGATTTTCTTAGCCCCTGTAATGTTGATACTATTGTTAATTTTATTTAAGGTTTAAGCATTTACGGGAAAATTGTAAATAATAGATTATTTTTTAATTCGGTTTAGTGTTATAATTTGGAGTTCAGTGACCAGACATTGATTCTCGTTCCTACCGATCCAATACAAAAGTAATCTCTAAAGAAAATAGTAAAAATAATCGATAATCTTAAATATATGATGTGGAGTATTTGCTATGCCAGAAGAGATTAAAAGAGTTCTTGTAGTTGATGATGAAGATGATCTGACTTGGTCGATTTCGAAACATTTAGAAAAAGATAAAAACAGATATGATCTGATCTGTGTCAATAGCGGTAAGAAAGCTCTTGAAGTACTCTCTCAACTACCAATTGCACTGGTAATAAGTGATATACGTATGCCAGAAATCTCGGGTCTAGACCTTTTGGTTAAAATTAAAGATTATTACCCAAGTACAAAAGTTATTATAATGACCGCATATGGTTCCTCAGAGGTACATGAAGAAGCCAACGCACGCGGGTGTCTGAAATATATAGAGAAACCATTTGAAATAAATGATTTACGTCAACTGATACTTGAGGCTATTGAAGAGAAGAAAGGTTTTAAAGGTACAATTACCGATTTTCATCTGAGTGACTTAATTCAGATGAATTGTCTGGGACGAATGACCTCGGCATTATATATCACTCGGGAAAATAGTAATGGTGTGCTCTATTTTCAAGAGGGAAATATAGTACATGCTGAATGTGATGGCCTGGAGGGGGAGGAAGCCATATTCGAAATGCTTTTATGGGAGGGGGGGAGTTTTTCTACAAAACGCGGAAAGACGGCGAATAAGGAAACAATTATTAAAGGGTGGCAAAGTATATTATTAGAAGCAATGCAGCGGGTAGATGAATCAAAACCTGATCATTCGTTTAAAATTTCAGAAAACCAAGAAATAATTATGGCAAGGACGATGCAGGTATTAAATAAGCTTCTCTCTGTCAAAGGGGTTTTTTTGGTATCAGTTTTTGATCCCGAAGGATTTCCCATTGCCTCACGGATAAGCGATAACTCACCACAAAAATATAGCATGAATGAAGTAACTCCGGTAGTTTCAAACTTAATTAAACAGATAGATACGGCGGGAGAAGAATTAAGAGTTAAGCATGCCAAAGATATCATGATCGAGTATGATAATGCATTATTAAGAATTACTGGGGTGCAAGGTAAAAAAGAATTTTTAGTAATAATGGCGGATAAAAACATCCATCAGGGTGTTCTTCATCTCGAATCAAAAAAGCAGCTGCGTCAACTCTCAAAAATATTATAGAGCAGGCCATCTTCATAAAAATTTAATTTACCACTTGCATGTTTTTACCACCATTCATAAAGTAAATCCATATCTAAAACAAGTGGCAAAGAAAGGAAAAAAGTGATTTGTCTGATAAGATAAAAATACTTTCTGATGGTGTATTAAATGGAAATCATCTTGCCATTGCTAAATCGATGACATTGATTGAAAATGAGCAAGACTCCTATCAAGAGCTTCTTGATTCCCTCCACCGCCATACTGGAAATTCTTACCGTATCGGTATTACTGGGCCACCGGGTGTCGGCAAAAGCACCATTACAAATCAAATGGCAAAGATATTGCGCAGAAATAATTTTTCCTTGGGCATTGTTGCAGTTGACCCTACCAGTTCCTTTAGTGGGGGAGCAATTTTAGGTGATCGGGTAAGAATGAATGATTTGACACTCGATAATGGTGTTTTTATTCGCAGTATGGCAACACGAGGAAGTTCCGGTGGTTTAGCCAGGAAGGCCAATGAAGTGGCGGACATTTTAGATGCAGCGGGGTATAACTATATAATTTATGAAACAGTAGGTGTCGGCCAAGTTGAACTGGATATTGCTAATGCAGCAGACACTACCATCGTGATGATGGTTCCCGAAGGGGGGGATATTATTCAAGGAATGAAGTCGGGATTGATGGAAATCGGCGATATCTTTGTTGTTAATAAAGCAGATAGACCAGGCGCAGAACAAATGCAGCAAGATTTGGTGTATGCCTTACATTTAAAAAAACCGAGTATACCCTGGAATCCTGAGGTGATTCTAACCATTGCTAATAGAGGTAAGGGTGTATTGGATCTATGGGAACAGATACAAAAACATAAACAATTCTTAAATGATAACGATTTACTCGATCAAAAGCGCGATAAAAGACTAGAATTTCATATAAAGGCCCTGATACGCGATGAAATAACAAAACGGTTCTGGAATAATAAAAGGGAAAAGGTTTTAAATGATTATTTCCAATCCATGAAGGATAAAATTTCACCTTATAAATTAGTTGAGCATATGCTATCGGAGTTGATTAAGAAAATTGAATGAATTAAAATATGGAATTACACATTTATCGCGATCCTTTGTCACAATATATAAATTATACAAATTTACCTTATTTTTTGGCATGGGAATTGTAATTATCTAGAGTACCATTCAAACAGATTTTAAGTATTGAAGGGAGGAAATTAGGTATGAATAAAGATATGGAGAGAGTAAAGAAGAGAAGGAGTGAATGGGAAATTAAAAAAAATGCACAAGCAAAGGATAGAGATATAAAATTCATTACAGTTTCCAGTGAACCCGTTGAACTTATGGCAACCCCGGATACGATTGAAGATTTTAATTATCTGCGTGACCTGGGTTTTCCTGGTGCATATCCATACACCCGTGGTATTCATTACAATATGTATCGTGGTAAGTTATGGACCATGCGTCAGTTTGCTGGATTCGGGTCACCAGAGGATTCCAATAAACGCTATCATTATCTTCTGAAGAAAGGCCAGACAGGTCTCTCAATTGCTTTTGATCTCCCCACTCTAATGGGTCGTGATGCAGATGATGAGCTCAGTGAAGGGGAGGTTGGCGTATGTGGCGTTTCGGTTAGCTCCTTGAGGGATATGGAAATTTTGCTGGATGGTATTCCGCTAGATAAAGTTTCAACTTCAATGACCATAAATTCACCATCTGCTATTTTACTGGCCTTTTATATTACCGTTGCTGAAAAGCAAGGGATTAGCCTTAATAAATTACGCGGTACTATTCAGAATGATATCCTGAAAGAGTACATTGCTCAAAAAGAATATATCTTCCCTCCCACAGAGTCAATGCGCATTGTAGTTGATATAATGGAATTTTGTACGAAATATATATCGCAATGGAATACGATCAGCATTAGTGGTTATCATATTAGAGAAGCTGGCTCTACGGCAGCGCAAGAATTGGCTTTCACCCTGGCTAATGGATTCGCGTACGTGAAAGCGGCATTGGAGCGCGGTTTAGCAACAGATGATTTTGCACCCCGTTTATCTTTTTTCTTTAATGCTCATAATGATCTATTTGAGGAAATCGCTAAATATAGAGCAGCACGTCGTATTTGGGCCCGTCATATGAAGGAAAAATATGGAGCAAAAAATGAAAGATCATTACTTCTGCGCTTTCATACTCAAACCGCAGGATGTTCTCTAACAGCCCAACAACCGCAAAATAACATTGTACGTGTGGCATACCAGGCTTTAGCTGCAATATTAGGTGGTACACAATCATTGCACACCAATTCAATGGATGAAACCCATGCCTTACCTTCAGAAAAAGCGGTCAAAATTGCCCTACGTACACAACAAATATTGGCCTATGAGACCGGTGTTTCCCATACCGTCGATCCGCTTGGCGGCAGCTATTTTATTGAGAATTTGACAAATAAAATCGAAGAAAAGGCCGAAGCATACTTCGCCAAAATTGAAGAATTAGGGGGTGTAATTGCTGCCATAGAAAAAGGATATTTCCAAAGTGAAATTGCACGTGCTGCTTATCAATACCAAAAAGAAATAGAAAATAAGGAGCGGATTATTGTTGGTGTGAATGAATTTACCGATGAAGATGAAATAATAGATATTCCCCTTCTTGAGATAAAGAAGGAAGTTGAACAGAGACAAGTCGAACGCTTGCAAAAGCTACGCAAATCAAGAGATAGTAAGAAAGTTGAAACAGCGCTTCTTGCTTTGGGAAAAGCAGCTGATTCAGGAACCAATTTGATGCCGGAGTTTATAAATTGTGCCAAATCATATGCCACATTAGGAGAAATGATTAACGTGTTAAAAGAAAAATTTGGCGAATATGTAGAGCCTGTCGAGTTCTAAACAGTCGAGGTAAAAGGATGGAAAGAAAGATAAGGGTATTAGTTGCTAAGCCAGGATTGGATGGTCATGACCGGGGAGCTAAGGTGGTTGCCGCAGCCATGCGAGATGCTGGTTTTGAAGTTATTTATGCTGGATTACGTCTAACTCCAGAAATGATCATCGAAATGGCAATCCAGGAAGATGTCGATGTTATCGCTCTGAGTATTCTCTCGGGAGCTCATATGACAATTTTTCCCAAAGTGTTAAAGTTAATGCAGGAAAATGGAATCGGAGATAAATTATTAACGGGCGGTGGAATAATACCTGCGGAAGATATAGAAAAATTATCCGTCCTTGGTGTTGGTAAATTATTCGGTCCTGGAACCCCTACACGTGATGCGATCGAATATATTAAGTCATGGGTGGCAAAACGTGAAAAAAAATGATATACAGTATGAAGCAGTCATTGCCCTGTCATAAACCAATACATGAATGGCCTGCTGCTGAACGTCCAAGAGAAAAATTAATAGCCTTAGGAGCTGAAAACCTGTCAAATGCTGAATTGCTTGCCATACTAATAGCGACAGGTACAGATAAATTAAGCGCCGTTGAGCTAGGCAAAGATTTATTGAGTAAATTCAAAACTCTAGAAAATCTGGCAAGTGTCTCAAGAGCACAATTGGAAGAAATCAAAGGTATCGGAACAGCAAAGGCACTTACCCTCCAAGCTGCTTTTCAGTTATCTCGAAACTTACATAAGGAAATGGCTGAGCGTAGAATGGCGACATTCAAACATCCATCCCACGTAGCTGAAATGTTTAAACCACAAATAGGTCATCTGAGGCAGGAAGTTTTTGCCATAGTGCTTTTAAACAGTTCTGGAAAATATTTATTAAGCGAAATTATTACCAAAGGTACTCTTAATGCCTCTTTGGTTCACCCACGCGAGGTATTTAGACCGGCAATACAAAATTCAGCGGCAAGTATCATTCTTTTGCATAATCATCCTTCAGGTCAATTACAGCCCAGTCAGGATGATCTTAAAATTACACAGCAATTAGTTGCCAGTGGTAAGATCATTGATATCCCCGTTTTAGATCATATAATAGTGACCGACACAGATTACCTGAGTCTCAGGGAGGAAGGTTTTATTTAGTTAAGTACAAAATTATCTGTGAAGAGTTCTCATTTGCTTTTACTTAGATATAAATTTTTTAGTTATTATAGTCTCAAAGATAAAAGTAACATTAATTAGGAAAGACACATGACGAAAGAAGAGCAATTTAAATATCTTGCTGAATTAAATCAAAAAAGCGCGTTAGGTGGCGGAGAAGAGAGAATAAAAGCACAACACAATAAAGGTAAACTAACCGCACGTGAACGTATTGACCTGCTATTAGACGAGGGATCCTTTACTGAAATTGGGAGATTAGTGAAACACCGTTCCCATGATTTTGGCCTGGAGAAACAGCGCATATTAGGTGACGGCGTTGTCACTGGTTATGGATATATTGAAGGTCGTTTGGTTTATATTTTTAGTCAGGATTTTACGGTTTTTGGCGGTAGTCTTTCTGAAGCCTTTGCTGAAAAAATATGTAAAATCATGGATATGGCAATGAAAGTCGGTGCACCCGTTATAGGACTGAACGATTCGGGAGGGGCGAGAATTCAAGAAGGGGTTGTTAGTTTAGGAGGGTATGCAGAAATATTTTTGCGTAATACCTTAGCTTCAGGTGTTATTCCCCAAATATCAGCAATCATGGGACCTTGTGCTGGCGGGGCTGTTTATTCACCTGCGATTACCGATTTCATTATTATGATTAAAAATACCAGCTATATGTTCGTAACCGGTCCAAACGTTGTAAAAACCGTTACTCATGAGAATGTAGATTCTGAAGCTTTAGGTGGTGCGACAACCCATGCGAGTAAAAGTGGTGTATGCCATCTTATCGCTGAAAATGAGTTAGATGGTCTGGAAAAAATTAAAAAATTAATGAGTTATATTCCTTCCAATAACCTAGAAGATCCTCCCAAAATAAAATGCAGCGATCCAGTTGATCGGGTAGATGAGAAACTAAATGACATAGTCCCGCAAGATCCAAGTCAACCCTACGATATTAAAGATATAATTCATGTAGTTGTTGACGACCACGAGTTTTTTGAGATCCATGAAAATTTTGCAGCAAATATAGTTGTTGGTTTTGCCCGATTAAGTGGTTTTTCAGTAGGAATAATTGCCAATCAACCTGCTGTACTGGCCGGTGTGCTTGATATTGATGCCTCCATCAAAGCAGCAAGATTTATTAGATTTTGCGATGCATTTAATATTCCGCTGGTTACCTTTGTGGATGTTCCTGGATTTTTACCGGGCACTGCTCAGGAATGGGGTGGAATCATCAAACATGGTGCTAAATTATTGTATGCCTACTGTGAAGCAACTGTAGCTAAAATAACCGTTATCACGCGTAAAGCGTATGGTGGTGCATATGATGTCATGAGCTCAAAGCATATTCGTGGCGATGTAAATCTGGCATGGCCATCAGCAGAGATCGCAGTAATGGGACCTAAAGGTGCGGCAGAAATAATTTTTCGTAAAGAGATTCAAAAGAGTGATGATCCGGAGACCTTACTGGCCAAAAAAGAAAAAGAATACCGGGAAAAATTTGCTAATCCTTATTTAGCGTCTGAGCGTGGATATATCGATGAAGTAATATATCCCAATGAAACTCGATTGCGCCTTATTCAATCGCTTCAACTGCTGGAGAACAAAGTGGATGAGAATCCAAGTAAGAAGCATGGTAATATTCCTCTCTAACAGGTAAGGATAAATTTAATTTGTTTGAAATAAAAGAGAACCGCAAACTCCCCAGAGCTGCTGATTGGATCATGATTTTCTACCAGATATTTGTAACGATTACAATTATCTTTCATTACTCAAAGGTGCCATATGCGCAATATTTTTTAATTTATCATGTTCTGGTAATACTATTTCTACTCTGGTTACCGGGTACAGAGAATCAATCGGTTTGGAAATGGCTGAAGATTTGGAATCCAATCCTAATCATAGCTACTAATTTTACTGAGCTGCATTACGTAATTCATAATGTTAATCCTATTGATTGGGACAATGCCCTTATCCAGTTAGATTATTACCTATTTGGAGTACATCCTACTATATGGATAGAAAAATGGGCACATCCATTACTTACAGAATATTTACAATTCATATATACGACATTCTATTTCTTACCTATAGTATTGGCTATTATCCTGTATTGTAAAAAGGAATATGCTAAATTCGATTATTTCATCTTTGTCATCGTATTCGGTTACTATGCATTTTATATCGGCTATTTTCTCGTTCCAGCCGTAGGCCCGCGCTTTACTCTGGACCATTTACAGAATGAACCACTAAACGGTGTGTGGATTAGTGAAGAATTGCGTCATATATTAGATAGATTAGAAAATACACAAAGGGATGCTTTCCCAAGTGGTCATACAGAAATAACATTGCTAACAATGCTCTATGCCTGGAGGTATTCAAAAGCCTACTTCTGGGTTATGTTGATAATTGGAACTAGTTTAATATTCTCTACGGTATATTTACGCTATCACTATGTTATAGATTTAATCGCAGGTATACTGTTATTTATTTTAGTGGAGGCTTTGGCACCTAAATTGTATAATATCCTTAATCGATTACATTTAAGTATCCCTGGCAAAAATTAAGCATAGGTGAGTATCTGAACATTTGTTTAATTATTTTAATAAATAATTCCTATTTATTATAATTATCTATACAATTTTCCCAGTTCTAGGAAGATACAATTTTCAACAAATTTACTCAAATTTATGCAGATCAATATTTTTTAATGATTTGCATGAAAAATTTTGCTATGTTAAAAAGTGGCACTCATCTTGCAAAACAGATTATTACTTAAGAAGTTATAGCTTAAGAGGTGTAGATTGTGGAAGAAAAAAAATATAAACTTTTAACCCTGAAAGAAGCTGCCGAGTATTTGCGGATGCATAAAGGGAGTCTTTATCGTTTATTGGAAAGTGGCAAGACCGATATTCCAGCTATTAAACTTGGGGGTAAATGGTTATTCAATTTAGAAAGTCTAAATAAGTATCTATCTGAAAAAGAATTGCATCATCCAAGTTAACCGTTTTATAATATTTTCTATTATTCCTTCCCAGGATGGGTTTTTCTATATTAAATTTGAGTGAATATATTACTTGAAATATGATATGCAGATTATTGTTCGATCGCTTGGAAAAAATTTTGGTGCCCAAAAAGTATTCAAAAATTTAAATTTTGAACTTTCTGATGGCCAGTCTCTGGCTATTACCGGCCCGAATGGTTCGGGTAAGACGACATTGGTACGTGTTTATAGCTATATTGGTTTAGTAGGACCTTACCTTGAGTTATATGAAGAATTGACGGCGCTTGAAAATTTGAGATTCTTTGCCAGAATGCGGGGCATAAAAGATGCGTTTAACCGTAGTATGAATTTATTGCAGCGCTTAGGATTAGACGGCCGTGGAGATGATCCGGTAAAGAACTACTCCTCGGGTATGCGCCAGAGACTAAAATATGTTTTTGCTCTGTTACATGAACCTCATGTGTTAATTCTGGATGAGCCCACCTCAAATTTAGATGTTCAGGGTGTAAACACGGTGTATGGTATTATGACTGAGCAAAAAAAGGATAAGATTTTAATCCTCGCTACTAATGATCAGGCAGATGTAAAATATGGAGATCAGCAGATTGCAGTTGGTCCTTAAAGCATGGTTTATTTTCCAGAAAGATCTTAAACAAGAATTTAAAACACGTTATTCTATCAATGCGATTTTACTCTTCGCAATTGTAACCTTAGTGACCGTATCTTTCTCAATCGGAACATTTGCTGCAAGTGCCGAAATTAAGTCTTCATTATTATGGATAATTCTTTTTTTCGCAGCCATGTCGGGACTTGCCCATATTTTTGTTCGCGAAGAAGAAAAGCACACAGCTGATACTCTAAAGTTGGTTGCCCAGCCAATGAGCATTTTTTTAGGTAAGTTTTTGTTTAATTTTATTCTTTTAATAGTATTAGAAATAATAACCTTACCGCTCTTTTTTGCCGTAATGAATTTTTCTGTTGAAGGTGTTACCGTTTTGTTGAGTGTGTTATTAATCGGCAGCATTGGCCTTTCTGCTGGCGCAACGATGATAGCAGCCATTATCGCAAAGGCGAGTGCCAAGGGTGCATTGTTTACTGTGCTTTCATTTCCTATATTATTGCCTGTTCTAATAGCGGGAATAAGCGGCACCAAAATAGCTGTTTATGAAAGTACTTTTAAAGCAGCGGGTGCTGAATTACAAATGTTATTTGCATACGCAGTTGTTGTGATAACAGCTGCACTGTTGTTGTTTGATTTTGTTTGGAAAGAATAAATCGTATAAGTTGAAGGGAAGGAATTTTAATGACTAAGATATGGCAGTTTGCTCTTTTTTTATGGCTAACTGTTGTGATCATCCTGGCATTTTTGTGGGCGCCTCTTGCAGAAGGTTTAGGAGAATATACACGAATCATATATTTTCATGTCCCGGCGGCTTGGTTAACCGTGTTGTCATTTTTACTGGGTGCAATTTACTCGATTATTTATATAAAAAAACGTGAGATAAAGTTTGATCTATATGCCGAATCAGCCAGTCAAATAGGTCTGGTGTTCTGCCTGTTAGCTACTGTTACTGGTTCAATATGGGCCAAAGTAAGTTGGGGATCATTTTGGAACTGGGATCCTCGAGAGACTTCGATATTTATCCTGCTGCTCATATATGCTGCCTACTTCGCTTTACGATCAGCAATAGAGCAGGAAGAACGTAAGGCAGCTTTAGCAGCAGTATATTCCCTTTTTGCTTTTGTCAGCGTCCCTTTTTTTGTATTTATTGTGCCACGTATCTATTCTTCTTTACATCCAGATCCTATTGTTAATCCGGAAGGTAGGATAAATATGGATAGTAAAATGCTGACGACCTTTATATCATCTTTATTTGGATTTACTTTATTTTTTATCTGGATTTTTAAGAGAAAGATTGATTTAATCGGATTAAAATTAAATTTGAAAAAAATGGAGCTATAAATGGGGCCAATTTATATCGTCCTGATAATCATTATTATTATCTGGGCAGGGATATTTGGGTACATGCTGCATTTGGACAAGGAAATAAAAAAATTGCGTAAACACTTTGATCAAGTGAAAAAAAAAGGAAGAAATTAAGACATTTTTTAGTTCTTGATAACAAGAAGATTATATATTAAGGATTATATTATATGAAGGCAAAATATATCATCGGAGCAATCATTATTATATCTTTTATAATTTGGGCTGGTATTTCATTTAATAAGACTTTAACTCCTTACGTATCATTGGAAGAAGCAAAAAAGACCAATTCTGTCGTACAAGTTAAAGGTCAACGCATGGATAACGGTTATTTCGACACAGAAAAGAATTTGTTCATATTTACAATGGTGGATGATTTTGGTGAGAAGGTGGAAGTTGTTTATGATGGCGCCAAACCTGGTAATTTTGAACAGGCTAACGAAGTAGTATGCGTTGGTCAATACAGAGACGGCCGATTTTATGCCAAAGAGCTGTTGGTTAAATGCCCGTCAAAGTATGTAGAAGAAAGTGTAAAAGTATAATCCTTTTTTCGAAGTACCTTTCCTCTGTAGCTGCATATATATAATGATCCCTGGTGTCATGAGATTTAACGAAAACCAACGCTGAATACTTATAATCATTCTCAATTACTGGTTATATTATTCAAAATAATATTTATTTTTTTTGTTATGAGCTAAGCAATTTATTATCTTTTTTAATAGTCGGTATTTTACCATTGCAGCGCTGAGCGAATTTAGAAAGTTTTTAGGAGCCTGATACGCGAATGACGATTAAGTAATTTACAGAATTTTATCAGGTTTGCGCTTCGATTTGATTTGATTAATATGGTCGCGAATCTTGCCAATAATTGGGACCCACTCTTCAGGATGGTCATTATAATAATTCAGAGTATTTTTAAGGTCCTCGCTTGTGACCTGATAGGATTTCATGAGATTTTGTACCAGCTGTGCCTGTTTTTCTTTTGCAATGGTCATCTCATGTATAATTAAAAGTCGGGCATAGAACTCAATAAATTGATCTTCCTCAATAATTTCAGTAGTATTAGAGCTGCAAGAAAAAAAATATATCAAGAAAAACGTAATAATTTGTAATTTTGGGAACGTTTTGATCAATATCATCATTAAAATAGTGAACTCGTATAAAAATAATACGTTTATTAATAATATAAGTTAATCAAGACCATAGGAAAGGGAAAGAAAAAATTCATTTTACATAAAAAAGTGGATTAAATTTCAAGTCCAAGTCGATTTAATAAAATAATAATATAATGTTTATAAATTTTTCAGGAGTGTTTTGATGAACGCTAAACCAATTTTTTTTGCTGTAGTAATGATTTTAATAATAATCAGCATGTGTGAAGCGCAATATTTCGGTATGAACAAGGTCCAGTATGAAACATTCAATTGGCGCTATATTCAGTCTGAACATTTCGATGTCTACTTTTATGATGGTGGTTATGATATTGCGCGTTTTACGGCCGAGGTGGCTGAATCTACTTATGTTTATTTGAAAGAAGACTTCAGTTATGATTTGAGCGATCGTGTCCTCATTATAATTTATAAATCACATAATCATTTTCAACAAACCAATGTTACTTTCTCATTCCTGGACGAAGGGGTTGGAGGATTTACGGAATTGTTTAAAAATCGGGTTGTATTACCCTTTGAAGGTTCTTATAGTCAGTTTCGACATGTTATCGCTCACGAGTTGGTCCACGCCATCATGAATGACATGCTCTATGGCGGTTCAATTCAATCGCTGGTGACAGGATCTGTGGCACAGGTACCGCTTTGGTTTGCAGAGGGTCTGGCCGAGTATGGTTCGTTAAGATGGGATACCAGGTTGGATATGGTGGTTCGCGATGCAACAATTACAGGATATCTTCCACCAATTGAATTTTTAGATTATTTTCCATATCAGGGAGGTGCAAGTGTATTTAGATACATTGCACAAAAATACGGTCCGGAAAAAGTGGGAGAAATATTAAATAAGATTAAGGGTAGCTTCCGGTTTGAAGGGGCATTTCGTTCAGCATTGGGTATTGACTTGAAGGATCTGACTGAGGAATGGCAAAGAGAGATGAAACGGGAGTATTGGCCGGATATTGCAGATCGGAAAGAACCCAATGAAATTTCCAAAGCTCTTACAGACCATAGAGAAGACCGCAGCTACATTAATCTTAGTCCTGCCCTGTCACCCCAGGGAGACAAGCTGCTCTTTTTATCGAACAAAGGTGGGAAAATGTCCATCTATTTAATGGATGTTATTGAGGGAGAAGTGATTGATAGAATTATTGAGGGTGAGACAGATATTAATTTTGAGGAACTCCATTTTCTTGAACCAGGTTTTGGTTGGTCGCCGGATGGGAGAAAGATAACGCTGTCAGCTAAAGCTGGAGAGAAAGACGCATTGTATATTTACGACCTGGAAACGGAGGAATATGAACAATATAAGTTTGATTTAGATGGAATTTTCTCTACCGCCTGGTCACCAAAGGGGAATGAAATTGCTTTCATAGGTGACAAGGATGGTGCAAGTGATATATATATATTCTCCTTAGACAACAAACAGATTGTCAATATCACCAATGATGTTTTTTCCGATAAAGAACCATCCTGGTCCTTTGATGGAGAACGAATTATTTTTACCTCAGACCGTGGTCAATATGTCGACAAAAGATTTGCACCGTCGGATTTTGATATGCATCTTCATAATTTCGAGAATGAAGATGTTTATATAGTCAATAGAGACGGCACAAATATGATTCGCGTTACCGTTACCGAAACCTTAGAGCGCAATCCTATTTTCGCTCCTGATGGAAATATCATTGCTTATGCTTCAGAAGAGAGTGGGATATCCAATATTTATTTACGTAATTTGGAGAGCGACAGCAGTTGGGCAATCACCAACTTGATTACAGGCGCATTTCAATTATCGTGGGATAATCAGGCGCAAAAATTAGCGTTTTCTGCTTTTTATCGTGGAGGATGGGACATTTATTTGCTTAAGAATCCTTTGGAATTAGAGAGTGTTGCATTAACTCCAAGTCAATATTTCAAGCGCTTAGCAGGCGGAGAAGACTTGTACGTTTCAAAGAAAGAAGAGAAGCAGGATGAAGAAAGCAAGGAAGGAGAAGAAGCGCCACTGGTTACCGACTTTAGCAAATACGTTTTTGCCGATATGGATAGGAGGCAGACTGAGCGCAGAGGTAGAATTACCCTGAAGGAATCCGAATATAAATTGGAAGATGGTGAGTATAGAATTAATAGATATAAAATTAAATTTACTCCCGATATTATAACCGGTGCAGCTGGTTACAGCACGTTTTTCGGATTTCAGGGATACACTCAAATATTATTAAGTGATATGCTGGGTAATCACAATATTTATATAGGTACAAATCTGGTTTTCGATCTGCGCAATTCGAATATCAGTGCCCAATACTGGTATCTACCAAACAGAATAGACTATGGTTTTGGTGCATTTCATATATCTAATTTTTTCCGGACATGGAATGAAGGTTTGATTCGATTTCGTAACTATGGTGCAAATATTGCTGTTTCCAGGCCGTTCAATAAATTTACGCGGCTTGAATTCAGTCTAACCTGGTTCAATGTTAATCTTGAATATTTGCAGATCCTCAGAGCGCCACAAAAGGTAAGAACAATTTTACCAGGAATATCTTTGGTACATGATCGCTCTGAGTGGGGAATGACGGGTCCGGAGAATGGGGTGCGTTATATGCTTTCTGCTTTAATAAGTCCCAGGTATTCTGTTGATGGAATAGAATTTCAGACCTTTAAGCTAGATTACAGGCGCTATTTAAAGATAGCTACCAATTACAGTTTTGCATTCCGTTTTGCAACAGGTACCAGCTTAGGAAAAGATGCGCAGGATTTCTTCATTGGTGGTGTATCTAATTGGATTAATCCAGTTTGGAGGGGGGGTATCTTAGTCAGGGATATAAAAGATGTCTTTTTCTCAGAGTTTATAACGCCGTTAAGGGGTGCTGCTTATTATGAGCAGACAGGTAATACATTTGGATTAGTTAATCTAGAATTTCGTTTCCCATTAATTCCTTATTTACAGTTAGGTTTACCACCCATTAGTTTAGGAAATATTCAGGGTGCTTTATTCACCGATATAGGCAGTGCCTGGGATAACACAAGCAAATGGCGTGGTTTTGAAGGCAATCGCATGAAAGATCTTGTAGCGGGATACGGTCTTGGTGCGAGAATATTTTTCTTAGGATTCTTGCTCAGATTTGATGTCGCTTGGCGTTATGATATTGCAACTACGAGTAAACCGATATACTACTGGTCCTTGGGTGCTGATTTTTAAGTGAGATATAGCAG
>SMTZ1_10006829_pt1 | contig 33700 bp, 43 predicted proteins | sample DeeMarSWOR136_30_FD_25667 | JGI IMG/M metagenome (IMG submission 25667) | reverse complement strand
CTGGGGCGCTCACGTGCGATCAGTCAATGACTGGGAGCACATCGCCCTGGGAGTCCTCTGGCAGGGGTAGGCCCGTCAGCTCGCAGACGGTGGGAACGATGTCCGTCAGGATGGCCTTCTCCATGACGACGCCCCTCTTGACGTTCGGCCCGAAGAAAACGAGGGGGACGAACCTCTGCTGCAGGCCGCCGTGCAGGCCGATGAAGGGCTCCTTGTAGCGGGAGTAGGCCTCGTAGGGTGGCCTGAGGGAGATCGCTATGTCCCCCGTGTAGGGCGTCCTTATCCTTATCTCGTCGAGGAGATCCCCGTACCAGATGCCGTCGACGGCCTCAAGGCCCTCCAGCACCTCGACTGCCCTCGGCAAATCTGAATCATTCTTCAGGAAGACGTGGGCGAAGGAGCCGTCGGCCACCGTCTCGGTGCGTATCCCGTTCCTCTCCCACTTGTTGCTCTGGCCGTGGTCGGCCGTTAGGACTATGAGGGTGGAGCCGAGCTTCCCCGAGTCGGTCAGGTACTCAATCAGCCTCCCGATCTGGTAGTCCGCCCAGGAGAGGGCGGCCCAGGCCTCCATGGAGCCGTGGCCCAGGATGTGCTGCACGGGGTCGAGGAAGGCCAGGTTCACCAGCATGACGTCGGGGTCGGCCTCCTCCAGGACGAGGATGACGTTGTCGATGGTCCAGGGATCCGGGGCGTCGAAGAACATGACCTCCGGGAACTTCCTGACGCCTATCCTCTCGGCCGACTTGGAGAGGTAGCCGGGGGCAACCTGGATGTCCGCCCATATGGGCCTGCCAACGAAGTTCTTCCCCGCCACGACGGCGGAGGTGTAGCCCGGGTCCACCCTCTCCATCGCCTGGAAGATCGTGTCCGCCTTGATCAGCTCCGGCCTCCTCCAGGGGTGCACGTACTTCTCGAAGAAGAAGAGCCCGGACCTGTTCTCGTCGTAGACGAAGTTACCGGGGACCCCGATCCTCTCAGTGTAGCTGCCCGATACGATGGTTATGTGGTTGACCTGGGTCTTCGTCGGCATCACAGCCTCTGCGGCCGTGTAGGCGGCGCCGTTCCTCACGAGGAGGCCCATGTTGGGGGTGAGCTCGAAACCCGGGTTCTGGTAGTCGTTGAAGAGGTAGTCGTTGTTCATCGAGTCCACTGAGATGATTATCACCCTCTCGATGTCGGACTCCACGCCGGCGCCCACTGGGGAGATGAGGAGGGGCACAATCAACGCTGAGAGCAGAAGAAGCCGAACAATCTTCACGTTTATCCGTTGTTGCCGATGGTTAAAAAAAGTATTACGCTAATGAATGCGGGAACCCCCTGGAGCTCACAGCCATCTCTTGCTCCTGAAGTAGAGAACCATCACGATGCTCACTGAGAACATAAGCAGAAGCACTGCCGGGTAGGCCCACCAGATTGCGAGCTCGGGCATCCAGGCGAAGTTCATCCCGTAGAGCCCGGCGATGAAGGAGAGGGGTATGAATATTGTGCCTATGATGGTGAGCAACTTCATTATCTCGTTCATCCTGTTGCTGACGCTGGAGAGGTAGATGTCCAGCATCCCGGAGAGGAGGTCCCTGTAGGTCTCGATGGAGTCGATCACCTGTATCGTGTGATCGTAGACGTCCCTCAGGTAGACGCTGGTCGTCCCCTTGATCAGGTCGAAGCCCCCCCTCTCCAGCCTGCTTACCACCTCCCTCAGGGGCCAGACCGACTTCCTCAGGAAGACGAGATCCCTCTTCAGAGAGTGGATCGTCTGCAGCGTCTCCGTCCGGGGGTTGACCACCAGCTCCTCCTCCAGGAACTCGATCTGGTCCCCCAGCCTCTCCAGTATCGCGAAGTAGTTGTCCACGATGGCGTCCAGCAGCGAGTAGGCCAGGTAGTCGGGCCCCATCCTCCGGATCACGCCCTTCGAGTTCCGTATCCTCTCCCTGATGGGGTCGAAGATGTCCCCCTCGTCCTCCTGGAAGGAGATGACGTAGTTTTGCCCCAGGATGAGGCTGACCTGCTCCGATGACGACGAAGAAGAGGTAGGCCCCGTAGTCGTCCATCTTGGGGCGCTGGTCCGTGTTGACAATGTCCTCCAGCAGGAGGGGGTGGAGGTTGAAGTACCTCCCCATCCTCTCTATAACCTCCGTCTGGTGGAGTCCGGCGACGTTGAACCAGGTCACCGTCGGCAGGTCCTTGAAGGGGAGGCACTCCTCGATGGAGGAGACGCGCTTCTCCAGGAAGCTGCCCTCGTCGTAGTCAATGATGCTGAGACTCGTCTCCTCGGCCCTCTCCTCCCCCACGAAGACCACGCTGCCGGGGGGGAGCCCCGCCTTCTTCGACCTCCTCCTGAACAGCCTCGACACAGGCCTCGCCGATCCTTATCAATGCCGGGGGGAATTTAAAACCGAGCAGTCCTCCGGCTAAGGCGGTGTTCAATTACGTTTATAATGCAGTGTTCTCTGGAACTAACTGAGTTATAATGTCGGAACCTTATCACCACGTGAGGTTCAGGTGGTGGGAGAAGGCAAACATCGACAAGATAGCCGAGGAACTCAGAGGCGACTACGACGTGGACACGAAGCACCATCCGAGGGACAAGACGGAGCTCTCGCTCCACAAGGACGACAGGGACGAGCTCATCGTCTCGGCGGACACGCTCACGGCCCACCTGTCGGGCTTCAGGGCCGTGATGTCCCAGAGGAGCGCAGCGAAGTTCACTCGCAGGGACGCAGACCTGAGGGAGAAGGTGCGCGAGATATACACCCGAGACAGGCCGACGCCCTTCCCCTGGAGCTTCTCACCCGAGACAAAGTTCGAGGTAGAGCAGTAGCTCAGGTGAAAAACCGGTCATCAAAGGCCCTCTGATCAAGCCCCATATTTCCAAAGCTCTATCCCATGACCAAATTTCGCAGACTCAATGCTGTCTTCGCAGGAAGGATGCATGAGAACCCTTAATTCGTAAAAAGGGAAAGGACGAATTGTATCAGATTTGAGCAGCCCAGTTCTGGAGGAGATCGAGTCCTACTTCGGGAGGCAGAGCCTCATCTCCCTAGCCACGGCGGAGGGGGATCAGCCGAGGGTCCGCATAGTCTCCCTGATCCGCCTGGATGGAAGGTTCTACGTCGTGACGGGCGGGAGGGGAGGGGCCGAGACCGCGAAGGTCAGGCAGATAAAGGCCAACCCGAAGGTGGAGTTCGTTAAGCAGGTGGAGAGGGAGGGAAAGATCGGCAACGTACGGGCGGAGGCGACGGCCAGCATCGTCGAGGACCCAGCGCTCAAGAGGAGGCTCTTCGACGAGATCAGCTGGGTGGCGGACTACTTCAGCTCCCCCGATGACCCCTCCTACGTCCTCCTGGGCCTAAATGTGAGGTCCTACGAGTACAGCGTCCCGGGTAGACCCGAGGTGATCAGGGTAACGACGCGATGAACGAGCATGGTTTACATTTAGAATCCAATAAAATAATTAACCCGGGCGCAGGACTATCTATAGACCCTGAGCAATGCTGTTCGACGTCGTAAGGCTGAGCATCGATAGATACAGGGCTAACCCCGTTATCGTCATCCCGCCCCTCGTATCCATGGCCTTCGAACTCGCCATCCCCGTTCTGACGGGCATACCCGGCGCGAACTTCTCGGAGCTCAGACCCGGCTTGTACGCTTTGGTCGGTTTCGGGGCGATGGGCCTGAGCCTGATCGTCTCCTTCCTGACGCTCATCGGCAAGGCGAGCATGGCCTCCCAGGTCGTGCTGGGTGGCAGGGCCTCCCTGAGCGACTGGGTTGAGGGGATCGCCAGCTATTCAAGGCGAGCCCTCGGCGTGTACGCCGTCTACCTGTTCCTCATCATCCTATCCTTCATCCCCCTGATCATCGTCTTCTGGTACGCGATGCTGCCCCAGGTCATGTATCAGGTTTGGTCGTCCCAGCCCGAGGCGTCCCCCTCCACCCTCCTCGCGCCGACTCCCACCATCATCGCGATAAGCTGGGCCGCCATGGCCATCCTCAGCCTGGTCGAAGCGGCCCTCTACATGTGGCTTGCGTCCCTGATCTTCGAGGGCACGGACGCGCTGCCGTCCATCAGCGGGGGCATCAAGGCGGTGAGGGCGAGTGGGAGGACCTTCCTCGGCTTCGTCGTCCTCTTCATCGTCGTCTCAGGCATCGCGAATCTCGTCGAGAACATCCCGCTGTACCTGGGGATCTACACGCCGCAGGCCCAAGGTGGGCGCCCGACGGTCACACACCTGACATCGCAGCTCATGAAGGCGATCTTCTCACCAATCTGGCTCCTGATAGCGCTCACCTTGTACCGTGGAAGTTCCAGCCCACCGCGATTCACCCAAACGGGCGCGAGCAGTGTCGAGCCAGGTGATTGATTCCCGGGTTCGGCGCCCCACATGTAAAAAAAAAGGCTCTGGAGTTGGTGGTGCAGAAGCTGTTGGCGATGGGCACCATCTTGGCCTCTACTGACGTCTAACATTTCGACGAGGATGGCGACCCCATCCCCCAGGGAATTTTGGCAGAATGGGGACACCATAACCCTTGCCAACGTACCTGCTGGGGGCAGGACGGCCCCATACTCCCTGAGAGGGACCTCCTTGGCCAGGTCTCGCCGCTGTGGCTGATATTTACATAGCGTAAATCGGAGTCATCCTCCGCCTCCATTGACGCATCAGGCTCAGATGGGCCGTTTATCCTACCAGATTTGCGCGCGTAAACCGTGTTTTTTCATGCGAACAAAGAATGTGACTTGTATAAAATCAGCAAGATGTTGCGTGTGAATAAGGCTTTTTTCATTTGTTTTCCTTTCTTGAATTCTAATATCGAGTTCGAAAAGGTTTTTATACATATTGGCGGTTTAAGGTGGCGTACGGTGCGTATATGCCAGAGTGGAAGTATTCAGTCAAGGGGCTCGACCCAGATCGGACCGCGATAGCCAGCGGCAGGGATCTGAGGATATCGCCCAAGGCCGCCAGGGAGATCTGCCACTACATCAAGGGCATGAGACTTGAGAAGGCCAAGGAGGTCCTCCAGGAGGTCGCGGAGCTGAAGAGGCCGGTCCCATACTTCCGCCACAGGAAGAAGGTAGCCCACAGGAAGGGAGTCGAAGGCTTCGACGCCGGCAGGTTCCCCGTGAAGGCGGCGAACGCGATACTCAAGATACTCGACTCCGTCGAGGCCAACGCCGAGTTCAAGGGGCTTTATACGGACCGACTCAAGATTGTACATGTAGCGGCCCAGAGGGGCAGGGTCATCAGGAACTACATTCCCAGGGCCTTCGGCAGGTCCAGCCCCCACAACCAGCAGCTGACCCACATCGAGGTCGCAGTCGAGGAGATTCAATGAGCGTCGTCAAGCGCATCATAAGGGACAGCATCGAGAAGGTCGAGGTAGACGAGCTCCTCGCCGACGAGTACGAGCAGGCCGGCTACGGGGGGATCACCCTCACCAAAACGCCTCTGGGAACCCAGATAAACCTCTTCGCCATGAGGCCCGGCAGGGTCATCGGCAAGCGAGGGCGCGCCATCAAGGAGGCCTCGGAGCGGCTAGAGAGGGAGCTGGGCCTCGCCAACCCCCAGATAACCGTCGTCGAGGTCGAGATACCCGAGCTCAACCCACGAATCATGGCCGCGAGGGTCGCCAATGCCCTGGAGAGGGGCGTCCACTACCGCAGGGCCCTCTTCTGGTCCCTGAGGAGGATAATGGAGAGCGGGGCCCTCGGGTGCGAGATCGTCCTAAGGGGGAAGCTGAGGAGCGACAGGAGCCGCTACGAGAAGGTGAGCGAGGGCTACATACCCAAGTCCGGGGACCCGGCGCTCACGTACGTGAAGACCTACACGATCCACGTCAAGATGAAGAAGGGGACCTACGGCGTGACGGTGACCATAGTCCCGCCAGACGCCAAGTTCCCGGACAAGGTGAGCCTGGAGGGCCTCCCGGAGATCGAGTACCCCGAGGAGGAGTACGAGCTCCCCGAGGGAGTAGAGCCTGAGCCCGCGGAGCCCGCTCCGGAAACAGCACAGGCTCCTGAGACAGCGGAGGCTCCAGTACCTGCGGAACCTGCTCCAGAGACGGAAGCCGAGAGCTCCTTGGAGACGGCCCCTGTAGAGGAGCCTGTTGAGACGGTTGAGTCTTCGACACCTGAGAAGATTGAGGAATCAGCCACCACCGAAGAACCTTTATCGGCTGCTGAGCCTGAGACCCCCGAGGTCACTGAAGTGGTCGAGGAAGCCAAGAGCGAGGCAGAGGAGACAAAGGAATCCGAGGATTCCAAGCCAGCTGAGGCCGTGGAGACCCCGGAGAAGCCAGAGGAAGGGGCAGTCGTGCAGCCCGTTGAGATAGAGGCTGCTGAGGAGTCCGAGCCAACCGCAGAGGAGAAGAAGGAGACCGAGCCCCCGGCTGACGAGACAGAGGGGAAGGTGGAGTAGGCATGCCCATCCTCAGGATGTCAGAGATACGGGAGATGTCGGCCGAGGAGCGGAGCAGGAGGCTCGACGAGCTCAGGACAGAGCTCTCGAAGCTCAAGACCATGATACACGCGGGGGGCTCCGTGGAGAACCCCGGAAGAATCAAGGCCCTGAAGAAGGCGATAGCCAGGGTCCTCACCGTCATTAGGGAGGAGGAGCTCAAGGCTTGACCCAGGTGGAACCGAGGGACCTTCCGAGGCACGAGCTGATCGGCCTCAGCGTAAGGGTCACCCAGCACTCGAACCCGTTCAACGTCTCCATCTCGGGGCGAGTCGTCGACGAGACCAGGAACACCCTGATCATACGCCACGACTCCAAGGACAAGAGGGTGGAGAAGCAGACCGGAACCTTTCTATTCGACCTGAATGGCCGGAGTGTAGAGGTTGAGGGGAGAGTCATTCAGGGAAGGCCCGAGGACAGGGTCAAGAGGAAGATAAAGAGGAACTGGTGAGGCGATAGGCATTGATGACATTCAAGAGGCCGCAGAGCACGTGTGAGGACGTCAACTGCCCCTTCCACGGCACCCTCAGCGTGAGGGGCAGATCCATGGACGGGATAGTCGTCAGCGACAGGATGCAGAAATCCGTCGTCGTCAGGATCGAGTACACGAGGTATTTCCCCAAGTACGAGAGATATGCCCGCATGAACAGCAGGATCACAGCCCACAACCCTCCCTGCATAAATGCCAGGAGGGGTGACAGGGTCAAGATCGCGGAGTGCAGGCCCATCAGCAAGACGAAGTCCTTCGTCGTCGTGGAGAAGGAGGAGGAGTGACTTGTCGAAGAGGATCAAGCGCAGGATAGGGATGAGGCGCCGCATCACGACGGGCCTCGCCACCGGGAGCATGATCACCTGCGCCGACAACACGGGGGCCAGGAAGCTGAGGCTCATACAGGTCATAGGCTACAAGGGCGTCCGGAGGAGGCAGCCCCCCGCCGGAGTCGGGGACCTGATAAGCGTCTCCTGCAGGGAGGGCACACCGGAGATGAGGCGACAGATATTCAACGCCGTCGTCATACGGCAGAGGAAGCCCTATCCACGCCAGGACGGGACGTGGATCCAGTTCGAGGACAACGCGGCGGTCATCCTCACCCCGGACGGCGAGCTCAGGGGCTCCGACATCAAGGGGCCCGTAGCCAGGGAGGCGGTCAACCGCTGGCCCAGGCTGGGCACAATAGCCAGGATGGTGGTATAGATGGCCAAGGGCGGCGTCAGGAAACCCGGCAAGAACAGGAAGAGGATGTTTACAGCCCCGAACCACCTGAGAGGAAGGTTCATATCTGCACCCCTCTCCCCCTCTCTGAAGGGGCAGTACGGTGCCAGGTCGATGCCGATCAGACAGGACGATATCGTGACTATCACCAAGGGATCCAGGAAGCTCATGGAGGGCAAGGTTCTCAGAGTCGACCGAGGCAGACGCTGGATCTACGTGGAGGGCGTGACGAGGACGAGGATGGACGGCTCCACGGTCCAGATACCCATCAGGCCCGAGAACGTCATGATCACGAGGCTGAACCTCGACGACGCCGAGAGGCGGAAGATACTGGATCGCCGGGGCTTCGAGAAAAGCGGAGGCAGCTGATAGATGGGTAAGAAAGGTCCTTCCAGGCACCTGAAGAGGGAGCTGACCCCCACCTCCTGGCCGATCCACAGGAAGGAGGACGTCTGGGCGGTCAAGACGAGCCCGGGGCCCCACGGGTTCAAAGTCTCGATGCCGCTCCTCGTGGTCGTCAGGGACTTTCTGGGCTACGCCGAGACCAGCAAGGAGGCGGGGAAGATCATCAGCGAGGGAAAGGTCCTGGTGGACGGCGTGGTCCGGAGGGACGCAAGATTCCCGGTGGGCCTGATGGACGTCGTGGAGTTCCCCGACGCCCGCAAGATCTACAGGGTCCTCCCAGAGCACGGCGGCAGGTACAGGTTCCACAGTCTGGGGAGGGAGGAGGCCGGCTTCAAGCTCTGCAGGGTTATAGGCAAGAGCACCCTCAACGGAGGCGTCACGCAACTCAACCTGCACGACGGCAGGAACCTGATCCCCCAGGAGGGGGCCGGATCCTACAGCGTGAACGACGTCGTCAAGCTCGGCCTATCCAACAAGGAGATCCTGGACCACATCGAGTTCAATCCCGGGGTGAGGGCGATAATCACAGGCGGAAGGTCCCAAGGCCAGTACGGCATACTCATCGACCTGGGCGAGGAGCCCGGGGACAAGAGGACCGCCACTATCAGGACACCCGACAACGAGGATGTCAGGACCCTCGCGAGCTACGTGTTCGCCGTCGGAACCGAGAAGCCGCTGATAACTCTGGCAGGTGAGCTCTAGGATGGAGGAGACACCTCCCAACACTGAAGAAGCTAAGCCCTCCGAGGAGGAGACCTCACCGGAGGTGCCGATCCAGCCGGAGGAGCCTGAAGGACAGGAATTTCCTGCACCCGCATCAGAGCCTGAGGAGCCCAGCGCTGTCGAGGCTGAGAGCGAGGCGACACCGGAAGGGGAGTCAAAGCCCGAGGAGCCTGAAGCGGTCGACGAGGCCGAGCAGGTCCCCGAGGGTGAGCCCGAGCCCGAGGAGCCTGAAGCGGAGGTCGAGGAGGAGCCCGAAGAGAAGCGCTGGAGGATCGAGGAGCCCATACCCAGCTCGATGCGGGCGATAAAGATAGGCAAGGTCGTCATCAACATCACGGCAGGAAAATCGGGGGAGCCGCTCGACAGGGCGATAACCATACTTGAGAACCTGACCGGCCAGAGGCCCTGCACGAGAAGGGCGAAGCAGACGATCAGAACCTTCAGCATCAGGAAGAACGAGCCAATAGCCTGCATGGTAACACTCAGGGGACCAAGGGCCGAGGCGATTCTCAACAAGACCTTCGCCGCCATCGGGAAGAGGATAAGTCCGAGGAGCTTCGACAGGAACGGCAACTTCGCCTTCGGCATCAAGGAGCACATCGACATCCCGGGGCAGAGGTACGACCCCAAGCTGGGGATTATCGGGATGGACGTCATGGCCACGGTGGAGCGACGCGGTTACAGGGTGGCCCGTAGACGCAGGGCGAAATCCAAGGTAGCGATGAGCCACAGGGTGAAGCGGGAAGAGGCAATCGAGTTTATAAAGCAGAGATTCGGTGTAGAGGTGGGACTTCCCAGTGACTGAGAGAAAGGAGCGGGGCTACGGCAAGGGGAGCAGGCACTGCACCCGCTGCGGCACCAAGGACGGCCTCATAAGGCGCTACGGCCTGAACATCTGCAGGCAGTGCTTCAGGGAGGTCGCCAACCAGCTCGGCTTCAAGAAGTATAGGTGATCAAGATGGACCCTCTGGTAAACGCCATGAACACTATCCTCATCCACGAGGAGAGGCACAAGAAGGAATGCATAATCGCCCCCGCCTCCAACCTGGTGGGAAGGGTGCTGCGCATAATACAGTCCAAGGGCTACGTGGGGGAGATAGAGTACATCGACGATGGTCGCCAGGGCAAGTTCCGGGTCCAGCTCTTCGGTAGGATCAACGACTGCAAGGCTGTGAGGCCCAGGTTCTCGGTGAAGGTGAAGGACATCGAGAAGTACGAGCGGAGGTTCCTCCCCAGCAGGGATATGGGTACCCTCCTGATCTCCACACCCAATGGAGTGCTGGTCCACGACGAGGCGAAGCAGCAGAACCTGGGCGGAAGGGTAATCGCGTACGTCTATTAGGTGATTTGAATGGCCGCCACCGTTGTTGAGAAGACCATCGACATCCCCGAGGGACTGTCTCTGAGCTTGCACGGAAAGAAGGTGACGGTAGCCGGTGAGAAGGGGAGCATCGAGAGGGACTTCGGCCACACAAAGCTCAACCTGGATAAGGAGGGGAACACCCTCAGGATATGGGTAGTCAACCCCAGGAAGCGGGAGTCCTCCCTCGTTAACACAATATCAACCCACGTCAGGAACATGATGAAGGGCGTCACAGAGGGCTTCACCTACAAGATGAAGATAGTCTTCGTCCACTTCCCCATGACCGTGAGAGCACAGGGAAACAAGTTCGTGATACAGAATTTCATAGGGGAGAGGATGAACAGGGAGGCCGACATCGTCGGAAACGCGAAGGTGAGCGTCGACGGCGACGACGTAATAATCGAGGGCGTTGACATCGAGGAGGTGGCGCAGACAGCCGCCAACATCCAGCAGGCCTGCAAGATCAGGCGGAAGGACCTCCGCAAGTTCCTCGACGGCATCTACGTCTACAGCAAGGAGTGAACAGGTGATGGACGAGGCAGCAGAGAAGAAACGGCTGATGCGGGTCAGGAAGCGCATCTCCCAGAAGAGGCCCAAGTTCCGCAAGTACGAGTCCTGGAGGTTCAAGCGCCTCAAGGACAACTGGCGCAGGCCCACAGGAATCGACAACAAGATGCGTCAGAAGCGAAGCGGCTGGCCGAAGACCGTCAACGTGGGATACGGATCCCCGAAGGCGGTCAGGCACCTCCATCCGTCCGGCATGGAGGAGGTCTTCGTCTACAACGTCGGGGACCTCGCCATAGTCGACCCCGAGACCCAGGTGGCCAGGATCGGGGGCGCCGTAGGAACCAAGAAGAGGATAGACATAGTCGAGGAGGCCCTGAGGAGAGACATCAGGATACTCAACCCCGGGGAGGCCCGATCCCTCATAGAGCTCACCGAGATTGAGGCCGAGGAGGAGGGCGCCGAGGAAGAGGAGCCCGAGGGCTCAGACGAGGAGGCTGAGGAGGAGTGAAGCTCAAGGGTCAGAAGCGGCTCGCCGCGTCCATCATGGATGTCGGGGAAAACAGGGTCTGGATCGACCCAGAGCGGGCCGAAGACGTCGAAATCGCCATAACTCGCCAGGAGATCAGGAAGCTCATACACGAGGGCGCCATCAAGGCTCTGCCCGAGAGGAGCCTCAGCAGGGGCAGGGCGAGGGAGCAGGCCGCCAAGAAGAGGGCGGGAAGGAGGAGGGGGCCCGGGACCAAGAAGGGCCCCAAGTTCGCCGTCGTCTCCAGGAAGGAGCGCTGGATGAGCCGCATCAGGGCCCAGAGGAAGAGGCTCAAGAGGCTCAGGGAGAGGCGCATGATCACCGTCAACACGTACAGGAGGCTCTACAGGAAGGCGAAGGGCGGGGAGTTCAGGAGCCTCGCTGAGCTGGAGCGCTACATCAGCGAGAACAACCTCAGGAGGCGGACCTTTGGGTAGGGGCCCCAGGTACAGGGTGGCCTACAGGAGGCGGAGGGAGGCCAAGACGGACTATAAGGCCCGCCGCGTCCTCGCAATATCTGACCGCCCCAGGTTCGTGGTGCGCCGCTCGAACAAGAACGTCACGATCCAGCTGGTGAACTCGAAGATCGAGGGCGACTACGTGCTCACGCAGGCCGACTCGTCCGAGCTCCGGAAGACATACGGCTGGCTGGGCGGATCCAAGAACACCCCCGCATCGTACCTCCTCGGGATGCTCGCGGGCAAGAAGGCCCTGAAGGAGGGCATCGAGGAGGCGAACCTCGACCTCGGCCTCGCAAGGCCGACGAAGGGAGCCAAGATATTCGCGGCCGTCAAGGGAGCACTGGACGCTGGTATGGAGATACCCTGCGACCCGGACATCCTCCCCGACGTATCCAGGATAGACGGCTCGACGATAGCTGAGTACGCCAGCGGCTTGGAGGAGCCCTCAGAGTACAAGCGCCTCTTCTCAGGCTACCTTGAGAGGGGGCTCAAGCCGGAGGGGCTGCCAGATCACTTCAACGCGGTGAAGGCGAAGATAGAGGAGGAACAGGATTCATGAGCGGCAGAAGGAGGAGGTCCGTCGAGGACGCCCTCGAGAGCTGGGTCCCCAAGACCAGGCTGGGCAGGATGGTTCTCGAGGGGCAGATATCATCCATCTTCGAGATATTCGAGGAAGGCTACAAGATCAAGGAGGTAGAGATCGTCGACATCCTCCTCCCCGACCTGAGGGACGAGGTCATCGACATCAATCTGGTCCAGAAGCAGACCGACGCCGGAGAGCAGTCCAGGTTCCGGGCCATCGTCGCCGTCGGCAACGGGGACGGCATCGTAGGCCTGGGCCTCGGCAAGGCCAGGAGGGTCAGGAACGCGATCGAGAAGGGGATAAGGGAGGCCAAGATGAACATCTACCCGATAAAGAGGGGATGCGGCAGCTGGCAGTGCGACTGCGGTGAGCCCCACACGATACCCTTCAAGGTGACGGGCAAGAGCGGAAGCGTCGAGGTCACCCTCATACCCGGCCCCAAGGGGCTGGGAGTCGTCGCGGGGGACACGGCGAAGAGCGTCCTCACCCTCGCCGGCGTCAAGGACTGCTGGTCGAAGTCGACGGGGCAGACGCGCACGGCCACATCATTCTCATCCGCGACCTTCGATGCCCTGAAGAACACAGTTAAGGTTATGACACCCAGGGACTGGGCGACCTGAGATGGAACGCAAGAGCTTTCTAGCGATTAGGATCAGAGGCGGCCTCAACGTCTCCAGGAGGAACGAGGACAACCTCCGGATGCTCAGGATGGACAGAACCAACACGGCCACCCTCCTCGACGACAGGCCCGAGTACAGAGGGATGCTCCAGAGGGCGAAGGACTTCGTGACCTGGGGCGAGCCCACGACGGAGACGATCAAGCTGCTCCTAGAGAAGAGGGGCAGGCTGGCTGGAGACCACCCGATAACCGAGGAGGTGCTGAAGGAACTCGGATACGCGGACCTGGGCGCCCTCGCCGAGGCGCTGCAGGAGGGATCGGCCGAGCTCCACAAGTTGGAGGGTGTGAAGCCCTTCTTCAGGCTCCACCCGCCGACCAAGGGGTTCAAGAGGACGGTGAAGCGCCCCTACAGGAGCAAGGGGGAGCTGGGCTACAGGGGCGAGGACATCAACGAGCTAGCCAAACGCATGTGCTGAGCCCTACGCTCTAACTTGACGGTGCCTGCGTGTGCGGCCCATCATGTTGAACAACGAGATCTGAATTACCATGATCGACATTTCCACTTTCAGGTCCTATGCGTGTCTTCAAGAAGGACTCACAGTCTGGACAATAGTATAATCCCGTCTCGTGGTCATATTTTTCATCACATCTCTCACAGTAGAGATAGCTAGAATGTCTCTTGTTTTTTGGTGTGCTGTCTGGCTGTCTGGCTTTGAAGCACTCTTCGCATAGCGTCACCAAGTTGTGGGCGTCGTTAGAGCCTCTCTCTGAAAGAGGGATAATGTGATGTAAATATAATTGCTTAGACTTACTGCCACACTTCTGACACGTGTGGTGATCCAATTCCAAGACTTCTCTGCGAATGTCGTCCCAGTTCAACGGATACTCTGGAATGATGAAATTCATGGCCATCAGAGACGACCACAGGAATTACACTAATATAGATTATGAATCCAAAACGCATCATCACTCTGGAACTCAATGCCTGTCTTCAAAGCCCCTAGGTGTTCAATTCATGAACCACATGTTCCACAAACGCAGGCGAAATTATTATGTCACAAACATCAAGTCATGTTGACTGAGGCCCGAGCAGTATGGAGGCATTGGAGGCAATCCGGAAGAGGAGAAGCGTGAGGAAGTTCACGGGAGAAACAATACCACGAGAGGACCTGGAGACAATCGTGGACGCGGGAAGGCTGGCTGCGTCTGGACACAATGGTCAGCCATGGGACTTCATAGTCGTCACCGACCGGAGCCTGATCAACGAGTTGAAAGCCTGCACCCGGTGGATGGACAAGGCGGGAGCCATAATAGCAGTCGTGATGGACCCCTCTTCCCGGTGGTGGCGAGAGGACGGCTCCGCGGCGGCGGAGAACATGCTCATCGCCTGCACAGCCATGGGCTATGGCTCCTGTTGGGTGCAGGGGAACATGCTGCCCTACGAGGAGGAGTTCAAGGCTCTCCTGGGCATTCCCGAGGAGAAGCGCTTGTTCACCTTGATCCCGGTCGGCGTTCCAACTGAGTGGCCCAGCAAGGACAAGAAGACGCTGCAAGAGGTAATCCACTGGGAAAGGTACTAGAGTAAAGAGGAAGCGCTTTTAATCGATTATGAGCGATATCTCATCACAATTAGTTCAATTCTCCTTAACTCCCATTCTAATGAGGAAAAGGCTCGTCAGTCCTCCATGTTTATATACCTTCCCAAGTGAGGGATAGATATTCACTTTGGGATATCTGAGTTCCCGGGGGAGAATCTAACGGATAGATGGAAGACCACTATCGATGCCTTTTAGGTTTCCGGGAACTCATTCATGGTCTTTACTTAAATATATTTAATTTTCGATCTAATTGAAACAAAATACACGTAAAAAGTATTGTAAATTTCAGATAATATTTTCATATTAAAATTCGCGAATCTATCAATTTATGACTCCCGTTGAAGATACTTTATTTCACAGCTATCAAATACTCATGCGATGAAGGAATAGGAGGAACATAACAAGAAATGGGTGAGCTAACGCTCTCTAAAGTAATCTAAATATGGGATCATATCCCAATCTCGGAGGACAACATTTTCTATTCTCGCAAAAGGGGCAAGAAAAAGGTTTATCTAAGCGTACTCATGCTTTAACGAGGAACGGCGGATAAGGTAATTACAATGCATCAAAGCTATAGGTGTACATCGCATTTATCATGGAAATCCTCCGTATTGAAAGTTGAAGGTGTGAGACTTGCCCACTAGGCTGAAGAAGTCAAGGAAACAGAGAGGCTCAAGGTACTGCGGCTGGGGTCAGGTTGGTCAGCACAGGAAGGCCGGCATGAGGGGCGGCAAGGGCAAAGCAGGCGGCCGCAAGCATAAATGGATCAGGACGGTGAAGTATGAGCCCGACAGGTACAAGAACGTCGGATTCAAGCCCCCTTCAGCCCTGGAGCCCAGGGGCGACACAATAAACGTCGGTGAGCTGGAGACGCTCGCTCTCAGGACTTTAGGTTCTGAGAAGATCGAGGCCGGGGGTGAGGAGCTGAAACTAGATCTCGGAACCCTGGGGTACGATAAGCTCCTCGGGCGAGGTAAGATCGCCTTGCCCATCAAGGTCAGGGTATCCGAGTACACATCGAGGGCCCTTGAGAAGATCGAGGGCGCAGGTGGAGAGATCCTAGAGTTCGAGTGATTTGGGATGGGGCGCTTCCTAGAGCTCTTCAGGCCGATCTCCCGTTTCATACCGGAGGTCAAGCCGCCGGAGAGGAAGGTCAGCTTCAACCAGAGGATAATGTGGACTCTCATAGCCCTGATAATCTACCTGATCATGGCGGAGACCCCCCTCTACGGCATACCCAAGGTGGCCCAGAACGAAGCCCTCTACACGATGAGGGTCATATTCGCCCAGTCGCAGGGAACCTTGCTCCAACTCGGTATAGGACCCATAGTAACCGCGGGGCTGATCATCCAGCTCCTGGCTGGCTCAGACATAATCGAGTTCGACAACACGGACCCGGAGCACAGGGCCCTCTTCACGACGGCGAGCAAGGTCTTCTCGCTCCTCATGGTGATCCTCCAAGCCTCCCTCTACATCATCAGCGGGACCCTGGGGAACGTCGACTTCGGGACCTCCATAATCCTCTTCGGCCAGCTCCTGGCGGCGGGCCTCGTGATCATGATGCTCGACGAGCTCGTCCAGAAGGGCTGGGGAATTGGGAGCGGAATCAGCCTCTTCATCGTAGCCGGTATTACCAAGGACATCTGGTGGAGCTCCTTCAGCTACTTCACGATGGCGGACGGGAAGAGGATGGGCGCCATCCTCGCCTTTATAGAGTCGATCCTGAGGAGGGAGCCTGTCTGGAGCTGGTTCTACAGGCCTCAGAGGCTGCCCAGCATGATAGGCTTCCTGACGACGATAGCCGTCTTCGCCTTCGTTATCTACGTCGAGGGGATGAGGGTGGAGCTGCCCATAAGCCACGCCATGTTCAGGGGCTTCAGGGGCAAGATGCCCATCAAGCTCCTCTACGTCTCCAACATACCAGTCATACTCGCCTACGCCCTCTTCGCCAACGTCCAGCTCTTCGGCCAGCTCGTCTGGACCCGGTGGAACCCCGATAACACGAACAAGATATTCAACCTACTGGGCGTCTACAACAGCACGACGGGAGCCCCGATCGGGGGCCTCGCCTACTATGTCTCCTCGCCTGGGAGCCTCGACGCCGTCGTGGCGGCACCCGTTAGGGCGATAGTCTACGCCTGCATAGTCATCGGGATATGCGTCGTCTTCTCACTCACCTGGCTGGAGATCGGCGGCCTGGGCGCCTCGAACATGGCTGACCAGCTCCTGGGCTCGGGGATGCAGGTCCCCGGCTTCAGAAGGAGCAGGAGGCCCATCGAGAACCTCCTAAACCGCTACATACCCACGATCACGGTCATAGGCGGCTTCATCGTCGGGGCCCTCGCGGCGATCTCCGAGTTCTTCGGTGTCTTCGGCTCGGGCATGGGGGCGCTCCTATGCGTCAGCATACTCTACCAGTACTACCAGACCATGGTGCAGGAGCAGGTGGAGGACCTCTACCCGTTCCTGAGAGGGGCCTTCCGCTGATGCCCCGCACCGTGAAACTCTACGACAAGGACCCGTATCTCAGATCTTTTCAGGCGATGGTCGTCGCGATCGAGGGCAACGAGCTGGAGCTCGACCAGACGGCCTTCTACCCGGAGAGCGGCGGCCAGGCGGGGGATACCGGCGCGATCGACGGCATAAGGGTCCTAGACACCCGGAAGAACGACGACGCGATCATCCACGTGATGGAGTCCGAGCCGGGCTTCACGCAGGGCGAGGAGCTGGAGTGCGCCATCGACTGGGAGAGGAGGCACAGGATCATGAGGCTCCACTCCGCAGCCCACATCATGGAGCACTTCCTCTGGAAGAAGCTCGGGCACATAGACAGGCTGGGCTCCTTCGTCGACGACGCCAAGGACAGGGCCGACTATACCTATGAGGGAAAGTTGCCCGCGGAGGAGCTGAAGAAGGTGGAGGAGGACACGAACGCCTTCCTCTCCGAGGGGCACGAGATAAGCGTCGAGGAGGACGACAACGGCATCCGGACCTGGAGGTGCGCAGGCATCGAGATGCACTGCGGAGGAACCCACGTCAGGAACACGGGAGAGATAGGCAGGGTCAGGCTGAAGAGGAAGAACCCCGGGAAGGGCAAGGAGAGGGTCGAGACCAGCCTCGTCGTCGATTGAGTGACGACGTTAGTTACAGCAAAGTTGTACGACTGCCAACTCCGTAAGATTAATATGAACGCGACAGAGCCTAGTCTCTACAAGTGGTGTAAAGTGAGGGATAGCATTCACCAGAGGCGACTGCGTTCATCTCCAGACTAGAGCTACCCCCAGTGTACCCTAAAAACTTCATATCTCAACGACCTTATGTCTCTAAGATAGAATCAAATGTGTTCTGCAGCTACATTTATCCGCTCTCTACGATCATCTCTCTATGTACGCCCTTGACAGGTGTTTGCTGAATGTTTCAACCAGCTAGAGGAACAAGGGATTTCCTCCCCGAGGAGATGCGCAGGCGCAACTGGGTCCTAGATAGCATCAGGGCGGTGTTCGAGGCATATGGGTACGAGCCCCTGGGGACGCCGGCCTTCGAGAGCTGGGACATGCTCAAGATAAAGAGCGGGGAGGACGCCATCAACCAGATCTACTTCTTCAAGGACAAGTCGGACAGGGAGCTCGGCCTCCGCTTCGAGTGGACCGCCTCCCTGGCCAGGGTCGTCTCCATCCACAGGGAGCTGCCGATGCCCTTCAAGCGCTTCGCGATGGGGCCCGTCTGGAGGTACGAGCGCCCCTCCGAGAAGAGCCGGAGGGAGTTCTGGCAGACCGACGTCGACATAGTCGGCGTGTCCGACCCCATCGCGGACGCCGAGGTCCTCGCCGTGGCCGTCGACTGCCTTAGGAGGCTCGGGTTCGAGGACTTCCTGATAAGACTGAACGACAGGCGGCTCCTCGAGGCCTTCATCCAGATCTCAGGCATGCCCGCGGACAGATCCCTCGACGTCTTCAGGGCGGTGGATAAGCTCGACAAGATAGGCATGGAGGGGGTGCTGGAAGAGCTGGGAAAGCTGGGGGCCTCGTTGGAGTCCTCGGAGAAGCTCCTCGAATCCATATCAATGAGGGGGGAGCCAGCAGATGTCCTAGACGCCGCGAGAGAGGCTCTCTCCGAAAGTCCGCTCGGCCAAGAAGCTTGCGACACCCTCTCCAAGATCGTGGAGTACTCGGGGGACTTCGGGATACAGCCCTACATCGAGATAGACACGAGCCTAGCGAGGGGGCTTGACTACTACACGGGGCCCGTCTTCGAGGTATACGCGAAGGGATTCGAGGATTACGGGAGCATCGCAGGCGGGGGGAGGTACGACGAGCTCGTCCAGGTCTTGGGCGGGGAGCCGACGCCGATGACCGGCATCTCCCTCGGCATCGAGAGGATCGTGCCCCTCGTGGAGACGATGGGTGTCTTCAAGGACAAGAGCCTCGGCCCCCGAGTCCTAGTCGCCTACGCACAGAAGAGCCTGATCGGGAGGGCCATCGAGATCGCCCAGGAGCTGAGGCGGGCGGGCGTCGCGACGGACCTCGACCTGCTGGAGAGGGGCCTCAGGAAGCAGCTGGACATCGCCAACAGGAAGGGGATCAGAAAGGTCGTGATCGTGGGGGAGCGAGAGCTCTCAGAGGGGTGCGTCACCCTACGGGACATGATGACCTCCGAGCAGCGCAAGGTCGAACTAGGGAAGCTGGCGGCTGAGATCTGAGCTCAGGCGCCCCCTGATTCCGAGAAGTCCATCTCCGAGAGGGTGTAGTAGACGACCTCGCCCCTCCTGTCCACGACGGCCAGCCTCAGAATCCTGTCGCTAGCCTCGGCCTCTGAAAGCGTCTCCGTGAGCCTCCTTATGGGCTCAGGGGAGCCCTCCCATATCGCGTGGATATAGTACCTCGGCTTCCTCTTGCCGTAGGCTCCCCTCTCGTAGGCGAGGAAGTTGACCCCCTCCCCTTCGCCACTTTTAACGACGAAGCCCCTGGTCCTGAGGTCCCTGTAGACGATGTATCTGGTCCAGATGAGCGGATCTTCCTCGGAGAACCTGAGGAGCAGCTCCCTGAAGACGATCTTCTCGCGCCTCCCCTCGTCTATGACAGCTATCTTCAGCCTCTCGACCAGGAAGAGGACCTCGACCGGCCCCAAGACCAGAAGCCGGCTGTCGGTCAGCCTGGAGCCGAAGCCGTCCTGGTAGAGGCTGTCCGCCTCGTTCCTCGTGGGGACGACGACGCCTTTGTCTGTGAAGACTGTGCTTATCGTCTGCATCTCGGGGGCACTATCGCGCATCTGAGTATCGGCTGGCGGATAAAAGGGATGCGCATCGAGTCTTTATACTACAAGTGTGAGTTTCTCGTTCATCAGGGAATTTACACCGCTTGTTAACTTACTCCGAAAATAACTAAATGACCATAACATTGTTTTCAACTATAGACTTAGTTTTTTATCAGTTGTATAGGATACTGAGTTTTACTCCATAATCATCTTTTATCTTTTCCGTGCTTCAGGTTCTGGCTTCAGGATCTGAAGGTGCACACCTGTGAGCGCACTCAGTTGTCAGTGGTGGTTCATCGGGCTGTTGAGCCTCGCGGTCTTATCTTCGCTTCTCGCCGCTCTCTCTTTGAGGTCGCGCACCAGAGCTCACAAGAACGGGGACATGAGGCGCCTCATCCTTCTGAGCGAAGGTGAAGTGCTCCCGAGTCGAGGTTTAGGAGACCCGACCAGTGTCGAGAGATGGATTGATCTGGCCTTTGTCGCCATCGTCGTTCTGTGTGCCGCCCTCTTCCTGTTGTCCCAGTTGCCCGGGTGGGAGAGCCCTGTCTGGCTGGGCCTGGCGCTCCAGGCCTTCACATATTTCTCGGCGGCCATCTTCCACGTCTCGGGCTGACGGACTGCGAGTCACATTCGTCGAGTCCATGCCTGCACAACCCTTTTCAGCCCACCTGAGAGAGTATTCCCGGCGGGCGATGATAGCTTTGCCCATCTGATCCATGATGAGGATCTTGAGTATAGAGCCCGCCACATTTATCACGAAGCTGATTTCAGGCTGCGAGGCCCCTAGGCCAGGGGTATGGCCATCTTACTGTTGAATTCCTGCTGGTAGTATCTCGTCATCAGCTGGCCCTTGATCATCATCTCTATTGCTCGAGCTTCAGCTCCGAACAGGTTCTCAAGCTTCTCCTCAAACTCTCGGGTCTCAATCGCGCCCGAGACGTCGGGGTCGAAGATGTCGAGGATCTCCTCAACGACGTCCACAAGCTTCTCTCCGAAGGCCATCTTGAGGGCAATGCTCACGCTCTCCTGGAGGATCTTGTTCAGTGTATTCCTGTCGACCTTTCCCTCGTCGATAAAGTAGTCGTACATCTCATTCAGGTTCAGCTCCTTCTTTACCACCTGTATGGGGTCCAACTCGACTATAGCCTCCGCTGTGCCTTGGATCTTTAACTGTAACAGCAACAAATTATTAATATTTTTGATGATTTGTTAGATTTGCTCTGTGAGTAGGAGGTGAAAGTAGGTGAGAAAGAAGACTGTAGCCTTCCTCTTATTGTTCGTCGTCATCGCCGGTTCGTTCTATGTTACATCGCCTCTTGCCACTCTGGAATTCGCAATGGTGCCTGAGGGCCTCTTTGCATTCTTCGAGGCGTGTGGTGTCCCCTTCGTTGCACTCGCTGACCCAGTGCCAGGCGGAGGAGGAGGCGGAGGAGACAATTGATCGGGTCCCAAACCACTGAGGCGATGAGGGAGATAACTTCAAGAGGATTGGAAAGTTTAAAATAAAAACAAATCAATCGCTATAACACTGATGGGGCGTCCTAGTAAAGAGAGTATAGATGCAAGAGTAAGAGACGCGTACTCTGTGTATGGTAAGATCGACGATACTGACGTCAAGATCCTCGAAGGGCTCTCTCTCTTGGGCCCAAGGAACCTCTCCCTGATCGCCGAATACCTGGGAATGCCGACCACAACGGTCCGCTATCGCGTCAAGAGGATGCTGGATCAATCCATCCTATTTTTACACCTAAACCCCTTCCACACAAACATGGGTTTAAGGAAGGCAGTGGTTTTTGCTGAAGCCGTACCTGGACATGAGGACGTACTACTGGACTGCATGCGAGTGAACGATTACTGGATATCAATATACAGGCTCTATGGACCCTACGAAGGCGTCGGCGGGACCTGGACCATACCTCGCGACAACGTCCACGAGTTCAATCAATTCATGCAAAGCCTGCTGGATTTTGGCGTAGCAAACTACCTCGAGATAAACTGGACGACGTGTCACGAGGGAATACCCGTCCAGACTAGGTGGTACGACTCAGTCGATAGAACGTGGAACTTCGACTGGGATGAGTGGGCGAGGGAGGTTGAGACCATCGATGGAGAACTCCCCTGGACAATGGTGGAGCCCGATGACTGGCCGATTAGGGTGGATTTCGACGATCTTCTCATCATAAAGGAACTGGAGATAGATGGGAAGAGATCCCTGACGGAGATCTCGAATAGATTGAAGAAGCCGTTGGAGACTATAAAATATCACTTCCGTGAGCACGTCTCAAAAAGGCAGCTCATCGAGGGATATCAAATAGAGATATATCGCTACCCCTCCCTGATCTCGGAGTACGTCTTCTTCAAGTTCGAATTCCACTGCCACGAGAGATTCAAGAGGTTCGCACTCTCTCTGCACGACAAACCATTCCCAATCTGGATGGGAAAGGTGATAGGGGAGAACGCTATGATGGCCCAGTTCTACCTTCCCAAGTGGGAGTTCAGGAAATTCATCGGATCTTTGGGAGATCTTATCAACAAGGGGCTACTCATGGACTACCACTACGTTTTCGAGGATATGTTCAGCGTCTATCGGGAAACGATACCATATCAGCACTTCAAAGACGGGGAGTGGGAGTACGACCTTGATGGCATGATTGAGAACGCACGAGAGGTCCTACGCAGATGGAAGATTGACCTCGGAAAGATGAGGGGCCATAAAATGGATACGCCAGTGCACTCAGCACCCATCCTGGCTGAATCGAAATATGAGATGTCAGACGAGGATACCAAGTAGAGGCTACTCTATCAGGGACCTCTCAAGTTCCTTGATGACGTCCTCCTTGCCGACAGCCACGACATAAGGTCCGAATCTCGGCCCGTGAGGTCTACCCAGCAATAGTTCGTAGAGCAGTCGGAAGAGGTTGCCCGCGCGCATGCCCAGGATCCTGGAGGTCTCGAACACTGTTCCCTGGTAGCCTTCCTCGTCTTCAGCCACCTTCAGGAGCTCAACTACCTTACCGATGGCCCTGGCCTCCTCTTCTGAGAGCTTCTGTCGTTCAATCTCTGGCTCTCCGAAGTCCTCGACCCAGTTCAGAGCGTTGGTTATCCTCTTTTCCAGGCCTCTTGATCCTTGTTTGAGGTATCCGTAGGAGTCGAGCTTCTCCTCTATGAAGTCGGCCTCCGCCCCACTGGGTGCGACTCTGGCTAAGTTGATCATCAGGTTGTAGGGGACGTGGACGCTGGGCTTCTCCGGGGGCTTGAGCATCCAGCAGTACTCCCTCACCTTCCTCCTGCCGAAGTAGACGTCCTCCAGGTCGTCCAGCTCGTCCATGTGGGGTGGTATGTCCTCGACGGAGCCGCTCTTGGTGCCGACGAAGCGCTTGAAGATGAGGAGGTTGAGGGACTGGGGGGAGGCGTACCTGTACCAGACCTGGGGTGTGAAGACGTTGCCGGCGGACTTGGAGATCTTCCTTCCCCCGCGGTCCAGGAACATCTCGTACTGGACGTGCATGGGCGGCTCCCAGCCCAGGACCTCCCTGCAGATCCTGTCGTTCACCCTGACGGAGTCGCTGATGTCCTTCCCGTAGGCCTCGAAGCGGATGTCGAGGGCCTTCCACCTGGCGGCGAACTCCACCTTCCAGCTCAGTTTTCCCTTCCCGGAGAGGACGTCGACCTCGCCTTCGTGGCCGCATCCCTCGAGGACGTTCCCCCTGACCTCCATGCCCTCGCAGCGGTAGAGGATCTTGTGCTCCTCGGGGACGTACTCGTAGGCGTTGGTGGTGTATATCCTGCCGCACTCCTCGCAGACGGCGAAGTAGGGGAGGGTCTCCACGTACTTCTCCTGGCCGATCTCCTCCTGTATTATGGCGCCGATCTTCTCAGAGTTCTCCAGCAGGGTGACTATCTCGTCGTTGAGGATGCCCTCCTCGTAGACCTTCGTCCCCGACATGAACCTGTAATCTGCGCCGCTCTCGTCCAGGGCCTCCAGCAGGAGGGAGGTCATGTGGGCGCCGAAGCTGGCGTGGCAGTCCCCGAAGTTGTCGGGTATTGAGGAGACGGGGTAGCCCAGCCACCTCTCCATCTCCTCCGGGAGGCCGGCGGGCACCTTCCTGAGGCCGTCCTTGTCGTCGGAGAAGGCGATGAGCTCCGCATTGTATCCACTGTCCCTGACGGCCATGGCTATGGCGTAGTTCCTGAGCGCGTCCCCCAGGCTACCGATGTGGGGGAAGCCCGAGGCACCGAGGCCGCTCTCCGTCCTGATGAGGTCGAGGCTCCTGCCGAGCTTCTTCTCCCTCGCCAGCAGCTCCTCAGCCATCTTGTCGTACCAGGTCCCCCTGCCGATGATGTCCGGTCTCGATCTCCTCCTATTCGCCAAGCCGCACGACTCCTATCAGGTTTTCGAGCATCTTATAATGCCATCAACTAAAAAGTTATTCTCAACATCGACGAGAAAATGTCGGCTCGTGTCGTCACGTTTAAACCCGTGTCGGTTTCTATCCATAGGAGCGCATGGAGATCCCAGTGGAGGCCGAGTCGAGGGAGGAGCCCACTCCCTTCTTCACATACATCCTGCTGGGCCTGATGACCCTGATCCAGCTCGCGCTGACGTTCTCCAACCAGGCGACTATACTGGAGTTCTACGAGACCTACTCGCTGATACCCGTCCGCTTCTTCGACGGCGTCGCCCTGGAGAGCGTGTTCACCTACGCCTTCCTCCACGGCAACTGGATGCACCTCTTCGTTAATGGCGTAGCACTATACGGGGCGGGCGCCATCGTGGAGAGGGACATAGGCCACCTCAGGTTCCTGATGGTCTTCGTCCTCTCGGGGGCGGTGGCAGGCCTCTTCCATAGCTACCTCAACCCCGCCTCCAGCATACCCCTGGTGGGGGCATCGGGGGCCATCTTCGGCATCATCGCCGTCCTCTTCCTGCTGATGCCCTTCAAGATGACCTTCGCCCTCATAGTGCCCCTCCCCTCGATCGTCGTGGGGCTGATGCTGAGCCTGTTCGAGCTCTCCTCCTTCTGGATGGCGGCCGACCCCGGGATAGCCCACGACGCGCACCTGAGCGGCTTCGTCTTCGGCTGCGTCTGCGCCTTCGCCATCGACCAGAGGAGGGCGATGAAGGGCCTGATAATTGCCCTCGCGGTGCTGGCCCTCATCTATCTACTGGGGGTCTACCTGGGGCTCACCTGAGGCGCAGGCCCTCGATCAGCGTCGGCAGCTCCTCGAGGGAGCCGATGACACTGTCGGCCCCAGCCTCCAGTATCGCCTCGATCTTGCTGAAAGGCGAGGGAATCGCTATGGCGTACACCCCAGCGGACTTGGCCGCCTCGATGTCCCTTGGGCTGTCGCCTACCATCACGCCCTCCCCTGGGTCAATGTGCATCTCCTCCAGGCACTTCAATATGGGGGCGGGGTGGGGCTTCATAGGCAGATCCGGCCTGCGGCCCACGACCGATGTGAAATAGGAGCTCATGCCGTTGAGCTCCAGGCCCCTCTCGGCAACCCTCTGCGAGTTTGAGGTCGCCAAGCCAGCCCTTATGCCCCTGCCCCTCAGCCATTCGAGCGCCTCGATGCAGCCGGGGAGGATGTGGCAGTTTTCCATTCCCTGCATCTCGTATCGCTCCACGGTGGCGTAGACCGCTCCTTGGAGGCGCTCGACCTCGGACGGCGCGAGCGTGCCCGACAGCACCTCCCTTATCTCGTTCATCATACGGAAGAGGCCGCCCCCACTGCACCTGGAGACGAGCTCATCGGGGCAGCCGTTGAGCGTGTAGGCCTGGATCGCCTCTGTGTGGGCATCTCTCCACTTCACGAATCCACCGAGGTTCACGAGGGTGGCGTCGAGGTCGAAGACGACCCCCCTCACGAAGGCCGCATCTCCATTGCTGGTGTTCGACAACAGCGCACCTCCGCTTCTAGTTCAGGAGGGTGAGGTTCAACTTCTCGCCCCTCTTCAGTCCCAGCTGCTCCTGGGCGCTGCCCTGGTTGACCGCGAGCTCTAGGTATCCCCCACCGGCGACGAGGAGGAGAAGCCCCCCCTTCGAGACTGCGGAGAAATGGCTTCCGTAGGGGATCTGGTACTCTGCGCCGTGGACGTATATCGAGAAGAGCCGCCCGGGCTTGACGCCCATCCTGTCGAGCACTTCGTACGTGACGTTGGTCACCAGGTTGCCGAAGCCATCGACGTGGATCACCCTCGCCTCGACGTGCCTGTCGGAGACGACGGGCTCGTAGGACTCCGTCCTGGTGTAGCTGGGGACATCCACCCCGATGGCCCGGGGATCGAGGCCCCTGGAAAGATGTGCAGCCGTGGGGCCGAAGACGTCCCTACCGTCGAAGACGCTGGACACCCTCCGGGGAAGCAGCTCCCTCTTCGTTATCTCGTACACCCTGACGACGCCCAGCCTCTCCGCGGCGGGGGCCAGGAGGCCGTTGTCGGGGCCGACCAGGTGGGCCCCCCTCGCCTCGATGATTATGGGCCTCCGTTCGCCGCCGACGCCGGGGTCGACGACGCCCACGTGTACGGTGCCCTCGGGGAAGTAGGGGACGCTCCTGGCTAGGTGGAAGGCACCGGACTCGATGTCGTAGTTACCGACGTCGTGGCTGATGTCCACGATCGTCGCCTCAGGGGCGATCCTGAGGATGGAGCCCTTCACCTCGGCCACGTAGGAGTCCTTCAGCCCGTAGTCGGTCAGAAGAGTTATCACCGGCAAATGGGAGCCCTCTTATCTGGTGACCATTTTTCGATAAAAACCTGTCCCAATCCTACCCGACTACACACAACTTCTCCCTGTGAGTGCAACGTTTTTAAGGGCGCCGTTTTCATTGATTTGAACCCTGCATCGGGGGCATGGGAGGGTGGAGTCGACGAGCCGTTCTAACCGCGCTGTGTACGTAGAACTCTACCTCTTCTCCTTCCTCCAGGGCCTCGCAAATGGCATCTGGGGTTTCCTCTCCATCTTCCTCCTCAACATCGGGGGCTCGGCCCTCGACGTCGGCGTGCTCGGGACAGTCCCGGGGCTGGCCTCGACCTTCATGCAGCTGGCCTGGGGCCGGATCAGCGACCGCTTCGGCAGGAGCTGGCAGATGGTCTACACGGGCTTCCTACTCACCTCCCTTTTCAGCATCCCGGTGATCTTGTCGCTCAAGCCTTGGCAGGTGATACTCGCGTCGGGCCTCCAGGTCTTCCTGGGGTCGATTGCGGGGGTCGCCGTGACAGTGAGCCTCGCGAGCGCCCTCAGCCCGGAGAGGAGGGCCAGCTTCATGGGGGTCTACAACCCCGTCGGGTTCGCCGGCAACATGGTGGGCAACGTCCTGGCGGGGCTGCTGATACCCGCCATCGGCTACCGCCAGACGCTGTTCGGGTACACTTTGATCAACCTCGCGATTGCTCTGCTGGTCAGGTTTGGCCTGAGGGGGAGCGATGAGGTGGGCTTCAACTACTTCCGCCTCTTCGCCTCCAGCTTCAGGGAGCTCTGGAGGGGGCTGAGGGAGCTCCCCGGCGTGATGAGGAGGGGAGGGGTCTACACGCGGTGGTGCCTGGGCATGGCGATCAGGGGCTTCGGGTTCGCGATGTTCGGCCCTATATCCACGGTCTACCTCGTCCAGGCGCTCATGGCGACAGAGCCCCAGATTGGGGGGCTCAACTCCCTGGCGTTCGCCATTCGCATCATGGCCTCCCCCGTGCTGGGCTGGATCGCCGCGAAGAAGGGGGTGAAGAGGATAATGCTTCTGGGCTTCTCCCTGGGCTTCCTCTACCCCCTCGTGTTCACCATCGCCGAGGACGTCAGCCACCTCGTCCCCGTGTACGTGCTGAGCGGCTTTTTCTGGTCGTGCATCAACGCGAGCTGGTTCGCCTGGCAGATGGAGCTCATCCCGCGGGAGAGGGGCGTCTACGCTGGACTGCTGAGCTTCATCAACGGCATGGCGTGGGCCCTGGGGCCCTTCCTGGGGGGCCTGCTGGGGGACGTCATCGGCCTCCAGCTCTCGGCGATCATCTCTTCTGCCGCCGTCCTCGCCGGTCTTCTGATCCTCTCTAAGGTCCCTGAGAGGTTGGAGGTCGCCCCCGCTCAGCCTTAAATAAGAGTCAGGAAGAGATCAACTCGATTCCCATGAAGCTCGTCGTCTTCAACTCGAAAAGGCTGGGAGCCCTCCTTGATGACGGCTCCGTCGTCGACCTGAACGCGGCCTACTCTGCTTTGCTGGCTAGTAAGGGCGTGAACAGGCCCCACGCCCACACCTGCTCCAGGGTGCCCCCGAGCCTTCTGGCGTTCATCGAGGAGGGCGAGGCCGGGCTCAGGGCGGCGGAGGAGGCTGTCTCCTTTGCCCGCCTGGGCGCACGCGAGGGGCTTGGGGGGGAGAGGCTGGTCCTCAAGCCCGGGGAGGCCAGGCTCGCGGCGCCTCTGCCTAGTCTCGCCTCGAGGATCGCCATGGCGGGTGCCAACTTCTACGACCACGCCGCCAAGGCGTACAGCATGATACGAGGCGTGAGTATAACCGAGGAGGACATGAGGAGGGACGTGGAGGAGGGCAGGAGCCCGCCCTGGGGCTTCTGGAAGTCGCCCAGGAACGTCGTCGGCCCCGACGAGCCCATCGTCTACCCTGCGAGGACGGAGAGGCTGGACTACGAGGTCGAGGTGGCGGCCATCTTCGGCAGGAGGGGGAAGGACATCCCGGAGGAGGAGGTCATGGACCATATCTACGGGTACACGATAGTCAACGACGTCAGCGCCAGGGACCAGCCAAGCGACAACGGCTTCTTTCTGGCGAAGAACTTCGACACCTCGACCCCGATGGGTCCCTGCATCGTGACCGCCGACGAGCTGGGCGACCCCCACGGCCTGGGGCTGAGGCTCAAGGTCAACGGGGAGACGAGGCAGGACGGGTCCCAGGAGGGCATGATCCGGGGCTACCCCTTCTGGATCTCCTGGCTCTCCAGGGACATGACCTTCTACCCGGGGGACATCATCTGCGGCGGGACCTGCGCCGGGACGGCGCTGGACACCACCCCCAGAGACTCAGAGGGGAGGACCAAGCCCGACAGGTTCCTCAAGCCCGGGGACGTCGTGGAGGCCTGGGTCGAGAAGATAGGGACCCTCAGAAACCCGGTGATCGCCAGGGGCTGAGTTAGCGAGCGCTCCGGGGGATGAACATGGGCGGGACCTACGCAGCTGTGGACCTCGGCGCCACAAATGTGAGGGCGGCCATCGGCGACGAAAGGGAGCTCAGGTCCAAGGTCTCTGAGCGGACGGAGAGGTCCAGGGGCGCAGAGGGCGTATCCGAGCAGATCGTGCGCCTGATCGAGGCACTGCCGGGGGGCTTCAGGGCCATCGGCGTCGGCTCCATCGGGCCGGTCGACCTCGGCAGCGGCTGCGTCGTGAACACCCCCAACCTGCCCTTCAAGAGGATCCCCGTCGTTGAGCCACTGAAGGAGCATTTTCAGGTCCCCGTCGCGATGCTTAACGACTGCTCGGCGGCGGCCCTGGGGGAGAGGGACTACGGCGCCGGGAGGGGGCTGAGCAACATCGTCTACGTGACCCTCAGCACGGGCCTAGGAGGCGGGGCCATCGTCGACGGCCACCTCCTCGTCGGGAAGGACGGGAACGCCGTCGAGGTCGGCCACCTCACCATCGAGGCGGACTCGCCCCTCGTCTGTGGCTGTGGCAAGAGGGGCCACTGGGAGGCCTACTGCTCCGGCAGCAACATACCCAACCTCGCGAGGCTGATGCTGGAAAATTATCGGAGGGAGACCTGCCTCCGGGCAGAGGGATACCCGAAGCCGCTCACTGCTGAAAGGATCTTCAACGCAGCCAGAGCTGGAGACCCGGCGGCCAGGAAAATCGTCTCCAGGATAGGGGAGGTAAATGCGATAGGCTTCGCGGACATCGTCAACGTCTTCGACCCTGAGGTGCTGACCGTGGGGGGATCAATCGCCCTCAACAACCCGGATCTTGTGATGGGGCCCATACTGGACGGGATTGACAGGCACCTCATCAACAGGAAGCCGAAGATATTGATAACGCCCCTCGGGGAGGACGTCGTCCTCTACGGGGCTCTCGCTCTCGCCCGGAGCGTCGCTGGGGATAGTTGAGGCTTCAGGGGGCCTCCTGCTACGAGACCCTCGTGTCGGAGATCTTGATTTCCCGGCCGGTGTCCTCCATTAGAACGAGATCGCCCCCATAGATGTGGAAGACGAGGTTCAGGTCGGGCACCCTTGCGACCGTGCACTCGCAGGGCGTATCGTCTAGAAGCAGCGTCTTCGGCTTCTTGTCAACCACGATCTCTAGCCTGGCGAGGTCCATCATCTGGGGTATGAACGCGTTGACTCGGAACCTCTTTCCCCTTGCGGGGGTGAAGACCCTGAACAGTAGCTCCCAGTGGCCGGGCATGTAGCTGTCGAGGAGGACGGTGTTCTCGGGCAGATCCTTGGTCAACTCTGCGGAGCTGTTCTCCACCCTGGAGGTCGCCACCACCTCCCCGGCCGAGAAGAGGTCCTCGATGTACTGCCTCTCCTCCCCGAGCGTCGCGTTCAGCCTGTACTCCACGGGCGATAGGAACTCGTCTAAAGAGTAGAGGGTGACGAGCTCGATGTCAGTCCCGTCGGCCACGACGGACGTTCTGGACCCCGAGGAGTAGACAAATCCCCCCGCCTTCTCCTCGCCGTCCTCCACCCAGAAGGTGTAGTTGCCAACCCTCTCCCCAAGCCTGAAGTAGCCGTACTCCCTCTGGAGGCCCTTCAGGTTGGGCAGCTGGCTGGGCCGGTACTCCACGAGGGGGTAGGAGATGGAGAGCCAGATCTCGACGAGCGCCGCCCCGCCGAGGATAACCCCCATGATGGCGAGAATCCAGATCTTTCTCATCCGCATCCTACCCTTGTACCAGGCGATGTTTAAGCCTCTCCCCATGCGATGTTTAAGCCTCTCCCCATGGAGGCCGCGGCCGCGGCGCGACAAGCCCTCGAAGGTATTATGACTGTATTATCGATATTAAGATCCTTAGAAGATAATACGCGGAAATATTACCCGCGTCGATGCTGAGTGGGGGCTCATCGGGGGCCGATTTTACCTTCTCCTGTTAAGAAAGGGCCAATTCAAGGAGGAAATTAATAGGAAGGCGTTTTGGCCCTCTCGTGCGCCCTCGGCTCTGTTCTTGGGTCGGGAAAGTCGTAAAACCACCACTCAAGGAGGGGGCAGGGAAGTCTTATGGCGATGATACTTGAGGCGCACCTCGCGCTCAAGAGACGTAGGTCGCAACTATTTTCCTCAGGGCCTCGAGGGCAACATCCACGGCTCTCCTCCGGGCGTCGAGCTCAGAGGCGAACTCCTTCAGAGTCTCCCTTCTTTCTTCCAGCATCCTCTTCACCTCATCGGGGTTGGGGCTCCCCCGGGACCTTCTCCTCATCAGGCTCGCCATCGGGTCCGTGGCCTCAGTGATCATGGAGTCGGTCACCTCTACCGCCTTTCCCAGGACACCCATTGACACATCGTTGATCTCCTTCGAGGTCAGTTCTGAGAGCCTCCCTCCCCTTTCGAGGGTGCCCCTCACGAGCGCGGCGACGAGCTTGTAGGCCTCCCTGAAGGAGAGGCCGGCGTCCGTCACCATCATCTCCGCCAGCTCGACCGCTGCGACGAGGCTGCCGTCGAGCATCTCCCGCATCCTCTCCCCATTCACCTTCAGCGTGGAGACTATCCCTGTCATCACCTCCAGGCTGGTGCGGGTGGTGTCGAGGCACCTCCAGAGGGGGATCTTGGTCTGCTGGAGGTCCTGGTAGTAGCCGCTGTTCACTCCCTTCACCATGGTCATGAGCTCGCACAGGCAGCCGTAGACCTCTCCAGTCTTTCCTCGGATGAGCTCGAGGGTCGAGGGGTTCTTCTTCTGGGGCATGATGCTGCTCGACGAGGCGTACTCGTCGGCGAGCTCGATGTAGCCGTACTCCACGGCCGACCAGTCGAGGAGATCGGTCGCCACCCTGCTCAGGTTCCCCATGAGTATGGCGCAGGCGGCGGCCGTCTCGACCGCCCAGTCCCTCCCGCTCGTCGCGTCGATGGAGTTCTCGACGAGGCCGTCGAAGCCTAGGAGCTCGGTCGTCCTCCGCCTGTTGACGCCCACGCTCGTGCCCCCGACGGGCCCCGCCCCCAGGGGGTTGAGGTTGACCCTCCCGTAGCACTCCATGAGGCGCTCCCGATCCCTGGCGAGGGCGTCGGCGTAGGAGACGAGGTAGTGGGCGAAGGTGCCGACCTGGGCGTGCTGGCCGTGGGTGTAGAGCATCATCAGCGTCTCGACGTTCTCCCCCGCCCTTCCGAGGAGGGCACCGATCAGATCCTGGAGCTGCCCTATTATTCCGAGGAGTTCGTCCCTCACCCTGAGGCGCATGTCGAGCACAACCTGGTCGTTCCTGCTCCTGCCGGTGTGCATCATGCCCCCGTGCTCTATCCCTATCTTGTTGATCACACTGGCCTCGATGTACTCGTGGACGTCCTCGAGCTCCGCCCCGATCTCCACCTCTCCCCTCCGCCACTCGCCCCTGACCTCCTCCAAAGCGGAGAGTATCTTCCTCAGCGATTGAAGGGGAATGATCCCCTCCTCGTGGAGCATGACGTCGTGGGTCTCCGTCCCGATTATGTCTTCCTCGAATATGCGGAGGTCCTCGACTACGGAGGTGTGGAACCTCGCCGTCCTGTCGTCGAACTCCCTGGCCAACCTCGACCTGAATAGGCTGCTCATCGGATATCTCTCCGATGGTTCAAAGTAGTCGAAATATATAGTTTTTGACATGGATGCCACAAGAGGGCGGAGAAATGGATCAGCTGGGGCAGCCGATCATCCGGCGACCCTCTCGTTCTGATAGATGCCCCCGTAGCCCCTCTCCACCCTCCTCGTTCTGAAGAAGATGAGCTGGGCGACCCTGGCGTTGGACTTGAGCCTGATGCCGAAGGGATTGCTCACCACCAGCAGGCTGCTGCTCCGCCCCTGGTACCCGGGGTCCCAGACGGCCGTCTCCACCGTCGCCCCGTTCCTGAGCAGCGTCGATCTTGTGCGGGCTAGCGCGACCAGGTCTAGGGGCATTTTTACAGCCTCGTTGTATACGATCGTGTAGCATCCCTGGGGGAGTTCGTACCAGCCCTCCTGGCTGGGCTTCAGCGGCTCTGTCTCCGCGATCCTTCGCTCCTCGTTGGAGAAGTCGACGTTCCCCCCGCCCTTGAAGCATCGGACCTCTGCGAGGGAGAGGTCGAAGCCCGAGGGCTGCAGCTGCTTCTCCAGGTCGATGTAGCCGGAGACGAGGCCCTCCTCCTCGATCATCGCCCTTATCTCTGTGGCGTTCAGCATTCCTCTAGCTCCTTGTCGGATACGCTGCCTTTGAACTGAAAAATCTTCGGTTGCCTGTGCCCCTGGGCTTAGAATGTTTTGGGCTCATTCCTTGTAGGATCGGGGGACGAACTCGACGCTCGGTCTCCTGGGGCGGATCTCCATCTTGTACAGGTTCATCAGGGTGTAGAGGCCGCAGGCGTCCTCGGCCGCGATGGGGAAGTCGTGGGTGTACTTGCCGCTGACGAGCTCCTCGACGATCTTGTCGACGACGGGCTTCGGGTGGCGGTCGGAGATGAGCTCCTTCACGACCTCCCTCATCTGGGAGACCGCCTTGCGCGACTCCTCGGCGAGGATGAGGGTCTTGTCCTCTATCTCGTCTATCTTCTTCTGCTCCACGACCTTGAGTATCGAGGTCGCCGCGTAGACGCCCTGCTGGTCGCCTATCTGGGGGTCCGTGGGCCCCAGCACGGCGTTGGGGTCCATCAGTATGTTGTCGGCGGCCAGGGCGATGAGCGTGCCCCCGCTCATGGCGTAGTGGGGGACCATCACGGTCTAGACCTCCTTCGGCAGCTGGCGCTTTACGCACTCCCCGAGCAGGCCGCAGGCGTCCTCGGCCGCGATGGGGAAGTCGTGGGTGTACTTGCCGCTGACGAGCTCCTCGACGATCTTGTCGACGACGGGCTTCGGGT